>Ga0123357_10011470_pt1 | contig 11370 bp, 3 predicted proteins | sample TergutEmb28metaG_FD_89873 | JGI IMG/M metagenome (GOLD analysis project Ga0123357, IMG submission 89873) | Embiratermes neotenicus P4 segment gut microbial communities from Petit-Saut dam, French Guiana - Emb289 P4 | ecosystem: Host-associated > Arthropoda: Insects > Digestive system > Gut ...
ACTGGTGCAGCTACTTCCCTCCAACGTGGCCCGATCGGGCCACGTTGGAGGGAAGTAGCTGCACCAGTATTATGACCTGTACCGGAGGCTGCGGTTACAGTTTTTAGTACTCCTGATGATGGGCGCTGTGACACCGGAAACATGTAGAATAGCTTTGTAGTAAATAAATATCTGCATACTGTTGCATCTGGTTGGATTTTTATTAACACTGAAACTTAGTATCTTCTGGGATATGACAAGGTGAGACTTTTCGGAAAGATACCAAACTGTATAGCGTCACAAGGCCTGAGTCTTAGCTCTGAGACCAAATAAACAATATTTTATTTATTAATTATCTAACCATAATATAATAATTATTATAATAATTAAAGTATTATCTAACCATGAATAAAATAATTACCGAAGTAAATGTATTACCGGGATACAACAACATAGTTTTCTAATTATTATCAGAAAATTAGACCAATCACATTCTAAAATAAAAATTGTGGGACATTTAAACATCTTAAATATACAGTAACACTTTTAAAAATATCATAATCAGATACACTGAAATTTATGACTGTGTAATTAGCTTCTTTTTCTGCGTGTTTGGGAAATACAAATTTAAGTTCTGGGCCTGAGGACTTGCTATCCTGAGATATTGTTCGTGCATTTCCTCAGTACCTCCAAGTAAATGCTTGGTCACGCTTAAGTAAGTGACGAGCAGATAATTCCAACCCGTGTGCGTTCTTCAATGCAATTGTTCAGTTCCACGCTCAGTACCTTAAATACTTCGTAGGAGTGTTTAAGCAACGGAAAATAATTGGAATTTATCACTGTTCTTGAGTGTGTACTGCTCTTAATATATTGTAACTATCGAGTGCTCGTGATACTGAACAAAATTCACCTGCTGTTCCGTTGGATATTCTAAGACACTGTCACGTAAATATGCGGGGTTTTACTCGTATTTTATGATGCTGGACAAACGTTGAACTATTCCAGGCCTACTCGTTTATGAGCCCGTTCGTGGTGTCGTGATTTGGAAATCCCATGCATGGGCACTGAGAAAGAACTGGCAGGAGAACTGAACACAATGCACTCTAAGTGGAGTGCGCTGCAGGATACTGGGCCAATTTAAGTTTTCCATTATCATTAACTAACGACTTCCGTTGGAGTATAGTTTTTGTGAGACGATGTTACTAAGCAATCCAATAAATTCTCTGCCTTCTATGGAAATTTGATGCTCATTCTACTGTATTCAAAGGAACTGGGCTGTAAACCATACCCTAAGCCAGGTGAATCCAAAATATGACACAGAAATAGATTTATTCTGAAATAATATTACAAAGGCGTCTTCTGCTACTGCTGTGGGGTTATCACAAACAGAGAAACCTTTCGTCGACTTTTTGTCTTTGAGAAAAATTTACTGCACAGTATTCTGCTCTCGTTCCTTTGTACGTGTGTGTACCGTAAATTCCCCACCCCGCCGTCCAACAGAGTAAATCCGCAGCGATGGAGTCGATATTTTCATATTGTTCATGTACTTCAGGTTTCAATTTATGTGTTAATTTTTTCTCGTTTGTTTTACTTGCTGTCCTTACTCTTGTTACAACAGTAATACTTGAGAATGTGTTCATAACTACAACAGATACAACAGGTTCTAATTCCTGAGACTTCAGTGGAGCTCAATGTGTGTAAACTCCATTCCTCTCTTGTAAGATAACAAACGAGTAGGTTTTGAACCATGATATTACAAGATATTAACATTTACATAAATTTACCGATCCTGACAAATGTCTAACCATGAAGTGTGTCCTCAGAAACAGTACATCCTAAGTAAGCTAATGCATTTTACGATTTGTTGAAATAATATGGACATCGATGTATTAGTTTATTATACCAACCAAGTGCACAATATCAGATACATACAAATTGTAAATACACTACACTTATCGGGCATGTTTCAGTAAAAATATACAATAATCGGGGAATATATTGTGCCAATATTCAAACCAGCTATAAATGGTGAAAAAATATTTAAAAAGTTTTGTGAGCTGTATTGTGTCTGCAGTTTGTGTCAACTGTGTATAGAAGATGTACATGTGCGGTTTAAAAATCTTAAACTATAATTAGAACATTTCTTATACAGCAGATATTGTTTGTACAGAATAAAATTACAATTTTTTTTTGGTAGGATTTATTCTAGCCTGCTGTTATTTATTCAATCATCTAGTACAGTTCTACGTCCAAAGTGGACCGGGTCCCCGTACTGGTACTGTTTTGTGTATCGCAGTCAAATGTGTACTTTGCGTCCATATAAATAGTAGAGACATTACATTTACTATCCACATGGATCCGATATTGTTCATTTCACTGGTTTAAAAAAAGAATACAGCGATAAGAAATGCACTGAACGGACAAATTTAAAAAAATATTGATATCAGTCATTGTAAAAATTCTTTATTTTTAAACCTGGGTTTGAAGTGGTTAAAACCCGTTAAAAGTTTAGTTTACGGAACTGTAACTTGCGTATTAGTACAGGCATGAATCTCATGGCTCTGGAGAACTGCGCTGTTCTCAGTTATTACACAATCGCTGCTCTTTTAACTCAGAACAGCACAGTTCTCATCTGCTTCGCGACAGAAGCCTAACATCACCCGTAGCTCCTGTCCTGATTATACAATTAAAAAGTGCAGCATCTTACCAAGGATTTGGGGCAGAACGTTCATCTGAAAAGCCTGTAATTATGTAACAATCCAGACAGCGTCAACCCCAGAACATGTGAATATTTTTCAACTTCCTTCTTAGTATCTAAAATCTCGCCTAATCTGTAGATTGCTGGATTTTATTTTCAGGGCACTGCGATGCCTGCTAGAGACACATTCACATTTCTCTGTGTGTAATAAGAGTTTATATGTCAGTGAGATTCTGAGTGAATGCTGTTTGGATAGAATATCACGATACAGAGGACAAAGAAAAGTACACACACCCATGCGAAAAGAACTGACAAAAGGGCTTTGGATATCGACCACTGTGACTCAGTATTTTTCTTCGTCAAGAGAAACGAAGATATATCGGTGAGTTTCAAATGAAACAAAAGTAGACTGCTCAGAAAACTATCGTAGGAAAACAGACGAGACAGCCCCAGACGGTTTTCTTTCTTTGCTTCTGCTGTTTGTTGGAAGATAAACAAGAAACCGAATGTCCGCCTGTCACCAAAGTGTGCTGTGACTGTGACGTAACGCTCGTCGTATCTTGAAAACCGATACGTCAGTATCGTGACTCACGTTTGATATTGCACTAGTTGTAGTGCATCTGTTTGTCGCTCGGCTGTTGGACGTAAATGGTCGTAATACTATACAAATAAAGTGGCTATTAAAAGCTGCCCATCCACTTGGTTGAAAACTAGACTCGACACACGAAAGGAGTGTAGCTGTTATGTAGGCAAGGGTGCATAAATCTCAGGCGCCTGGTCGCTCGGGCAACAAGATTTTCTTATGGTTGTGCCTATTATTTCGTGCATAATTATTGCAGGTTTTCCGTTGCATAGAAAAATTTGTATCAACTTGCACAAAGTAGAAAGCGCTAAATGCGGATGAGGTTCACAGGTCACTTCAGAATTGTGGGCCCTGAGTACGGAACTTTCATTACGTCACCTTTGTGGCGCCTGGGTTTTGGAGATGTTTTACAGGAGTTTGGAAAATATGTGATCCCCATCTCTACGCATTCTTAATTTTGCACTAGATTCAAATGACCGTCGCCGGTCTAAAATATTACAGTACTGAAATGAGTAACATCAGTAAAATACGCAGGCAGTGCAGAAAGTCTTCCTTTAACGTTGGGGATAATTTCCTGAGTTCCGTAACTTAGAGGGAGAGACCTTAGAATGTAGAATTTTTACCGTAAAAATTAATTAAACATGCAAGAGTTAGGCCAGTGAAGATCCCAACAGCTGCTGGCTGAAGAAACGTGGATCCAAATCTAGGCAGCGTTGGTCGACACTTTGATCACTAACGCTTTTCAGACTAGTGGCAGAACGTTGTTAGGGGCTAATAGTGAGGTGAATTCAGTCAGGAAACACAAATATAATTTATGCTAGAAGATGGTATTTATTTGCAAGCAAATAACTACATGTTTCGGCCTATAGTGGCCATCTTCAGGTTATTACAATTTTGCTCAAAAAGTTTCATATATATATATATGTGTGTGTGTATATAATGCATGGTGATGATGTTAGGGGCATTGCTAAGAGAAGGCTGCATGTATAATAAATTATACATGCGTGTTTCGGAATTTGGATCATTCTCAAAGGCAATTTTGCATTAAAGTCTACATTTTAGAGCTTTATTTAATGGGCAGCCATGTGTAGGGTTTAGAAGAAATGAAATATCCCACCCCTTTCCGCAGTAACAATTCTAGCAAACATTAATCACGTCTTGAACGATAAATTTTTAACCCTTAACCCGCTAACGTGGAAAATATGGTGAGCTCTTAATAATGCCAGCAAATGGCAGATGGGATTTAACTCGGCGTTTAAAGGGTTAAAAGCCTAAATTCTCCAATCACATATTACATTTCAGTCTTTTGTAGTTATGAAACTCATTCGTTTTGTAAGTAATGTAATTGTAGCCCGTTTTCTGTTTCATTAGTCTTTGTATGTGAGAAATACATTGCAGTTTGTATATGCTGTTCGGCATTTATGACTTGAGGGAGGCAGTTACATGATAAAACCTAACACCCAAATTTTATAGAGAATATGGAGAGCGAATTGGTGTGTGAGATAAGTGTGATTTATTTTGAGGGATACACTATTTAATTCCGAAAATTCACACATTATTCTAACATTTCATGATTTTGTTGAACCCCTTGAGTGAGATACCGCCGAAGTATCTTCAAATGTGTCAGTTCCACTTTATCAGTAAAAATCACACTAGCACAAATGATTCGATTTTGCGTAATCTTGTTTTTACAATTAAGTGGGTTATTTTATGTAACATCGTGTAGATTCTCGTTCCCAATGCAATAGTTTAACACCCTTAGCTACCTTCCTTATTCCATTATTTCTATATGGTTTTTAATATCTAACTATACGTAGTAATAACTTCGATTATATTGTCAACTAATTTTTATGTAAATCATTGTTTGTTTTTTGTTTAAACGTGAATATGTACTTGAAAAAATAAATTCTCTATGTCACTGATTTGAAACTAATATATTTTTGTGTGATGGAAGCTCTAGTACATTTTTCGGAGTCCCAAGTGCAGTTACCGCCTTTTTACTAAAACCGCCCATCTGTCCCTTTCCTGAATGAGGTAGGTTCGATATACTCATACCATCATATCCTATTTGTAAGCTGCAATTTGCTAACATTTATTACGCCTAGGTCTCTCAAGTTGTCTTTTCATTATAAAGTCTACCAATTGCCCCCTTTTATCTCTTTTATGCCTATTGCCTGCAACACCTTCTCACCTTCCTTCAGTTGATTATCCAGCTAGGTAAAGAATACTGCATACCAACTTACGGCTCTTAGTTTTGTAATTTCTGCCGCTTGGGTTGTAGTCACGCTCAGTTTTCACTTTCACGTTTGTTCAACGTAATCCTAGAAATTAGTAGTTCGTGAAATGAACAGCATTCCATATATGATACGATGTATCCCACCATAGAACCTGGAGGAATAATTCTAGTGTGAAGTGTATCGTGATTCTTAAAATCCCCGTTCTAAATGACAGGTTACAGCGGTGACGATGGAGCTATAAAACTATACACTTGTGGTTTAGAGGCAGTTACGTCGCTGGAATATCTGCAGTGTCACCTGATATCCTGGCCTGTATATACATACAGATGTTCTTGGTCCTTGCAGGTCCATTTCTTTAGTGTATCTTCACACACAACAGAACTGAATCCTTAAGAATTCTTGTTTATTTATTGTTGATTATTAGTTTGCCACTGCCCTCGACTTCTACAGTTATTATAGTAGTAAAAAAACGTAATAAATCTGAAAAATTTCCACAGCTTCCAGTTTGTAGCGCAGTGCTTCAATCAGCCTCGCCACTGCGTAACTGTAGTTATGATGCTTATTGTAGACATCGGCATATTCTATACAAATGTGAACGCTTGATCATCCGTTATTGTGTGTGTTAGATCTATAGTTGTTCGTATTTATGAATATGATCAGCAGTGACAGTTGTGTGCACTGGAGTCTATATTGTGTGGTCCACGTATGCTGGATATTGTATTGTTGTTCTCTTAACTTCAGTATTTTAGTGTACATGAAAATGTTTTTCCAGACCGTTTCGTATGACTGAAGGCAAGTTTCCTTTTTTGACTAAGTTTGTTTCTAACAATTTCCTGCTGAATTTTCGAGGCCTTTGTACTAGTAATATAATTTGAGATCAGTATGCTAGACCTGAGCTTCCTGGGGCGGTCACTTGTCGAGCGACAGCAGTCCGCCGGGCAACTTCAATTTCCGTCTGTAAAAGGTGCAGCGCGACCTGACGAATGCCCGTGCTACGCAGCCTTTCTCTGTTATTGTCCTCTTGCTGCATGGGTCTCTTTTTTTTTATTTCAAGTCTTCGCCACTTCCTACTTATTGGATAGGATTGTGAGGGTGGGGGATTTTATTCTGTCGGAGTGATTGCTAGTCGAGTGGTATGCGAGCTGTCACGTTTGTCAGTGTCACTCAGCTACTGGTGTCACTAATGGCGTGTTTGGAGAATAAGTAGGCTAAAGAAAGGAAGGCAGAATTGATTTTGTACAGGTTTGTGACGGCTGCTTATTCAGTGCACAATATCTACGGTGCACATTTTCTCCTCTGTTTGTGCTTCCCAACTTTTCTACCGTGGAAGAACCCCCAAAATAATTTTTAACCTTCCAAGCAACCCCCTCCTATTAAATCCTTTGTAGGCCAGAGAAGTTGACAAAGGGTAACACAATTCATTTGCTGCTAAATTCTTGTTTGTAAAGAAAGAGTGGACAATTTTCCTGTCTTTTTAAGGGATATTTGGAAATTTTCGAGTTTTTCAAAATTTCAAAATATTTATGCACGTGTCCCACGATTTCTCGCGGAACCTCTCGCGATGTTCTGCGAACCGCAGTAATCCGCGGAATCTTTTCCGGGAAACGCTGTTTTTAGCTGTTACGGGCCTTATGTGTGACGTTTCAAGACTGGTTGCACACCAGTGTTAATGTTTATTAATTAGCTATATTTACTTTTGAAAAAATTTAGAACAGGGCCCGCTATGTTGTAATACCTGATCTATGCATTCACCGCAATTTAATACGATTAACTTCCTGCTATGTAACGAACACTACACTAGTGTTTACTAACATATTCTTAAAAACGTGTTCATTACGATGCAGGCATTGTGCAAAACGAATCTTATGATAAGTTGTTTTAAACATGGGGTACGTAATTGAAGTCTTAAATAAAATATAATATTACACAAAACGTGCACAAAACTTGGAAACTCTTTTGAATTTTGTGAGAAACCTGACATTAACATATGGATAAAAAGGAAGAGAGGATATGGCTAATGAGAAAAGTCGATTCTGTTTTTCTTGTTATATTATTTTAACGACGCTCTATCAATTGCAGGGGCTACTTACTTCGAATGCTGTGAAAAAGTAGTCACGGCTAATCAGTACGGAAGGATAAAGAAGGGATATGATGTTATTTATTTCCAAGTGCCCCGTCGGAATTCACCTGACTGTCGGACGTTTGTTCTATTATTGGGTGGCATGTTTTAATTCATACTACTTGTAGTTAAAAATGTGCGAGAAGCCACATACAGATGATTGTTGGAAACGGTTCAGTATATGTTTGTCAAGTATTACCTGTGTTACTTTATTTAAGGGACGAGTTTCGGCTGCAATGTTACAGGTCACAGCATCAGATTATATAGCATTATGACCATAAATGCTGATTAGTTGGAAGCAGTCTCTGGTAGCTTATTTCGTAACAGTTTTCTTGAGAGAATTACGAAAAATATGATAAATCTTTTATTCATGTTTTACTTCTTCTGGTAAATCTTATATTATTCAGCTTCATTTGTAACACGACAGACCCTTACAGGAAAGAGCAGGCGGTAAATTGAAGACGTAACAAGAAGTAAGTCGTGGATATGCAGTGAAAATAGGAGCTACTTCACGAACAGAAGGAGTCGCTGAATTTAAGTAATGTTAATGTCATACGAGTACAAAAGCATGCTTCGTTAACGCTTTGGTTTATTCGTTCTGTGATCAGAATATCATAATAACAAACGTAAGAAAATCTCTCCATCCGTAATGTCTTCTAAACTTCTAGCAATTTAACTGTGAATTTCTTTTAGAGTCGAGTAACTTTATCTTCCTTTTATTTCATCTCATTATTTTACTAATTACTCCTTTTTATAAAAGTGATGTTTCATTTAAAGTTAAATCTTTAAAAAATATTTACAAAGCTGAAAATTTCTTCGCAGTCTTTTGTGGTGTTGTTTCTAACAAAATCTCTTTACTGTTCAAAGATAAAGGAAAGTTAATTTTACAAACGAATTAACGCAAAAGTTAAATAATATGACGTTCCCTCAAATAGACTTTTTTTACTTGGTCCGTCAGTGTCAGTAACTTCTAATCTTGAATTAGGACTGCATGGACAACAAACAGTATGTTACTTTAAGCACTACATCTTAAACTTCCTTTCATATTTTCTAGTCTGTATGATAATAAAAACGATCTTAAATTATTAAATACGACGCAAGATTTGACGTTCTCACGGTGATACCGCTCATGATCAAATGTTCTGGGGTGTTAATTTTTATCTACTCGCATATACTTTTAATTACATGAATTTCGAACGAACCTACTTTCATGTACAGGTAAAAGCAGTCTTCTTGTTCTGTTACCCTTTGAATGTTACTCAAGGAGGTAATATTTTTAACGATGTACTTATGTACATTTCTCCAATTTTTAAGGATTCGGACCACCTTAGTCCTAGGCGAAATTTGTCAGTTATGATTTCAAAGTTTCGTAATATCGCCACGTTTGTAAATGTAAACTGTGAGGCATTTTGTCAAAATTTTGTGAGTGCTTTTCATTTACCTCAATCCAAAATTATACACGTACACTGTTCCCTACAGTGGTTAATAAGTTATCAACATCCAGCTCGAAACTAAATAGACGTTTCTGCTGGAACTATTTCTTTCTCTGTTATTACACATTTCCTTAATCCTGTAAAGCCCAGTGGTAATTATGTGTAAGGCCAATTTATTAATAAAAACTCTGCAAATTTTTTTCATGCCATATTTTTATGTCTTCTATTAGTCTCACAAAAAACGGTGATTTTTACCTATACAAATTTCACCGTTCGGTCTTTCTAATGGAAATAGTGTTGAATAAAACCAACTATCTTCTCCTTCCAACATAAATTATAATTTGGTGGTATAAAACCCAGCTACATGTCTTAGTTTCGGCTTGTAATAGTCCATCATCAGGCTTCGTATAAGGAAGCAGAAATATAAAACTTCGCTACTTCATTTAGTAGTTACTCGGAGTTGTGTTGGACGTATATAACAGTTGGTTCTCTTGTTAAGAAACAACAGGTTGAATAACCTTAAGATCTGAAACAGTGTTCTGTACAAAGTACGAATTTTGTCTTCATATATAATGCGGATTTTTTTAGTATTAAAAGTGTGCACATGCTTCTAAGTTGTAGCTCTAACAATTGTCAGCTGTATAGAACTACCACTTGTGTCGTTAATGTCTTTCCGGTCATACAAACTAATACAACAACCTTCAATCTGTTATTATGAACAGAAAATGTAAAAATGTGGCGTCATATCACGGTCACGTTAAAGGTCAAGGAGGTTGTATCCAAATATGCTGTGTGTAGGAAAAGACATCAAACAAAACCAAATCTGTTTATTTTAACATGTATTATATCGAAAGTTCCTTGGCACTGATAAGATTGTGTCTTTTTATTTGGAAGGCGAGTGCCATGAGTTCCAAAAATTAAAGCTGGTGAAAATTACTTGGTTGTATTTTACGAACTGTTGGTTCAAACGTCGCTATTGATAATGTAGCTATATCATGAAGGCATTATCTAAGCAAGCTGAGCTCTCTGGTCCTTTCTTCATTGTCCGAGTAGAAACGTTTCGATACAAATCAGTAAATATTTTACTATTTTTCCATTTTACAGCTGTCATTGTAATTTTTCAGCGGCTCGTGACGCCGTGTATATAGATATAGAGATACGGACTTTTATTTTGTGGGGGAAAGGTATCTTGCTGCTCAATTTTCCGAAAATAAACGCTGTAAGGGGCACGGGACTGCAAAACGTTGGTAACTGTATGCACTGAGGCATATTTCAAGAGACTTGAATATTAATTGGCAGAGATAAAGTAGTCCCGGAGAAATGAATTTAAAAAAATCGACTTTGGCTCTCAAACCTGTCGCGTAACATCTTCAAGACAGCTGTGTTTAATCCGGTAGCTGGTACTAAACTTAACATGCATACAATGATACCATAGGCTTGTGGCGATTATGAAGCCAGGAAAGTACGATGAATATGTGATGATTGCCTTTGAGGTTTTGTGGCGTGTAGCATATTAGGTTTATTACGACGTTTCGGAGGACCCAGACACTTGAAACTTTATGATTCCATATCACTTGAATCTAGATCATATGGTTGAATACAATAATATATATTAGTTTAACGTGACGACAGTATCGATGTTTATGGTGAATGAAGTAAATGGAGTAAGAAAATGTTTCCGTTATGCAAAAAAGTTTGAAGGAATGTTGGGTGTAAAAGGGACTACAAGAGGAGAAAGGAGGGGAAAGGACTTGAAAGGAGCCGTTGACCATTTATAGAGAACTATTACCATCAAATTTGGTATGCCAATACAATTGATTTTGGAATGTATAATATTGTACCACGAAATGAAAATATTTCTCCGACTTTGGTAAGTTAACCCCATACTATGACCAAATTAATTTGCTTAACGTGCAGAATAATTAACTTATCTTGTATGGCGCCATTACATACACTTATGTTTATTGGACCGTGCATCATTGTGATATTTGAAGAATAAAAGACCAACTTGATGTCACTTGCTATTTTATTTCACGTCTTATGTGCTCAACATGTTTCGGACAGTAATATATCCATCACCAGGAGCTTGCGACTATTCTGTTGAATTACCATTTCGGTCTATTGTTCTTGGTTCGATGTGTGTTGGAGTTTCGGTGTGGTTGGGTTGGAGTGGTATCTGTGTTGCAGGCTGAAGCCTGCAACACACATCGAACCAAGAACAATACGACCAATGTGGTAATTCAACAGAATAGTCGCAAGCTTCTGATGATGGATATATTAATGTCCGAAACATGTTGAGCACATAAGAAGTGAAATAAAAT
>Ga0123357_10011471_pt1 | contig 11370 bp, 8 predicted proteins | sample TergutEmb28metaG_FD_89873 | JGI IMG/M metagenome (GOLD analysis project Ga0123357, IMG submission 89873) | Embiratermes neotenicus P4 segment gut microbial communities from Petit-Saut dam, French Guiana - Emb289 P4 | ecosystem: Host-associated > Arthropoda: Insects > Digestive system > Gut ...
CAGAGGGTGGGTAGAAGTATAGCTCTACTCTTCCATGACCGCGGCACTAGAAGGGGCGAGTGGTCAGCAGCACGCCCCGGCCGCACTTTACCCCATGGAAAGACACAGTACCCATTTTACAGGAGGCTGGGTGGGCCCCAGGGCCGGTCTGGACGGGCGGAAAATCTCGTCCCCACCGGGATTCGATACAGGACCGTCCAGGCCGTAGTCAGTAACTATATCTACTGAACTACCCGACTCACAATAAAGCTATAGTACCTGTACTTTATGCAACACCAGTATAGGTTTTATAGTTCCTTTTTGGAATTATTTTTATAATACAACTGTCAGTCTTTAACTGGTGAGGTCCTCCGATATATCGATTCTAAACATTCAAATCGCTTTTATCAGGCCGTTTAATATATAGGATGTTTCTGTGGCGGTGACGAAGCTCTCGTAATTGATGCAGTTAGGGCGGTTTTATAGAACTGAACAACTTATGGCGATGTTAACAAAACCTGACTGTGTACCTGAGCTCAAGGGGGTAGCACAGATTTTCCAAAAGTCTAGGACTGAACTCAAAATTGTAGTCTCCAGAATGGTTGCATGAAGCTAGTTCCATACTGAGGAAGCAAATTATTGGGCCCCACCGCACAGAATTTAGTCACCATGGCGATCAGACTTCCGGGAATTGTTCATCCCTGTACATAAACTTTGCAACATATGACATTTTCATGTAGTGGTATTGTGGATTATGATACCGTGTAGTCTGGTAGTTGGGTAAAATAAGTAAAGTAAAGTTCACCCTAAACAGGCAACGAAGGCCCAGAGGGGGAGCAGAAGTATAGCTCTACTCTTCCTTCAACCTCGGCGCTAGATAGGGATTGGTGGTCAATACCACGCCCCGGCCGCTTTACCTCCGAGAAAGACCCGGTACCCATTGTATAGGAGGCTGGTTGGACCCTGGGGCCGGTCTGGACGTTTGTGGAAAATCTCGCCCCAATCGGAATTCGATCCCCGGACCGTCCAGTCCGTAGCGCGTCGCTCTGCCGACTGCGCTATCCCGGCCCCCTGGTAGGTGGATACCAGTGTTTTAAAGAAACACACCGTCATAGCAAATAGCGCGGTGCCATTGCCTGCAGGAAGAGAGTATGAAATTTTTGTCTTTTTGCGTTCTGGTTTTATTTGTAATCACATTTGCTCAAATGTAGGCTATGCAGTATAACAATTCCTTCAGTGACGCTGGGTTTTAAATTCTAGTTACTGTGCGGCAAGGAAGGGGCTTTATGCAGTCGCGACCAAATTGTGTACCTAGGTTATAGCACTGAAGGGTTAGTAACAATGGGGTCTTGAGTGTAATTAATGCCTCCTACTTAATGAACATTATGTTTTGTTGCTTTTCAGGCTCTGGTCCTCGGGATGTAGATCTAGGTATCAAGGGACCCTTGGCCGAATAAAATTCCTCAGGAGGCCTTTCTGTGTCATAGGTGAGTATCAGAGACACAATGACAAATGTAACTAGCAGGTAACTGTATTGTGTTTGTTGGTGACGTTGAATGTATACACATAGGTGCGTGTGCATCGAATAGGTTTAACGGAGTTCTAAATTCCAATTCGAGCTTCTCTTTATCCTGTTCCCATCTCTCACTACACAGCAGACGTCACAAATTAATCTTGTCTACTTGCGTTTCTCTATTGCAGGTGTCTATTGACATATAATTTTGTGTTATGTACATGAGGTTACAGGGTGTTCTGAGCACAACTGAGCGCAGTATTTATCCGACAGTAGAAGAGAACATACAATCTTTGATCTCCTGTCTGTCACTCTGATACTCCATCATTTGCTTCGTATCTGATGACGTAATTGTTGGTGTGCCCACAGTGTCGAGTCTCGCTTGTGCTGCTCTCTGTTGGCCACAGTTACTTCTCAGACTTTTCATGTCTGTAATATTCTACTCAGTATATGCTGGTACGTTATTATTTGGTTGGTCTTTTAAACGGATTCTAAAAGAAGATGTCAAATACGTACGAAGATACCAACAGATGGCACCAGTAAGTGGCACTGGTGTTTTGTTAAGGAGACCATGTTCGGTGATTTATTTATCGCCAATTACATAAACAAATACAATACAAATTCAGCTCCAGTACCAACGAACAAAACAGCGTTCCTTTGCCAACGAAAGGTATAGCCGGACTTTATATGATGCTCATTCTGTTCAGCTGTCTTCTCATAAATTATTTAGTTAATAATGTAGAACTGGGCTGACGAACGTGTGGCCCGCGGGTCGCATGCGGCCGTCGGTCGCCTGAATATTTTCAGTAATTTAACGAACACAGTGTAACAGATCTACAGAACATGCTACGGCAACTTTGTTAGCAGAGACCTTGCTGACAGACTATAAGCCATCATGTTTAAGACAGAACATGGTAAACCAGTCATTCTATGTATTTTACCGAATTAATAAGACCTAATACCTTTTCATTCGACCGTAATTTTAACTTGACTTAGCGTACGTAAAGCAGTCCCATTACAGGCCTGGACAGGCCCTGAAGGTTCCAGGAGGTTGAGGCTCCCACATTTCAAGACATTCGGCACAGAAAGGTTGAATGATTGTCAACCCTAAGCACCGGACGCCTTTACCGTAGAGGAAATAATCTTGGTACTTATTTTTGTCAGATGCTGAGTCGACCCCAGGCCTATATTGCGGCCAGATGGATTACGTCAACGAAAAATTCCAGTGACATCATCGGGAATCGAACCCGCGACCTTCCGGCTTGTAGCGCAGTTTTAGCGTAACTTATCGTTTTGAAATAACGGCCTTCTAGTTAATCCAGTCTCCCGTTTTTCGATATATGTATACAGAATTGCGGCCCTCCGACGAGTCCTTAACAAATCATTTGGCCCCGCTTGGATTTGCATATGGCCAGCCCTGATGTAGAATATTCAGTGAAATTATATACTTTATTATTATGATCCACTGGTCAGTGTAAGTGGGCCGGTTAGCGCAGTCGGTATAGCGACTGACTACGGGCTGGACGGCCCGGGATCAAATCCCAGTGGGGACGAGATTTTCCGCCCGTTCAGACAGGCCCTGGGGCTCACCCAGCTCCTGTAAAATAGGTACCGGGTCTTTCCCGGGGGTAAAGTGCGGCTGGGGCGTGCTGCTGACCACTCACCCCCTTCTAGTGTCGCGGTCATGGAAGAGTAGAGCTATACCTCTACCCAAACTCTGGCCCACACCGGGCCTGTAACGGGATCACTTTACCTTTACTGCTCAGTGTATAATGATGGTGACACAGGGCAACGTTGCAATTCGTAGGTAGACACAAAATAGTGTTAATTGTGATAGAGTGGATGAGAATGGTTGTGCACGTCATAAGAGCCGCATGTTTCATTAAAATGATGGTAGAGTTTCCCTCTGTGACAGCGATGTGTGAAAGACTTAAACTCGGTAAACCCTAGCAACACATAAAATTTGTCAAATATTGTCTCCGATTTTACAAAGGATATATTCATCCTGTCCAAGTGACAACAATGTACCAGAACATTGTTTTCAGCTGAAACCCATGTATTACAGTCGAAATTAACGGGACTGCTTTTGTACACAGGATTGAACAAATACAATAGATGACTGAATGCAAATACAATATTGTATTGCGACTTTATATGTTCTTATGAATTACGATAAATGAACACACAGTTGTTAATAATAATAATTATTATTATTACTTAAAATTTCCAGTTTTTTTATGAATATTCATATTACGTATATGTGGCTTGCTACTATTTTTGACATGCACGAGCTGGAATTTCGTAACAATACAGACCAGCATTCTGTACATTTTTTGTGCTTGGTTTCCGCTCAATGCTGACCAAGAAAAAGCTAAACATGTAAGAGATTATAATATTATGTAATAATAATAATAATAATAATAATAATATAAGCAGACGTACTACGCGTTTATTTTGTTGAATTTACGTTAGTAATTATACGATGCAGGGAAGATATGGGAAACATTACTTTCTCTAGATCTTCTGACAGCGTTGATTAGGAAATTCTCTTATATCTCAAGTAAAATATTCGTTTCTCCATGCACACAGGATCGCCATTTGGTACTTCTGTGGTGTCAACCACCATGAACGCTACATTTCTTTCCCTACAATTGTCCTTAGTCTGTTAATCTCACTGTAATGTTCCTCTTGCAGACGTGAGCACCATATTTGCCTCTTTCGTGGTGCTCTGTATGGGCTCAAACAGTCAGGTGTTCGCAGCCTCGACCCTCCGCGGAATTAGGTTCTTCCAGATTCTGCGTATGGTTCGCATGGATCGCCGAGGCGGCACCTGGAAGCTTCTGGGTTCTGTCGTGTACGCTCACAGACAGGTAAGTACAGTTTCACACTTTCGCCGCGATGCACTTGAGGCTTTTGCTTTTCTGCGATTTATGAAAATGGGGGCAGGGTGTCGGTCACGTACTCAATAATCAAGCATTTCAAGTAGAATTGATCTTTGGACTGCTTGATCCTTGAATAAGGGAAAGATATATTGTCCCGAAACTTCCGTAGCTATTACCAACCTACGACGCGTAACATCTCAGAAGAAGGAAGACCACACATAAAGTCAGCTTTGAAGCTTGAAGAGTGCAGAAATTTGAATGTTTTATCAGTAGGAGGGACTTAAGCGACAAAAGATTATTTATTATTGATTGTGCAGTTTGTTCGATCAGATACTGCATAATCAATGTACTGCACGGAATATTGATAACATGTATCTCAGTGCTTAATTTGTTCACGTAATTCTGTCAGTGAATAACAATGTTGACATATCTTGAATGCAAAGTTATGTGCAATGTTCAATGTGCAATGTGCAATATAAGAATGCAACAGTATATACTAGGTGCAACGTCCATATGACGTTTTTACACTACAGAACTTCAGTAAGAAACTGGACAGCTTGGGCGTCTCTGATTGTTATTCGTTTCTACCTCTCGTTCGTGAAAATAGCCCACAAATTACATTAGGTAGTCCGGTGCGTTCCAGATTACAACCACTTATGTAAATAGTCAGTGTTGTTTCAGTGAACCCATTCTGCAGTGCGTATCGTATGAACGTGCATGGGGTATCACAGACATGAACCTCGTAATAGTCTAAAATGGCAGTCCAAACCACTCACATCTCTCTGTTACGCTTAGCTCCCATGTGTAATTGGCAGTAACAGTTAAACTTGTGCAAAATCAAACAATGAATTCTGCGTACTTCTTACAATGCTTGCTTTCCCATTGTGTCACGTTTATAATACAATTAATTCTGTGAATCACGCGCAGTAGGCACACAGAATCTGATGGTTCTCTGTGGTAGAATTTTCCTCTTATGTACTCCGAAGTTCCAGTGTCTTATTCCATGCAAACAGAAATGTTACTGCAAAACTAAGAGTCTTCATCTACTAAAGAAATTGACAGCATTTTGTGCAGCCCAAACATTTGTCACATATTTCAAAATTTGCCTCATTAGAACATTCCACATCTTCAGAATGTATTGAATTAAAGCCACTTTCAGTACCGCCCTTACTTCCATTTCTCCAAAGTACGCTCTTATCTTAATACTTTCCGACTAAAACCTTTATTTATTTCGACTACACATCCCACTGACATCATCGTCAATTTCTTAGTGATCAGTATAACAATCTTTCGGCACAAATACAAATTATGAACCTCCTACTCTTCTAAACATTTCCAGTTTCGTCGTTCTATTTTCCTATTCTCATATCTTCGAAAACTGTCAGGTTTTGGAAAGGCCACTTTTTGCAGTACAGAAAGTGCAAACATGGAGATTGTTCGAAAGTTGTTTTTTTTTTAACTTTCGGTTTAATAGCTGCGACTAATTTAATCACTTCTGACATACGAGCCCGGTTATGGCTTTGTGACAGAGGAACATAACGTCACGCGTCTTAAGGTTTAGCAACATGATTACGTTATTCAAAATAGAATGGGATGGGATACTGTGTACGATTTTACTAAAACTGTCAGTTTGCGATATTTTCGTTGACACTGACCAAGTATGTCGATATCTTTTGCAGGAGCTGATCACGACGCTATACATCGGATTCTTGGGCCTAATGTTCGCTTCATTCCTCGTATACCTAGCTGAAAAGGGAAACAATGATAAGTTTTCCAACTTCGCTGATGCCCTCTGGTGGGGAGTGGTAAGATTACTAAGCACTCGCCGTTTCCCGCTCACTGATGTGTTTATTAACCAAATTTGCTCTGTTGCCAAATTAAAGAATTTACTACCGAACCCACTGATTAGTAAAGAAACTGGATCTCATAATTACAACCAGACCGTTGCTCTAAGTGCATTTCAATATTCTACTAATCTTCATGTACGATTGTTTTAGTAGGTTTATAGGAAGATGACTGCTCGTGAAAGGGGACTGTTGGACAGTATAATTAGTGTTTTTTTGTATGGATGTGAAGTTTGGCAAATTGAGAGAGAAACAGTGGCTGAGGGTGTTTGAGAATAATGTGCCGAGGAAGTTGTTTGGGCCTAAGACGGACGAGGTAACAGGGGAGTGGAGAAGACTACATAACGAGGAGCTTTATGATCTGTACTCACCAAATAATATGTGCGTGATCAGATTAAAAAGAATGAGATGGGCGGGGCATGTAACACGTGTGAGAAGAGGAGAGATACAGTATATACAAGACTTTGGTGGGGATACCTGAGGGAAAGAGACCACTAGGAAGACAGGCATAAATGGCAGGATAATATTAAAATGGATTTGACCAGCCTCGTGGTCTAGTGGTCAGAGTCTCTGACTAGTAATCATGAGGTCCCGGGTTCGATTCCCGGTTCTACCGTGGGAATTTTCCCTGAAGGGGAGGATTCCCGCGGTGACCATGGTCTGGGTAGGTTAGTTGAAATTAGGTTTAAGGGCCCCCCTGGCACTACATACTCCTATATCACCACTCACATCATCGGGACAACGTAACCGCGTCTCATGGGCGTCCCAATCTGAGAAGTCGGTTACACTTCTGCCATCCCCAGGAGGGAAGACCACGAAGTCCGTCAAGGACATGTGGGGCATTGGATAAAAAAAAATTAAAATGGATCTTAAAAAGTGAGATGGAGGTCATTGACTGAATTGATAATGGCTGAAGATAGGGACAGGTGGCGGGCTGTTATAAATACCGTAATAAACTTTCAGGTTTCATAAAATAGGGGACTTTCTTGACTAGTTGAGGACCTGTTAGCTTGTCAAGAAGGGCTTTGCTCCATAGCGGTAGTCTGTGCAGTTGTGCTGTTAACAATAGGCAGTGGTGCCTTAAATTAATATCAAGACTGATGCAGTACCTGAAACCATTATTCTCAAAGGAACTTACTGTCTGAAGGTGTGCAACAACATATCAGATCAGCAAGTTTTCTTTACCAGGGATATTTTTTTATTAAAACTCCAGATGTTGTGGAAGTTTCGCATTGAAATTAAATATCGGTTTGTTGATATTTTAAAGTATATTTTGATGTTAATTTCAAGTTTTGTCAACCCCCCTGCCAAATATTTGAACTATTACTATTGACACAACCAGAATTTTCTTCTGACGAAGGCAGCCAGAAAATTGGCTTACAAACCTGCGTTAAAGTTGGTTCAGAATAATTTTACAGAATTATCTAGTACTCATATAATTCGATATTAACACACAGATTTAAGAATTATTTTCCAGAGAATGGATCATATTGTAAAAACTGATGAACTATATATAAACCAACACACTGCAAATTATCATTAATGCCAAGGTTCACTATTAACACAATAACGGGATATAATACTTTAAGGAAATAGAGGAAGCTCATGTACAAGTCAGGGTAACAATTAGGGAATATTTTGTCACTGAACAAGAAAAACTGCAACAATTTTTCCACTGGTAGAGATTTTATCTGTGTTTAGTTTACATTTCAAAGCTCACAGCTCTCATTTATACAAATATTTTAGCGATTGTCTTGTTTTCATCGCTCATAATTATGTGAAGGTTATGCAGAATTACTGGTATTTGCTTTTATTGAAATTATATATAATTAATGTGGACAAGACCAAATATTTGAATTCATTATTTTATTAGTTTTATTATCAATTGGTTTGTTTATTTTCCCATGTTCCAAAAACATCCATAAATAGTCAATGCAGATGTGTAAAATACAGCATTTCATATTAAACCAATTTCTTTTCTTGCAGATAACGCTTTGCACGGTGGGTTACGGTGATGCCGTACCCGTAACTTGGCAGGGCAAGGTTATCGCCTCCTTCTGCGCACTGCTTGGTATATCATTCTTCGCTCTCCCAGCGGTGAGTAACATTCAGACATTTCTGAAAACAACAGGTGATGTTTACACGGAATGTGACCGAATTACATGAGTTAGTGTTATGTATTCTTCTTTTTCTCACATTTTTAATAGATCAATAAATTTTGAAAATTTCAGTCTTCCAGGAAATGATGTCATGCCATTTTCGTATACACAAATACCACCTATACCAAAGTTCTAGAGGAGACATGCAATGGCTCTGGCAGTTATCTGACAGGTTGTCTCTCTACAGGGCTCCAGTTAGTCTGTTCAGAATTTATGTTGGGCAAATTGACACAGGGGTGGGAACTTTCCTGATCACTTCAGCATTTCCCTGCCAGTTCCCATTCTGCCAATATTCCACACTCATCTATCATCATGGCTTAGTACAGTAAGCCCATTTGAGGCCATAGGACATACGCATTCACTATAGCATCATTTGTAAATTTAAAAAAAAGTACATTTACGGACTCTAGAATTGTTGCAGTAGAGCTTAGACTTTAGGCTTCTATAAATACTACCGGGTGCCTTAAATTTAAGTCTTCAAGACATGTTACTACAAGGTCACATATAGTTCATTGAACTGTTGCAGAATTAATTAAACTGAATGTTTCTGCTATTACCAGAGGGTACATTCATTGGTGTAGCTAGGTTTTAGGATCCTGTAATCTCAAGGGCCACATACAACAGAAATATAAACTTTAAACAAATTACAGTTATGTTTTGAAATTTCTTTCATTTGCCTCAATAAGTCATAATTTGTTGAGCACAGAAAATCAATTTTTTTCATTGACAACACTTATTTGCTGTGGAGCACGCGGTGCCCCGCACAACTTACTTCCCCCACCCTGCCCCGCAGTTGGGTGTCTTACATTTACTTACTTACTTACTCCATTGCGCAGAGTCCTTCTTGAGAAGCTAACTGGTTCTGCAGCTAGTCAAGAAATTCCCCGCACTTTATGGAACCCGAAAGTTCATCACCGTATTCACAAGTGCCCGCCATTTGTCCCTATCCTGAGTCAAATCCATCCAGTCTCCACCCCCTCCCACTTCCCGAAGATCCATCTTAATATTATCCTCCCATCTACGTCTGGGTTTCCCCAATGTTCTCTTTCCCTCAGGTTTCCCCACTAGAACCCTGGGGTACCTTATATTTAGAATTCCAAAACACATTACAAGGTCATCGAGAATTCCTTGAACTGTTGCAGTACTCTTAGACTGAAGGCTTCTGGTACTGCCAGGGGATATCTTACATTTATAATCCCAAGACATATTACAAGGTCACTTAGAGTTACTTGAACTGTTGCAGGGAATCCTGGGCTCAGGTTTTGCCCTCAAAGTGCAACAACAGCAAAGACAGAAGCACATGATACGAAGACGGCAGCCAGCCGCCACTCTGATCCAGAGCCTGTGGCGGTGCTACGCAGCGGATGAGCACTCTATGTCCGTTGCCACGTGGAAGATACACCAGGTGCCCTTACCCAGCCCTCCCTCGTAAGTACCACAGCCAAGTCTATAGTAACACACACACACACACACACACACACACACACGCCAATCCCTTAGGTTGTTTCACGGAGTATGAGATGCATTTATTCATGCAGCTGATTTGTACATGCAGCTGAATGATGAATGTTACAGGGTTTTTTTATATGAACTATCTATAAGTGTATGGCATAGGTTTGATTTGCTCAACTCTGAGAAAGGGTAACTTTATGAACATCTTCATATTATTGTTATGACAGTTCAGAATTAAAAAAAACAGTTCTTTTGGTCGTTGTTAGTTTCGCAGTTTTTATATTGTGATCGGTCAGTGAATAAGTTTGCAGGGCTGCGAAGAAGTTTACAAGCTGAATAATTTAGTAATTAAAGAAGCCACAGTGACTGAACTTAAATCTGCCACTAAGATTCATATCCCAAGGCAACATGTTTAAAATGTTACACTCGATCAGTAAATATTGAAATTTAAGAAGCAAAATATAGACCCATAGAAACTGTAGTGCATAGAATAATAATTTACTAAATATAATACAGTATTAAAAGTTGTTTGTTCATATATCTTGCAGTTTAATTATAGTCCAATATTTTTACTGCGTATTCTAATTATTCCAAACACTCAAAACATGTGGCTGGTACTAAGACTTCAGATTCTCACAACAGTTAATATTAGTATGAGGATGTTGCTTTGATGCTGGTTACTCTGGTAGATGGGTTAGCAACCTTTATACAGTTACTTGAAAAAACATGTTTGTTTCATCCTGGTAACTTAAGATGTTAAACAAACGTGGGTTTTAAACAATTGTACAAAATATGCTAACCTATGTAATTACAACATGTAACAATAGTTTTGAGCATACACAAAAGAGTTCTCCCTGAAGACGGTACAGTGAGTGCCGAAATATGTACATAGGTTATTCAGAAAGCAAGCACCGTCTGCGCATATTTCTAGCGCATCCTCGAGACCGTCACTTTGCGCATGTGCAGTGACTTCCTCTATCAATTGAGAAGCCACAAACGCCATTTCATTAAATTCGTGTTATGTTTATGATTGTTCCTGTGCGTTAAACATGTTTAAGACAATTGAAGGGGCCGCCGACTGTGAAATAGGTCTAATTCGTTTTTTGAACGCTAGGAATGTGCTATGAAGTGAAATTCTTCACCAGATCTGTCAAGTGTATGATGACAATGCGATGAGTGATGGCATGGTTAGGAAATGGGTTCGGATATTCAACGAGGGACGAGAGAACGTGCACGATTAGGCGCGAAGTGGGCGTCCATCTTTGGTGAATGATGATTTTGTGTGTTAGGTCAACGCAAGTGTTCGTGACGACAGACGTTTCACAATTACTGATCTATTCCTGCACTTTCCTCAGATTTCAAGGACTCTACTCTATGACATTGTCAGTAGTCAATTGGGTCGCAGGTGGCCGCATTCTATGAGGAGGGTATATAAAAACTTGTGCCCCGCTACGATAAGTGCCTCAATAATTGCGGTGAATATGTGGAAAAATAGTTTGAAGAATGTAGAATCTGATAACAATAAATTTTTATACCAAATC
>Ga0123357_10011472_pt1 | contig 11369 bp, 21 predicted proteins | sample TergutEmb28metaG_FD_89873 | JGI IMG/M metagenome (GOLD analysis project Ga0123357, IMG submission 89873) | Embiratermes neotenicus P4 segment gut microbial communities from Petit-Saut dam, French Guiana - Emb289 P4 | ecosystem: Host-associated > Arthropoda: Insects > Digestive system > Gut ...
AAAAAAAAAAAAAAAAAAAAAAAAAGTGGGGGGGGGGGGGGGGGGGGTGGCTGAGGAAGACATTTGTGCCTGGCAAGGGGTAAATGACATAAGACCGGAGAAAAACTGCATGTTGAGAAGTTTTGTGATTTGTACAGGTTATTGGTATGTCAAATTGTGTTAGGTCAAAGTGGGCAAACTTGTGTGCGGTCGTGTACAAAAATTTATTTACAATTGTGTACACAAATTAGTGTACAGTTGTGTGCCCAAAATTTGTGTGCAACTGTGTACCAAAATTCGTGTAAAGTTGTGTAAGCAAATTCGTGTACGATTGTGTACCAAAATTTGTGTACAATTGTGTATCAAATTTCGTGGTGTTCGATTGTGTACGCAAATTCATGTACGATTGTATACCAAAATTTGTGTACAATTGTGTATAAAATTCTTGGTCTTCGATTGTGTACTCAAATTCATGTACGATTGTGTACCAAAATTTGTGTACAGTTGTTTTCAAAATTCGTGATTTACGATTGTGTACGCAAAATCATGTACGATTGTGTACCAAAATTTGTGTAAACTTGTGTACCAAAATTCGTGGTGTTCGATTGTGTACGCAAATTCGTGTACGATTGTGTACCAAAATTTGTGTACATTTGTGTACCAAAATTTGTGGTGTTCGATTGTGTACGCAAATTCGTGTACGATTGTATACCAAAATTTATGTATAATTGTGTACAATTATGTACAAAAATTCATGTACAATTGTGTAATCAGAGTACCTTGATGGTAGCATTATTCAATAAAATTGAAGTACCCGTCCAAATGGATTGCAGAATTATTCGGGTCATTGAATTGAATGAATAAGGATGAGATGGATTGGGCGTGTGGCACGTAAGGGGAAGAAGAGAGATTATGGCAAGTTTTGGTGGAGAATCCTAAAGAACGGAGACCATTTGGAAGGCATAGGCGTTGATGGGTTGGCGGTACTCAAATGGACCGTAAACTGTTCCATAAATTGTGGTAATGGCATTGCAAGAGAGCAGCAAGCCTGAAAAGGATGTAGTGTATTCCAGAACGGTAGGACAGGCGTCCATATTGATGGTCGCACCGGTGTGCGGGGCACTTCACGGGTGATGTGCGAGCAGCGCGGGCCAAAAAACTCTTCTTGTCGACGAAGCGGCGCTTTGCTTGAGAGGTTGCCCTATCAGTAATAACGAGGAAGTGAAAGTAGCTGTTCGTGATTTGTTGGTAATGCGAGTGCTCAATTGGTTGGTAATGCGAGTGCTCAATTGGTTGGTAATGCGAGTGCTCAATTGGTTGGTAATGCGAGTGCTCAATTTCCACGGCCACGGAATTTTTAAATTCTTATAATAAAACCAACTAGATGCACTAATTTCTCAAATTTATTTTTGAAATAAAACTCTACATGTTTCGGACAGTTCCTCTGTCCATCATCAGCAGTTTTTCACTGTATACACAGCAATGGTGTATGACATACCATTACTGTGTGTACAGTGAAAAATTGCTGGCCGATACATGTAGAGTTTTATTTCAAAAATAAATTTGAGAAATTAGTGCATCGGTTTGGTTTTATTATAAGACTATATGATGATGCACGGTCAGCTGAACGTCAAATTCTGGAATTTTAAAACTCGTTTCAAATTGGAACGAATGCACCAATGTGTTTGGGGATTGGGCCGCACATTAATGATACTTGAGTGGAATGATTGAGTTGCATTTAACGCTGTAGTGACTTTTCATTTAGATTTTATAGGCTTGGGAAACTTGGTACTGGACATCATTCATTTGTACGTGTTTAGTGATGTGTATGTGATGTGACGCGACATCAAGTCTGGCTGTGGGAACACAAGATTTTGACTGCAACCATGGGACACAGGGATTCCAGACTGCAATTCGGTTCAAGTGTGTTTTGAGCACATCAGAGGGGCCCGTCAGTACTGGGTCAAACTGCCTGGACTGTAATTTGGCCAGTTCGCAGAGCTGAGAAAAGTAACTGTTAACTTCTTGATGTCTGTCTGTCCGTCCGTCCGACCGACCGCATGCAAAAAAATATTGGCTCCTAGTGGACAAATTGTTATGAAGTTTGATATTTGGGGATTTTTCGAACATTTTTTGAGGAAATTCAAGTTTGGTTGAAATCCGACAAGTATAAAAAATGGCGGTTCTTCTACATGCAGACCGATGTGCAGTGGCGTATCTAGTTGAATATGCAGTGTCGTGTCTAGTTAAATTTTTCATAGTACAAGGAATGCTTAAAGAGAAAGTAAATAACACGCCCTTTGTGTTCCATAAATTTTATCCAAAATAACTTGCCGTTTATCCAGAATATCTTGTCGTTAATGAGCCAATGTGTGAAACGTGGCCACACAATACGGCGCACGGTCTCTGCATTCAGGATAGCTAGGGCTACAGACACACACTCAGAATATGTAACACGTATTTCTTCTCCACTGCAACAGAACGTGTCATAATGTTATGTGTATGTGTACAATTTCAGGCTATTTTTTTGACGTTTTGCTGACCGTGCCTCTCAGTATACAGGGTCATCGAAAAAATGGACGGGATTTGAAACTGCTATAACTTAAAAAGTACTAGACGGATTGGTCGGCCAGTAGATTTTTGCTTTTCAACAGTACCTGTTTCTTTAAACTGATTCATCCATCGATTCAAAGCCTTATCCTTTGGAGGTTTTTCTCCTGGATGTAAACTTCGCCACTTACGTTGCACTGCGACAGCCGATTTTAGTTCTGCATACCGCAACACAAATTGAGCCTTCTGGCGAACCGTCCACATCCTGCCGCGCGCTGATTAAAACTGAAAGACAATGACGCAACTGTTCCAAAGTCATCCCCTCCCCAGCACGTGCCCATGACTCACCACCGACGTGAACATCGCCCAAGCGTCTCAAGGTCACCCATTTGCGGTTCCCGTGTCAATGACGAGCGCCTCCGCTGTTTAAATTTTTAAATTTAATTTAAAATAATTAATTTATATAAGTCTAAATCTTTAAACTTTTCTGAAAATTTTAAGACGCGAAACGTGTAAATACGTCTAGTACTTTTTAAGTTGTAGCGGTTTCAAATTCCGTCCGCCTTTTTCGATGACCCTGTATTTATCTCAGTAATTAACCGACTTTATGCGCAAAATTTTTGTTCTATAATAAGTTTATTTCATGCCTCTAAATGTTTCTAGCACGTGCGCTCATCATCAGGAGGTCAAAACTGCATTACACAGCCTCTGGTATCATCACACCTATAGGTAGCCGTCTGGTGCATGAGAAGGCCACCTATAGGTGTGATGATACCAGAGGCTGTGTAATGCAATTTTGACCTCCTGATGATGAGCACATGTGCTCGAAACATGTAGAGGCATGAAGTAAACTTATTGTAAAACAAAAATTTTGCGCATAAAGTTCATTAATTACTGAGATAAATTGTCAGGCTAGTCGTTGTACAGTGTGACGACGATCCTTGTGTCGTCGCACGTCAAGACGATCTGTCTTGTTTATTCACAGCGTCTCCCACTGCGTCTGTGTGTTTGTTGATGGCACGAAACGTCACAGAAATTCCTCCCACATTATACTTGTAAACAGCAAACCGCCTAATGTAGGTAAAAGTGAGTGACGTTCATAATTTGGAGCTGAGAATAGTCAGGGGCAATAACATGCTAATCGCGGAGTCGATATAGTTCAGGATGCTGGCAAAAGCTGTTAGAAGAGAAGAGAAAGTACGTACGTATATGGAAAGCATGTGGCTGGCTGCGCGACAGTTCCTTAACAACGGGAAAGCTGGCAGAGAATGTGACAAAAGTTACTGAAAATTTGTATGAAAACAGGGAGACTTGCACAAAGTAAAAATATTTCCCATGTTAAAAATTGCAATGTGCGGGAAAAAATACTAGACAGTACTTACTTACCTTGGTGTTAAGATGTCCTGTGTGTATTGTTGTTAGTTGTCTTGTGTGCATTGTTGTTAGTTGTGTTGTGTGCATTGTTGTTAGTTGTCTTGTGTGTATTGATGTTAGTTATCTTGTGTGCATTATTGTTAGTTGTCTTTTGTGCATTGTTGTTATTTGTCCTGTGTGTATTACTGTTAGTTGTCTTGTGAGCATTATTGTTATTTATCTTGTGTGCATTGTTGTAAGTTGTCTTGTTTGCATTGTTGTTAGTTGTCTTTTGTGTATTGTTTAGTTGTCTTGTGTGCATTGTTGTTAATTGTCTTGTGTGCATTGTTGTTAGTTGTCTTCTGTGCTTTGTTGTTAGTTGTCTTTTGTGCATTGTTTTTCGTTGTCTTGTGTGCACTGTTGTTAGTTGTCTTTTGTGTATTGTTGTTAGTTGTCTTGTGTGTGTTGTTAGTTGTCTTGTGTATATTGATGTTAATTTCTTGTGTGTATTGTTTTTAGTTGTCTTGTGTGCATTGTTGTTATTTGCCTTGTGTGAATTGTTGTTAGTTGTCTTGTGTGCATTGTTGTTAGTTGTCTTGTGTGAAATTTGTTAGTTATCTTGTGTGTTTTGTTGTTAGATGTCTTCTGGGTATTGTTTTAGTAGTCTTGTTTAATTATTTTAGTTGTGTTGGGTGTATTGTTGTAGTTGTCTTGTTTAATTTTTGTAGTTGTGTAGTGTATTTTATTGTAGTTGTATTGTGTGTATTTTTTTTAGTAGCCTTGTGCGTATTTTTGAAATTTTTGTATTGTTGTTAGTTGTATTACATGTATTGTTATCGTTGTCTTGTGTGTTTTGTTGCAGTTATCTTGTGTTAATTGTTGTTAGTAGCATTGTGTGTATTTTTTAGTTGTCTTTTTGTGTTGTTGTAGTTGTCTGGTGTGTATTGTTGTTAGTTGTATTGTGTGTATTGCTGTAGTTGTCTTGTGTGTATTGTTGTTAGTTTTCTTTTGTGTATTGTTGTTAGTTGTATTGTGTATTGTTGTTAGTTGTATTGTGTGTATTGTTGTTAGTTGTCTTGTGTGTAATCTCGTAGTAGTCTTGTGTATATTGTTTTAAGTTGTATTGTGTGTATTGTCGTAGTTGTCTTCTTTGTATTTTTTAGTTTCTTGTGGATATTTGTGTAGTTTTCTTGTGTGTATTGTTGTAGTTGATTTGTGTGTATTACTGTAGTTGTTTTTCGTGTATTGTTGCAGATGTATTATGTGTAATTTTGTTAGTATTCTTGTGTTTATTGTTATAGATATGTTGTGTGTATTGTTGTTCGTTTTCTTGTCTGTAGTGTTGTCTACATGTATGTATTTGCTGTACTGATATATATTGCTGTTTTTATTTAAGATTTCGGACTTCAGTCTAGCAGTCGGTATTCGGAAGTACATGCGACCGGCCAGCTCGACACAGGACTTTCTTAGTTTTCCTTTGTCTGTAAGCAAATGTTGAAATGGATCCCACGACTCCAATTTGCCACTACAAGTTTCTCATGTAGCCCTCCTGACTTAATTTTGGTAGTAGACAATTTAATACTTTGCATAAATTTAAAAAAGCTACCATCACGGTGAGGCAACCCAATTGCGTGTAATAAATATTATTATTATATTTTTCTTATTATCGTAACCAGACTGTACATAAAGCAACCAATCTACCAGAATTCATGTACTGTAACCAGACTCTACATACAGCCACCAAACCGCCTAACGTCATATAATGTAACCAGACTCTACATACAGCCACCAATACACCAACCGTCATAATATTTAACCAGACTGTACATAGAGACACCAATCCACCAAAAGTCATGTACTTTAACCAGATTGTACATACACCCACCATTCCACCCACCGTCATGTATTGTAACCAGACTGTACATACAGCCATCAAGCCACCAACCGTCATCTACTGTATCCAGAATGTAAATACAACCACCAATCCACCAACCGTCATGTACTTTAACCAGACTGAACATACAGCTATCAAGCCACCAATCGTCATGAACTATAACCAGAGTGTACATAAAAAAACGAAGCCAAAAAACGTAATGAACTGTAACCAGACTGTACATAGAGCCACCAAGCCACCAACCGTCCTGAACTATAACAGAACTGTACATAAAAAAACCAAGCTACCAACCGTAAAGAACTGTAACCAGACTTTACATACAGCCACCAATCCACCAAACGTCATGTACTGTAACCTGATTTTACATAGAGCAACCAATCCAACAACCGTCATATCCTTTAACCAGATTGTACAGACAACCACCAAGCCACCAAACGTCAAGTACTCTAACCAGACTGAACATACAGCCACCAATCCACCAACCGTCATATACGTATGGTAACCAGACTGTACATAGCGCCACCAATCCACCAACCGTCACGTATTTTAACCAGTCTGTAATTACACCTACCATTCCACAAAACGTCATGTACTGTAAGCAGAGTGTACAAACAGCCACCATGCCACCAACCGTAATAAACTCTAAACAGACTGTACATACAGAAACCAATCCACCAAATATCATGTACTGTAACCAGACTCTACATATAGCCACCAAACCACCAACCGTCATATAATGTAACCAGACAGTATATACAGCCACCAAGCCACCAACCGTCATATACTGTAACCAGACTCTACATACGGCCACCAAGCCACGACCGGTCATATAATTTAACCAGACTATATATACAGCCATCAAGCCACCAGCCGTCATATACTGTAGTACATACAACCACCAATTCACCAACCGTCATATACTGTAACCAGACTGTACATACAGCCACCAAGTCACCAAACGTCATGTACTGTAACCAGAGTGTACATACAGCCACCAAGTCACCAAACGTCATGTACTGTAACCAGACTGCACATACAGCCACCAAACCAACAACCGTCATGTACTTTAATAAGACTGTACATACAACCACCAATCCACCAAAATTCATGTACTGTAACCAGACTGTACATACAGCCACCAAGCCCCCAACCGTCATGTACTGGTACCAGAATCTACATACAGCCACCAACCACCAACTGTCACGTATTGTAACCAGACTGTACATACAGCCAACAATCCACCCAACGTCACGTACTGTAACCAGACTGTTCATACAGCCACCAAGCCATCAAACGTCATGTATTGTAACCGGACTCTACATGCAGCCACCAAACCACCAACTGTCATTTACTGTAACCAGACTTTAATTACAGCCACCAAGTCACTAACCGTCATGTACTGTAACCAGACTCTACATACAGCCACCAATCCACCAACCGTCATGTACTCTAACCAAACTGTACGTAAAGCCAACAATCCACCAAACGTCATATTCTGTAACCAGACTGTACATACAGCCATCAATCCACCAAACTTCATGTACTGTAACCAGAATGAATATACAGCCACCAATTCACCAACAGTTATATACGCCATCCAGACTCTAAAAACAGCCACCAATCCACCAACCGCCATGTACTGTAACCAGAATCTACATACAGCCACCAATCCTCCAAACGTGATACACTTTAACCAGACTGTACATACAGCCACCAATCCACCAACCTTCATGTACTATAACCAGACTTTACAAACAGCCACCAATCAACAAACCGCCATGTACTCTATCCAGACTGTACATACAGCCACCAATCCACCAACCGCCATGTACTGTATCCGGACTGAGCATACAGCTACCAATCCACCAACCACCATGTATAGTAACCAGACTGTACATACAGCCACCAATCCACCAACCGCCATGTACTGTAACCAGACTGTACATACAGCCACCAATCCACCAACCGTCATACACTTTAACCAGACCGTACATACAGCCACCAATCCACCAACCGCCATGTACTGTAACCAGACTGTACATACAGCCACCAATCCACCAACCGTCACACACTTTAACCAGACTGTACATACAGCCACCAATCCACCAATCGTCATACACTTTAACCAGACTCTACATACAGCCACTAATCCACCAACCTTCATTTACTGTAACCAGACTGTACATACAGCCACCAATCCACCAACCCCCATGTAATCTATCCAGACTGTACATAAAACCACCAATCCACCAACCGTGATGTACATTATCCGGACTGTACATACAGCCACCAATCCACCAACCTCCATGTACTGTATCCAGACTGTACATACAGCCACCAATCCACCAACCGCCAAGTTCTCTATCCAGACTGTACATACAGCCACCAATCCACCAACCGTCATGTACTCTATCCAGACTATACTTACAGCCACCAAGCCACCAAACGTCTTATACTTTAACCAGACTGTACATACTTCCATAAATCCACCAACCGTCTTGTACCCTATCCATACTGTACATACAGCCACCAAGCCACCAAACGTCGTATACATTAACCAGACACTATATACAGCCACCAATTCACCAACCGTCTTGTACTGTATCCAGACTGTACGTACATAGAGCCACCAATCCACCAACTGTCATGTACTGTAACCAGACTCTACATACAGCCACTAAGCCACCAACCGTCATATATACTCTAACCAGACTCTACATATAGCCACCAATCCACCAACCGTCATATACAGTAACCAGCTCTACCTACAGCCACCAAGCCACAAACCGTCATGTACTGTATCCAGACTGTACTTACAGCCACCATTCCACCAAGCGTCATATACTTTAACCAGACTGTACATACAGCCACCAATCCACAGCCATATACTGCAGTTAAAACAGTTGATACAGCTCACAGCCTTCTATAGTCTGTATTTTTTCATCAACTCTCTCACATTTTGATCTAATAATTTTGTTCAGTTTGTAACCGTGCTGATTTTTGTAACTTTAGCAAGGCCGAAGGATAAGACTGGCTGAATATAATGCAGATGAATTGGTACATTTAGCTGTGCGGGAGGGTATATACTGTACTGTATTTATATATATATATATATATATATATATGTATATCGCGATGGTGACGAGATTTTCCGCCCGTCCAGACCGGCCCTGGGGCCCACCCAACCTCCTGTAACATGGGTACCTGGCCTTTCCTGGGGGTAAATTGCGCCCGGAGCGTGCTGCTGACCATTCCCCCCGTTCTAGTGCCGCGGTCATGGAAGAGAAGAGCTATACCTCTACCCACCCTCTGGGCCACACTGGGCCTGTAGCAGGATCACTTTACCTTTACCTTTTTATTATGTGTGTTGTGCATTTGTTGGTCTAGAAAATAACATTTATTGTTTATTGTTTATTATTATTATTTCTTTAAAATTCACAGGCTTGTAGGTTCCGAACAGAAACGACCCAAAGAAAGATGCTAATTATCCATATTCATGCTTGTACCAAGCCAGGCCATACATAACCTGTGTACTGTGATTTTTTATTTACTTCCGATCGGACATCCAAACAAACTTGCGTCCTCACTGTTGCAGTTCAACACATTTTACTGCTTCGAACGTAGATAATTTGGTACCCGTAAAGTCTTCTTGAAAGGAGTTCTTTTTTTTTTCCTGTGGTGCTACGGCCCATCGCGGGCCATGACCTCCTCATTCACGAGGTTTCTAGATCACACACAACGACGCATCACATTCGGTAGGACTCCTCTGGACGAGTTATCAGCTCGTCGCAGAGACCTCTACCTGACAACATACAACACTCACAACATACAGACATCCATGCCCCCCGGTGGGATTCGAACCCACAATCTCAGCAGGCGAATGGCAGCAGACTTACGCCTCAGACCGCGTGGCCACTGGGCCCGGCGAAAGGAGTCCTACCGGGTCTATTTGTCTTAATTGCGTGTGATCTAGAAATTTCAACAATGACGCGGTCTGGGCTCCAGTTGGGCGCCGTTGCGGTTAAGAAAAACAAAATTGTTCTAATAAAAAGTGTGGGGAGTTGTTCAAAAACATTTTATGAGAAGTTAAGAAAATTGAAAAAATACATGTGTCAAATGAAAAGATCGGCCCAAAAGACACAGTGTCATGTGGACTTGCTAATCGTGTTTGGGCACTTGTGTTGTGCGTCTGTGATTGGCTGGTTATTTTGTGCTGCGCTGTTAAAACGAGAGTTATTGCTTAACCCTTTGGCTCTGGAGTTGGACACTTACAGTTTAGCACACCATTATTGTACAATGTGAATATTTTATGAACCAAGAAGGGTAACATTAGGAAATACACGACATTTTGTGGAGGATTAAACGAAGATGGTGACAGAAAGTCTAAAAAAATAATTAAATAATATATTTGTTGACTAAATATATAAAAAGCGTATTCTGGAGACTAGCAGTACGCATGTCCTATATATAGGATGATGGTGCCTAAAGGGTAATATAAATTTGTCGACAAATCAGCAAACTGCCGTTCTTTGCAGCTAAAATTTCTAGCTAGCCGTGTGGTGCTCTGGTGACCCGGACATACGGTACGTCCTTGGACGCTGAACGCTGAGAGCACCTGTTTGTTTGCACTACATTTAGAGAAACGTGAAGACTCGGTAAACATTTCCGGGGAATTGCATTTCCTTAGTCCACCATCTCCTCTTGCCACGCCAGTCGCCCTGTCGGCGGTAATCAAAGCTGATGTTTCATTCCCCTCACGGCACAGAGCGCTCTGCTATCGGTATCCCTGACGTCACTCAACCATTCCGCACTTCTGTTTCTATTCGCCGTCTGCCATGTACGGACAGTTATACCTCTATCCGCCCTGTACATCCTGCTGCTCGTGAGCCCTATACGCTTCACATGACTCTCTGTGACGTCAAAAATGTGACAGTGTTCCGAAACGTCGTAATCTAACATATAGACGCAGGGGTATCACGAAAAAAGAATACAAAATTCATAACACGCCGAAAGTTTGAAATCAGGAATTGTTAACTCTCGGGGCTCACTATTTATATGTTCCGTTTTATTGTTCCTGTAATCAATCTCGATATAGGTTTTTTTTAAATACGCAATTGGCGGAATACGAAAATTACGAAATTTACATTAATTTTTCCTGATTTTGCCAGTAACGATGGTAGAAATTTGTTGCGCAAGAGTTGGCACTATTGATTTTTCATTCTGAATTTCTCGGTTTCGAACATCGGCCAGAAAGCAGCTTATACCGAATTGGGACGGCCGAGGCTTTCCTCAGTTACCCTAAGAGCAAGCAGAATAAGATTAACTTACATCCTACATGAGTATGCAGACCCGCCGCGCTTGGGTGTTGTGCGATATAGCAAGTTGAAATTTGCAGCTGAATAATTAAAAATACGGGAGAATTGCCATTAATATGAAAACCGATAAAAAAAATTGATCCTTTATCACCCGTTTCTTGTTGCTGTAAAAAAAACCTTTCAACATGGCACAGTGTTGACAGCACTTCAGGTGCTTGGAGTGGCAAAATGTGTGTGTGTGTGTGTGTTGGGGGGGGGGGTGTTTGGCGGGGAGAGGG
>Ga0123357_10011473_pt1 | contig 11369 bp, 12 predicted proteins | sample TergutEmb28metaG_FD_89873 | JGI IMG/M metagenome (GOLD analysis project Ga0123357, IMG submission 89873) | Embiratermes neotenicus P4 segment gut microbial communities from Petit-Saut dam, French Guiana - Emb289 P4 | ecosystem: Host-associated > Arthropoda: Insects > Digestive system > Gut ...
ACTCCTCGTTGGTCCTCCTCAGTGGTTCCAGCAGTTCCACTTTCTGATCCCCAACATTGTACACGGAATCCGACTTTTGGTGTAAAGTATCCCAGAAGTGCTGATTGTATACTGTACTTTTTTGATAGGGCCATTCCGTTGTGTAGTAGTGAATATATGTATATTACCGTGTAAAACACAACATATGTACATGAACACAGTGATGAAATATAAATTACATCAGGGCTACATGTTTCGGCTGTAAAACAGCCATCATCAGTTCAATGCAGAAAATATACAAAGTACAATTTAAGTGTGCACTCTATGGGATCACATATCGTTTACAATAAAAGTTAAAGTAATTGAACATCCAATTGGAAGCTCAATTATACTGCATTGTACCTTGTATATGTTCTGCGTTGGCCTGATGATGGCTGTTTCACAGCCGAAACATCTAACCCTGATGTAATTGATATTTCATCACTGTGTTGTTGTACATATGTTGTGTTTTAGACGGTAATATACATATATTTATATACTGTACTTCGATAAGTGGGGACCGCGGTAGCACAGTGGTTAAGGTGCTATGCTACAAATCGGCAGGTCGCTGGTTCGGTCCCAGCTGGTGTAAGTGGATTTTTCATTGACATAAAATCCTTCCGATCGCACTATGGCCCTGGGGTCGACTCAGCCTATAACAGAAATGAGTACCAGGAGTATTTCCTGGGGGTAAAGGCGGCCGGCGCGTAAGGCTACAACCTAGCACCATCCTGTGCCGTTGTCATGAAATCTGGGAACCTTAACTTCTTGGGACCCTCTGGGCCACTCCAGGCCTGTAATGGGACTGCTTTACCTTTACCTTGCACTTCGCTAAGTTTGCCATTTTACTTTCGTGCCGACGTAATACGTTTCTTGTTCTAATTGGAACATCCATTGTTCTGCTCGTTTAAACGAAGTCAGTCCAGCAGGAGTGCAGTGCGCCGACACTTGCTTGTTAGATCTCTGCAGCCTTTAAACAGTACGTTATTGTGTGGCGTCACTTTAGTTACAGCGCTGTTTCAAAGGTTTCAGTGTTTTGGCATACACAACTTTTCCTTTCTGAGCGGGTGAGTGATGTGCTTAGAAACATACGCTGCTATCTTACGAGCCGCGGTGTGGACGAGCCACTAGTGTCTTAGCCATAGACAAGGAAGTGTTCTGATATGACCTCTGACGTCACAGACACTTTCCCTTCCATCAAAGCCGACTGTGTCTCAGTTTTGCTACTGTGGCTCGTATGAACGTCCTCTCAACTCTGCGTTTATCTAAGTCAGTGTTTCTCAACGGCCGGGCCGCGGCCCGGCACCGGGCCCTGGCATCGATTATACCGGGCCGCGAAAAGTTCTCCTGGAATTTGTCATTTTAGTTTTCTAAGCAATTTTCATGAACAAATGTTTTATAGTGGAAATATTCTGAGGAGAAAAATATTCGTGAATGTGTCGAAAAGCTCAGACCCAGATGTTGGCCTGAGGAAACTACAATATGCTACAAGATTTCGTTAGTCCAGAGATTGATAATTAATTTAAATGTAATTTTATATTTGTCAACATGCCACACCGTACACATAAGTGTACTGATACTCTTTATAATTATGCCATAATTAATTATTAATACTTATGCTAGTTTAATGTATGAACTTAAAAAAAATGGAAAGATATTTACGAGAAAATCTGTTGGGACCGGGCCCTCGTCTTATGAAAAAGGAATTTACCGGGCAGCGGTCTCACAGAGGTTGAGAAGCACTGATCTAAGTAGGCCAGCCACGAGGAAGTGTCCCAGCCGCTGGCGGGGAGAGCCAGTGCTCGGTCGCACAGCCACCGGTGTCTCGTCCGAACGGATAGTAAACGTTGGACTGCAAGAGGAGTAGTAAACATTTGGTGGATTTTTAGATACGAATCTGTCGTTTACACATACATATAGAAGGGGCGTTTATCAGTTAGTCTACATACAGACAACATATAAGTGAGGGTGTTTTTATTTGTATTGACTGACAAAAAAAGTCCGCCCTATTTCCGTGTGATCCACATAGAAAGTTTAAAATGTGTGCAGAAATATAGCACGCAGTGCAAGGAGGTGCTTAGTATGAAAGATAGAGGGACGATCATGGCAAATTTAGTAATAATTTGATGATTTCTTAAAAATGTGCAAATATTGGCACGTGGGCAAGTTACATAGTTGGTCATAGTCACATAATTCACTTTGGCAATTACACCTAAGGCTGACGCAGACGACGGACACAGATCGGCTGTGTCACCACGGTCGCACACAAAAATGTAATAAGTTACAGTTTCTTTTAAGTTTTTGGTTTTACTGGTCCTGATTAAGCTAAAATATGTAAATCGAATCACTTCGTTCCACCCCGCAGTGTATATTTCAAGTTAACCCTCACATCATCGTCGTTTCTTCGTTTGTGTCCTGCCCTGAGTGTCACTGAAGGTCAGTCGGCGCCACGCGAACTTCGGCACACTGTATGAAGTAACGTTCTTATTGGTCTTGATCCTGACTTGATAGAGAATAGGAATATTAATGGATGGACAAAATAAAATTCCGGACACTTCTCCCGCAGATGAAAAGAAAAGGAATGTTGCTTCTAACCTATGTGGCTGAGAAGGAAATACTAGGGAAGAGGCAAATAGAGAAAAATTTGGTTAAGAATAAAAGGAAAATTGAAGCAAACGAAGAATCAATATACAGTCTGATAGTAAAGCAGTCTCACACGCACCAGTCACTGGCCGGACACGAAGTTGCCGGCGACTTCCAAGCCATTGGGTCTTAACTGTCATGGTGGTGAGCCACTGTGTGTGGGAGGTGAAGGAAGAAATGCGCATGCGTGCCCTATCACGTCGTGTGTAATGGGTAATTAAGGTTTTTTTTTTAATCTGGTCTGATTCTGTAATGAACGTATTCAGTAGTACGTAATATAAGAAAGAGTTTTATTTGTATTACGCTTTATGCAAATATTAAGTACATATTCTGCTGTATTGTCCTTATATTGGCGCGCCCGCCATTGCTTCTGTTCCAACCCCCGACTGATAATCGAAGTTTTACTGTATTTAGTTTGCTATATGCTTGATATATTTTTCAAAATTGTTTTAATATTAAAATCTCTTTCACGCCATCTTCAGGTGTATTGATTATATATTTGGTACACGACCAACATACCAGCTATAGAGTTAAAAAATAAATGAAGAACTTTACAGTTTTAGGGTGGTGGCAGAAGTAGCACAAGCCAGTGGATAAGTTCTTAGTCCTTCTGGACATAAAAAGCAGAATACTGAAGACTATTTTCTCTGAGTGTGCCACCTGCTTATATTGGCCGGGGGAGTGGAACAATAGATGGTGAAGACGGACCAGTCCTGTTGTTCTTTAGGCTGCTGCTCTCGCAACTTATTGTACCCGATTTTACACCAAAGGTTGAAGTATTTAAAGACGTTGTTTCATTACAAGTAATATTTGACTGTATTTAATGACATCTGACTGCGTTTTAGAGACCGTTGACTGTGTTTAGCGATAGTTGACTGTGTTTGAGTGACGATCAACTTGTTTAAGTGACTTTCACGATGTTTTAGCGATTTTGACTGTGTTTAGTGACATCTCATTGTGTTTTGGCGGTATTTGACTGTGGTTAGTGACAATGGACTGCGTTTAGTGAAATTTGGCTTGAGATCTTCGCTGTTCTGGCATTTTACGCATCGTAGATCGGTAGGTTGTTACCGACGTTTTGGGACAACCTTTCGGTTCCAACTTCAAGGGTCAAGCAGTCCAAGAACTGGACTATCTTCTAAACGTTTTCCGGTGCGACAAAGTTTCACACACGACTGGATGCGCGTAAACCTCCAGTCGTTTTGTGGCGTGCAGAGTTTGTGTGTGTGTGTGCGTGAGTGTGCATGCGTGCGTGAATGTGTGTGTGAGTGCTCGCGCGTGAGTGTGTGTGAGAGTTTGTGTGTGTCAGTGAGTGAGTGAGTGAGTGAGTGAGTGAGTGAGTGAGTGTGTGTGTGTGTGAGTGTGCGCGCGCGCGTGAATGTGTGTGTGAGTGCGCGCGCGTGAGTGTTTGTGCGTATGTGTGTGAGAGTTTGTGTGTGTCAGTGAGTGAGTGAGTGAGTGTGTGTGTGTTAGTGAGTGAGTGTGTGTGTGAGTGTGTGCCTGAGTACGTGAGTGTGTGCGCGTGAGTGTGTGAATGTGTGTGTGTGAGTTTGTGTGTGTGTGTGTGTTTATGTGCGCGCGCGTATATATGTGGGGGGGTGTTGTTCTAAGTACCAAGTTACTTTTTGTTGTTAAAAGAAAATACATAGTTAGAAATTTAAATATAATTCGCTGACAAATTTAGTAAGTTTAATAGAAAATATTGTCACGGATTTTGCAATTCCATGCTGCATAAAATTAATGCAATTCCCAGTCGAAATGTTATTTTTCTATACACACTTTAGGATACGACAACCAAACGTTAGGCACAATTTTTTTTTTTTTTTAATAAGGTATGTGGCGTGCTTCAGAATGGTAGGCTTACTGTATTTTGAAGTTGCGACATTTAATTACTGATAATTCGTATTTATTAGTGTAAAGAAGGTATGCATTTTAATTGTCCTGCCACATGGCTTGCATTAAACAACAGATTAGGATCGGGATAACTGCTGGAGAATTACGTGCACGTGTGTTCAAGATCTGAGCACACGTTTTCACTCTGTATAAACTGGCGTATTCGGATAGAATTAAACACATCCCTAACGACAAGTTACTCTCCTTATTCCTAATAGAAACTCGGCCATTTGTCAACATGCCTGCAGATCTCGCCGAAGCACCATTAATGAAGGCCGGTCACCTCAGTTACGTAAATTGATGCGCGAACTCATCTCAGTGAAAGCGAAGGGGCTCATACATGTATGGATGAGTTGGGGAGACAGCGTGATCACCGAAACCACTGTTGACGAAGCATCAATTTTTGTTTCACTGCGCACCCTTGTGGCTGATAGAACCATAATACCGTGATACTGGTCTTCGGTTGTCTGTCCTTGTAAAGTAAATTTCGGAAAAACATAGCTCCTGTTCCGAAACACCGAGTAAGCTTTACCCCACCTCAGATTCATTCAACCACATTTACTTTACGCAGTTCGAAGTCTTTTGGTTTCACACTTAAAAACAAACAAACTAATACTCTAATCTTTTATGTTCTTGTTCACAAGAGTACGCTGCTGGTTCCCATCCTGAGCCAGAAGAATCCAGTCCACACGCTTCAATTACTTTTTTTTTCGCACATTTTTAATATTATCTTCCCACCTATGCTTAGGTCTTCCAAATAGTGACTGTGATTCAGGTTTACCTACAAATATTGCTGTGCATTTTTTTTCTGTCCCACCCTTGCCACATATCCCGCTCGTTATATCTTTAGATTCGAACACCGAGGTAGCATTATGGAGGCGATCTCCTCTCTGACACCGCACCCCTACTAATTTAGAGCTCCATAATATTCGGAGAATATGTGGTATTCTACGCAAATGAATGGAATAGTCCTTAGTTCTGTGGAAATTATACTGGAGAATTATGTCATAATATGTTGATAAGATATAATTTAACCCTTATCCTGCTAACGTGGAGAATATGGTGAGCTCCTAATAATGCCAGAAGATGGCAGATGGGATTTAACTTGGCGTTTAAACGGTTAATTCACACAAGGATTTAATTATTGCGTCCCCTGTTTAAGCCTGAGATGTTAAAAATGTTGCACGTTCGCAAATTGAAGAAGTTTTTCAATATATAGAGGGGCGATTGTTCTTACGCAGTTAAATGAGACTATTTTACTGGAAGAGAATAGTGGCGTTAAATAGAATTAAAGTAACTGGATAATAGGTAAGGTTCTGGGAAAAGACTGATATATTTGAAGGCATTTTTTGACGTAATTTTCGAATTTGCAAACTTGGTACGTCCCACTGTATGTACAAGGAATCATGCAAATCAGGATCACTTGTAACGAATGTACTGTGTTTCAGTATAAAATTCATCTATTCAAAACCAAAGACAAAGTTACAATAAATAAACTAGCTAATAAATTATTAGGAAATGGGCCGGAATTTAAATACCTTACCTGGAAGCAAAATGGGCTGACAAATAAAAATTAATTCACGGTGAAATAAAGAGAAGTGTAGGTGAGGAAAGGCTTGTTAAATTTATGTAGCTCCTTTCGCTCTTCTGTTTTCCTTAATATTAAGGATTAGGATAAAACAAAGACTTGTTTGAATGGTTCTGGTTGACTATGGAAATACGTAGCTTAACTTTTCGAATTTGTACAATACGCAGTATATGGCTGCGTAGCTGCGATCGGAGAAACAAGAACGTCATGCTGGGCTTAGTGAGAGAGAACTTGGACAACATTTTAAATCCGCAATGAAACCTGCAAAATAATAGCTAGTGATAATGATGATGGTGGTGGTGGTGATGATGATGTTGATGATGGTGATGATGGTGGTGGTGGTGGTGGTGGTGATGATGATGATGGTGGTGATGATGATGATGGTGGTGGTGATGATGATGTTGATGATGGTGATGATGGTGGTGGTGGTGGTGGTGGTGATGATGATGATGGTGGTGATGATGATGATGATAATAATAATAATAATAATACTTATAAATGCTGTTGCTGTGACTTCAATTGGCACTGTATCGAGCCCAGTCAATAGCTTACATTCTAACAGTCGGCCCATAAAAGTCTGGATTCCCTTTTTGTATTTGTAAAGGCATTATACTGTCGGTAATGGACAGATGAATGGTGGAAAGAAACCGGGAGGAATAAGCTGAAGTTATGAAAGTAAAACCTGTTTTAGTGTCGCTTTTTCCACCACAAATCTCACGTGGAATACAGTGGGATAGAACCCTGGTCTCCGCGGTAAGAGACATAAGAGTAATCGCCTAAGCCATGGCAGAGCCGTGTTATCAGATCTGAATTCGGAACGATTAACAGAGTACCACTCCACACTGTTTCATGATTCTTGATTAAATTAACCGCTCTAGCAGTAAATATTATATTGATTTTCATATATGGCGCGCGTAGTATAACATTTATACCAAGCATCATGAACATTTATCAATGCATTCCAGTCTTGTTTAGAGATACACAGAGACACAGTTCTTGCGCATCGGTCTATAGGGATAAATGAAGCAAGAAACTCGCTGCTTCTAAATCACCAGCAGATGTGGTGAGCACAACGCTGTTGGGCATTCGATAGCGAGGAATTAGATGAGCTCCAGGACAAGTGCTTCCCATTTTCGAAATGGGGCTGGTATTGTGCTACTGTAATCAAGGAAATTAGAGGACAAACCAATGGACGGCGCTTTTCAAGACAGACGAAATAACGGCGCAGTCAGACACTGGAAGTTCACCGGCGTGCCCAAGCAGTCGACAGACAGATCGAAGGCCTGATGGGAAGTTTTATTTTTTTTCTAGAGGAACAGAAAGAAATTATCCTCGAAGTGCGGCCTGTAATGGGGTCGCTGTCAATGTCTTGAATGATCGGCGAATGAATACGAAGGTTTGATGGAAAGATGAATGACAGTGATAAATCAGTGCCACTGCTAATTTCCTACGATAAATCTGATGTGGACTACTCTGGGAACGAAACCGGGCCTCCACGAATAGAAGGCGCCTACCAGCTGCCACTCCTATGTATAAATGAACCAAAACTCGCCGTCCTGTCTACAAACTCCAAGTGCTACAATCACAGCTTATTTCAATCGTGCTTCTACGTTAATATGGGTTAGATTTATGAGGATTTGGAAGCCTTCAATTTTCCCCGATTATATGAGACAAGCAAATAACAGTTTTGACACAAAGCTAACTGATGTGCAGAATCCATCGCCGGAAAAGAAATAGTTTTTGTAGGCGCGTTCGGAAAATTGCAGAAAGCGACTATTAGCTTCGCCATGCCTGTCTGTCTTTCCGTCCTTCTGTCCGTCCGCATGGAACAACTCAGCTCCCGATGGACGGGTTTTCAAGAATTTTAATATTTGAGTATTTTTCGAAAGTCTATAAAAAATCCAAGTTCATTAAAATCTGATAAAAATAACGGGTATTACCTATATACTTTTTGATCTTTTTCGCTCAATTATTCTTAGAATGAGAAATGTTTCAGACAAAAGTCGTAAAGAAAATAAAAACCCACATTTTATGCGCAATAACTTTTTTTTTCCGGAAAACGTGCCTTTTTAAGATAATGTGGGAAATTATGGTACAGCCGGACCGGTCACAGATAGTGAAATATTACGGCGCATGCACTTTGCGTGCTGGATACCTAAATCTACAAACACAAGCTCAGAATATGTAATATTTATTGATTTTCCAATGCAACAATTGTTGAACGAACACGCCTTAATGTTACGTTACACGTACATTGCCTGTCTTGTTTATTTCGAGTATTGTAATTTTGGGACTAAGTATGAAGGAGAATAAAAAATATCTACAATGTAATCAGAGATAGGAAAATTGTGTGTTCTTATTCTGAAGTAATGTTGGAGTGAAGTCACCAAGTCAAATGCACTGTCTGAAATAATCAGGAGATGTTAGAAGAGGGAATTTTAAGCGGTGAGTATAAAAGGAGCGGACAGCATTGCGGAGTAGAAACTTCTTGCTTGTTGGTGTCATGGCAACAAACGGCGTGGGTAAGATGGCGGCTGATTTATAAGGTGGGTGGAGTGGGGCAGCAGCCATTTTGTGTTAATTACCATTTCGTTATTTGGCGATTGCTGGATGTTTTCGAGCGTAGCGTGATATATACGTACTGCAAGAGTACAGTCGCACTGACATGCACAATTGCTACAGAGATGTAATGAAAGTTGGAACTGCACTTTTTTTAGCTTCTCTGACTCTTTCGCTAAAAACTGGACTAGATGAGCGATGGCCATGTTGAAGACGACGAATATGACGATGATGATGTTGACAGTAAATTTGATGTTTGTTGGACCGTGCATCATTGTGATAACTGAGGAATAAAAACCAACTAGATACCACTTATTAGTGTCCGGGCTGCAGGCTGCATCCCGGACACTACTCCAGCCAAACCGCACCTAACCTCCAACCTACAGCAAACCAAGAACGAAACGACCAGTGTGGTAAGCAACATTATAGTCGCGAGCTCCTGATGATGGGCATAGTAATGTCCGAAACATGTTGATCCTGTAAGAAGTATAATAAAATAATAAGTGGCATCTAGTTGGTTTTCATTCTTTAGTGATGACAGCAAACTCGGTCACAGCGATAGCTTCAAATCGTTTGGGTGAGAGATGATGAATTCTGATACGAATGATGTGGCGTCGGGCGGATGGTTTCTCGAAAAACAAGGCCCCAGTAATTGTCTGGTAAAAGTGTTGAGCACTCAGATAATTGGTTTAATCAACTTACTGGAAACAGAGATTTTTCTATAACCGTATACGGCGGGCCGTTTCAAGTCAATTCTCAGAAGACGCTGCCGCCATTACAGGCGCCGGCTTACGACGTACCGGGTTCAAGAGTGGCACAAGATGAACGGCTTTGACGGTGCGCCATAAGACTACAGATGTAGGTCTGCCCACCTCATTAACAACTTATGCCTATATTTAGAGTAAGTTAATAATTAGGGATTAATTGATTTTACCACCAGTTGTTTGGTAGTAATGTACGACGGTTCTGCGGTGAAATACTGGGCCATATTTTTAGATATATTTTCTTATTAGGCCACTAATTCATCGACTTTCTCAGTCAAGCAATTATCCACACACTATATATTTATCAGTAGTTTATCGGAGAAGATTTTCTGTAGAAATAAAAGTTCTGACTAATTGCAGATATAATTTTAAAAAAAATTGTACGTGTTGGTATTTATTTATAAAGTGTTAGATCAGGCACATAAAGGTAAAGGTAAAGTGATCCCATTACAGGCCCGGTGTGGCCCAGAGGATTGTTAGAGCTATAGCTCTAATATTCCATGACCGCGGCATTAGAAGGGGGTGAGTGGTCAGCAACACTCCCCGGCCGCACTTTACCCCCGGGAAAGACCCGGTACCCATTGTACAGGAGGCTGGGTGGGCCCCAGGGCCGGTCTGGATTGGCGAAAAATCACGTCCCCACCGGGATTCGATCCCGGACCGTACAACCCGTAGCTCAGTCGCTATACCGACTGAGCTATCCGGCCCACAGTTTAGGCACATAGGACATAATAATTCTGGCTCGTCAACATTTTTTCTTAAGTCATCTGGGTAGCACTGACGCTTAGGAAAATATATTGGGAAAGGTGTATGTCTGTAATTTCATAGCCCTTCTATTGTGTACATTTTTCTCTGTGATAAGTGTTTGATGAGACAGTCGAGGATAGGACCCACTTTCGAAATGCGAGCCGATACGCATCTAGGTCTAGTCTTTGGTGAAAAATTTCCCGTGTTGTATTTGAATTGAACCCAAATTAAAAAAAAAAAACCGACAAGCTCTCGTGGAAGTCCATATTGTAAAATATACACTTTTGTGAAAACCCTCTGTAAGTGTTCTCGAGTTGTAACGTGCGGATACGAAGAGACAGACGTGCCGAAGACCGCGTTATATATATATATATATATATATATTCGTTGCAAACGGGCCGAAAATTATACAGAATTATTTGCAGGGCTTATATTTCTCTGGCTCACGTATAATCTATACTTTTGGAATGCAGCATTTGATATTAACTTTCCAGAAATGACGGGAGACGCTTTCTTTCTTCTCGTACACCAAATAAATCGGAACAATAGATCAGAGTGTCTAAGCACGAAAATTGTCTACATAGGGTGTACGTTTAGCTCAGAAATTTTATTTGAGAGAGACCATCCCGTTGTGTATTATGAAATCTGTATAATGTACAGGGTATACACAAAAGAATGGCGCGGTTTCAAAAGTTAACAAGAAATTTATTTCTCACCTTACACGGGCACAACGCACACCGTCAGCAGCAACAACTGTCCAAGTTTCTCATTCGCTACCAGCAATTCGATTCTCATGCTTACTGCGGGGCCGCGGGGCCAGTTTTCAAGATGGGGTCGCAGCAGGAGAAGGCTTTCTGTGTTCTCCATTTTAGGTGTCCAGATCTGTGATTACAGTGCAGCTGCCAGGTGCGTCTTTTATAAACCGTGCGCGAAACTCACGCTGCACTGTAATCACAGATCTGGACACCTAAAATGGAGCACACAGAAAGCCTTCTCCTGCTGCGACCCCGTCTTGAAAACTGGCCCCGCGGCCCCGCAGTAAGCATGAGAAGCAAACTGCTGGTAGCGCATGAGAAACTTGGACAGTTGTTGCTGCTGACGGTGTACGTTGTGCCCGTGTAAGGTGAGAAATAAATTTCTTGTTAACTTTTGAAACC
>Ga0123357_10011474_pt1 | contig 11368 bp, 7 predicted proteins | sample TergutEmb28metaG_FD_89873 | JGI IMG/M metagenome (GOLD analysis project Ga0123357, IMG submission 89873) | Embiratermes neotenicus P4 segment gut microbial communities from Petit-Saut dam, French Guiana - Emb289 P4 | ecosystem: Host-associated > Arthropoda: Insects > Digestive system > Gut ...
TCCCAATAAACATATGGGCTACATAGTGTGTCCCAATAAACATATGGGCTACATAGTGTGTCCCAATAAACATATGGGCTACATAGTGTGTCCCAATAAACATATGGGCTACATAGTGTGTCCTAATAAACATATGGGCTACATAGTGTGTCCCAATAAACATATGGACTACATAGTTTTTCCCAATAAACATATGGGCTAAATAGTTTGTCCCAATAAACATATGGGCTCTATAGTGTGTCCCAATAAACATAAAAGGCTACATAGTGTGTCCCAATAAACATATGAGCTACATAGTGTATCCCAATAAACATATGGGCTACATCGTGTTTCACAATAAACATAAGGGGCTTCATCGTTTGTCCCAATAAACCTGCGGGTTACGTCGTGTCTCCCAATAAACATATGGACTACATAGTATGTTCCAATAAACAATTGGGCTACATCGTGGCTCCCAATAAACATATGGATTACATAGTGTGTCCCAATAAACATAAGGCCTACATCGTTTGTCCCAATAAACCTAGGGGCTACATAGTGTGTCCCAATGAACCTATGGGCTACATCGTGTGTCCCAATAAACGTAAGGGGCTACATCGTGTGTCCCAATAAACTTACGTGTTACATCGTGTCTGCCAATAAAGTTATGGACTACATAGTGTGTCCCAATAAACATAAGGGCCTACATCTTGTGTCCCAATAAACCTAGGGGTTACATCGTGTCTACCAATAAACATATGGACTAAATAGTGTGTCCCAATAAGCGTATGGTCTACATCGTATCTCCCAATAAACATACGGATTACATAGTGTGTCCCAATAGACATATGGGCTACATCGTGTGTCCCAATAAACATGAGGTTCTACATCGGTTGTCCCAATAAACCTACGGATTACATCGTGTCTCCCAATAAACATATGGTCTACATCGCGTGTCCCAATAAACATACGGGCTACGTCGTGAGTTCCAATAAACATATTGGCTACATCATGTTTCCTAATAAATATATGGGCTACATTGTGTGTCCCAGTAAACATAAGGGCTACATCGTGTGTCCCAATAAACATATGAGTTACATTTTGTTTCCCAATAGACATATCGGCTACTTTATTTTGGCCACCGCTGGTGGCCTCCTAGCTCTTCCAGGCAGTGATTCGGAAACTAGATCTGTTTCCGTTATCCCTTGTAAAAAAGAAGACCTTATTGAAATTTCTGATCATGGTGTTGATTGATCTAAGTACCAACCCATTCCCTTCTCTTTGTATCGAGAGTATTTAACTGCGCTTTTCCAGCTGGCTACCTTCTGATATGTTTGATACTCTATTCTGCATATTTTGAAGAAGATAACAATCTGCTAAACAGCGCCTTTCTTGGGAATAAAATCGTCTCAAGCTAGCTAAGAAACGTCACAAATTATATAAATTCATTACCATATTCACATGTCAGCGCCAGTTAACAGTATTATAAACTAAATATAACTTATCCACAGCTTTACTTATTATTTCCTTACAGTAAATTTTAATATTACCCTCCAATACACGGGTATTTCTTCTAAGTAGACTCTTCTTTTCAGGTTTTCCAACAGAAATATTCATTGAATTTCACAGTTAGCCTGTACCTTCTACATGATCTGTTCTACATAATCCTAATTGGCGTTGGATGCAGACTGGGTCTGTCCGCCCGTACAATTTTGTATGTTCCACTATGCCTTTCGATATTTTTATATCTTCTTCACGTGGTTAACCTTGTTCTGAATAAATGTGTCTTCGTCGGGCTGTGATTATGCCTGGGTCTGCACATACACACAATGTAAACTTTAATATTATAAAAGTGTGCTACTTACTTCGATTCATTAGAATCATAATCGGACACGTTTATTACAAAAGTTTAAAACATAAGTAGTTTTGCAACGTGCAGTTTTGCCGTTAATGAGAGCTCACTAATTTATTATTATTTATTAAAATAATAAATACCTATCATGTTTCTAGCCTAATATAAAATCACATTTATTATTGTAATAACTAATCATAAATTGGTGAGATCTCACTAACGATATAATTCATTTGTTGAATTTAAAAAAGTGAAAATACAATTTAATCACCTGGACGTTGCGTTAGAATAGAAATGCTTATTCGATGACATTTTTATGTGATTGTAGACTTGATTTATTGTTATGGGTTCATCACGGCATAATTCTGATAACAATAATTTCGGAGTTTCGGGACACAAAATTTTGAGACATAATGTATGCGTATAAATCTGTCCACTTCTTTTACGTGTAAGTTTAATCATACTGTAACCTAGAATGGCCAAAATTTTCTCACTTTTATAGACACCAGGATCCCATCGTGACCAAATTTATATCGTAAATTTGTGCCAGCCACTTCTTGTTTCTTCTTCCATAGTGGGACGGCCAGTGAAACCCCGCCTCTGTTTTAAATCACTTCAATAAATTCACATAGAATATCATTAGACCTACAAAATTGCTTTTTCCTTTAAATTTTCTTAAAATATTTTATGAGCCTTTCCTTTAATCTGCATGCTTGTTATATGCCCGATCAATCGCCTTCACCTTGATATATGGCCAGATGAATAAGAGGAGTGGGATATAAAATATAATGTTTCATACTATGAAATTCTGTCGATTCTTGTTTTATTTCCACTTCCTTAAATCCAAATATTCTCAACAGAACTTTACGTTCAGGCTGTATTTTTGCCCTTCCATCTGAGTGGGATGCCAGTAATTACACCTGTATCAAATAAATAGGTTAATATAATAACTAACAATTTTTGTGTCCTGCTGCCTATGTCCCAATACATGTGATGAGAAAATGTGTGTCATTTGTAGGCCGGATTCATATCATACTGTGCCGTTTTTAAAACTAACGTCCTCGTTACAGTTACGTTGGGCAAAATTTTCTTCAAAAAACAAATAATAATAATTATTAATAGCAAAAATAATTTGGTTTCCCCAAGGAAAATTTGCTTTGAATAAGCTGAGAAACAGGTCATCACAGTTCGACGTTTGCAAATACATATTCAAAAATATGACCCAGAAAGCCATGTAGTCGCTTGGGATCACGAGAAAACATTATTTCACTGGTCCTGAGCAGAAAGGAACCAGGTAAAATACTAAACTTTTCCATAAAATCCAAACTTTTCAAGAGGCTTTCGAGACGACAGTCCAGTGACGATGGTGGTGGTGGTGGTGGTGGTGGTGGTGGTGGTGGTGAGAATAAGGTGTATCCTGCCCAGTATCTAACAATCATAGGTCAGTGTATTTGAAGGTAATTGGGAACCAACTGAAATTATTAGGATTGACCCTGAAAACTTTTAAATTAGAACTGTAGTTAAAGAACAAAGAATAAAATGTCACGTAATTACCAACCTCACTGAAGGTTGCGCAGAGTGGTTAGTCCCTCTGCTTCCTACTAAGAAATCTTCAGTTTATAACGTCAGCCCGGAAACCAGCTATCGTCACAGAGGTTTCTCGTGTTTTTCTCAGTCCCTCCAGGCGAATTTCCGGAGCATGTCTCAGTATATGGCTGCAATCACTTCCACATCCTTTCAAATCGTTAATCGTTTTCGTCTACGACATTGTAGTCTGAAATTCTGAGAGTTAACTTTAAGTAAGTCACAGACAAATGAATTATCAGCCTTCACCTGTGGCTTAGAACAATGTTGTTTTGTGGATGGGAAAACCAAGAGTTCGGCAAAATAGGCCTGTGTTAAGATGTTCCACCCGCACACCTATTTCTGTATTACAAACTTCATGAGATATAGATTTTTTATATAACCGTTGTATTATTGCACGGAATAACACAGCTGGCAACGTTACAATATGGCCGTTTCTTCCGGACTACCAGAGAGTTCTCTAGTGGCGATTCGATGTAACTACAGCACCCTTCCCTCTCCCACCCTCTTGGCTACCCTAGAAAACTTTAGGGGGTATTGATTTCCCTTCGCTAGTAGGCAAACCCGCCTTGCAAGTTGAGATTTTAAGTATAGGCCTGAGTCTGTCTGTCTGTCTTATAAATTAGACCAATATTAACCGAAACAGGATTAAAACAAATCCTTCTGCGCAATTAAATTCTTGGCAAACTTTTACCCACTGGAAAACCTCCGCAATGTATGTGAAGGGGGTCATGTAACACTCACTGGTGAAATATGAAATACTTACAAAGTTTCAGGCAGAAAATCGGAAGGGATGGCAACACGCTAGAGACGTCGGCATAATGGGAGGATAATGTGAAAAGAGGTATTAACAAGGGAATAATGTAAGAATAGGTGTTGTGGATCTTTCGGGCTCAGTAGAAAAGTGGAGGCGGGTTCTTTTGACCGCCATAATGAAATTTCAGTTCAATAAAAAGCGGAGAATATCGCAAGAAGCTGAGAGACTCTTTGTTACTGACGAAGGGCTCTTGGTACATGGTGAACATTTGTGTTAACTGAGTATGTCTGTAATCTGGAGGTAGTAGATTATTTAAAGAAAATTTTTGTTCGGTTTGTGGCTGTTATGCCGACACCGCGCTCGGTCACGCACACACGCACGCGCATACATACACACGCGCGCGCGCGCGCACACACACACACACTGATAGGGGCGCGCGGTCTCACACACATACACACGCAAACACACACACATACACAAACACTCCTACAAAACACAAACACACACGTACACACACGCGCGCGCTCAAACACACATACATTGTCTCTTTTCTCCAGTATAATCCTAATCATTCTCCAGATTGTTAGGATGGGGATGTAAGACTTGGAAGAATCATAAAAGGTATTTCGTACATTGGAGTGTTAGGCTACGTTACGATGCATGTGTGTGTATCTGTAACACATCTGTATGAAGGCTGATGTCCATACCACGTGTGGACATATTTTTACGTCTGCAGTTTTCAGGTATGGATGTTCACGTTCATGCTTTATTTGCTCAAACGACAGTAACAAAACACATACAGCAAGGCTTTTCGTCTGTTTGTTTCCCACAGTGCACTTGCGGAACAATGAATTTGGATTAAGTGTATTTTTTTGGGTTGAACTAAACATTTCGGAGAATTTGGTGTAGGTTTCTTCTATGAGCCCGTTATACGTCGCTTTACACCAAGCTCAATTCAGGCCTCGTGGATCATCTTGAACTACAAAAAAAATTATGTTTTGCACTAAACGTGCGTAACATTTGAGTTTACAACAAACAAACATCAAGGCCGGTTGTGTATGAAAAGTAGCAAATATGGCACCACACATAAAATAACTTATGATGTGTAAGAGAAATAATGGTTGAAAGAAGTCTCGAAAGATGATTAATGGACCAAGCCGTATGGCATTTAGCAGCAAGCAGCCGACATCGGAAACAATTACTTGACGGATTGCATATAAGTTTGTAATTTATATGTGTGTGTTGTGTAGTGTCAGTGTTGACATATGGCACATGGACAACACTTTGGACGAGGAAGATATAAGAAGTGATGTGTGACGAATATCATAAACCCTACTAATTTTTGGGGTGGATCTTGGTCCACTCTAGAGAGAGGAGGGTGTGTGCTAAGGGTAGTGAATGCAAGAAGGACGGGTGACCTCGACATTTATTTATCGTATAATACAGAATGTGGAGGTGGCGTACGTGATATTGGGTCACTTATCTTGTGATTGATCACTGCGTTTCAGCTTACTATAAATGGGATTCTCAAAACAGATGTTTCTAAAACCCTTTTGCCAATACTGTCGTAGCCACATTAAGAACTCTCCTGCGCAGCTATATCAGCGAGCGAAATGACATCCCACACAGGCGACACTGAATCATGTATGAGTACATGTAGACCTACACTATCATAATGGAGTACTCTAGATACATTCCACATACCCGCAGGTCTCGTTTTAAGCCAGGGTTACTTTTCTGAAAATCGAACACAAAATTCCCATTTAAAACAGGGCATTTTCTGGAGTTAGGGGTTTTAAAAGCACATCGTAAATAGTGTATGACAATGCCACTAGTGGACATACGGATCTGTAGAGAATATGTGTACTCTGTATACAGTATTGCTATACTCTATACATACACTTCTGTACAATTTATTTATTTATTTCTAATATAAGTATAAGAGAATCACATCCTTAGTTTTTCGTACGGTTCCTTTCCGATCGGACTGGCAGCCTTCCTACACAAACACTTCAGTTCCCGACTTAGCAATTTGTTTAATTCTATCAACATTATCAGAAATTGTACGTGCGCTGCTATGAGCGAATCTAACAACACGACATATGTCAACAATTTTGTCACCTTTCCAAGTCGGCTTATTACGCCTAGTTTGTCTTCAGTACTGATTGCCTTTTGCCGATTTTTCATTGGGATTATACAAGATGGTGTAGTTTTAGGTTTCTCACTCATTTTGGTAACAAAAGCCAATGTTGTTGAAAGGGGAACTACATCAGACGCATGATTATATCACCAACGTAATCAATCCACACACATCACTGATGGCGTGACAGCGACGTCACTTTCTGCTAGCCTCCAGCACAAATTGTATGCCAAATTCCGTTAAACTAAAAATATCGCCTAAATTCGTAAAGTGTTGTAAATTTTCAAGTCGCGTTAAAGCGAAATCGCGCAAAAAGAAATCGCCTAAAGCGAGACCTGTCCGTATTAGAAAATAAGGGTCAGTAAGAGTCCAGAAAATTCTCAAGCCTTGCCTACTTTAATTTTTACAATTCTTTCTGTGAATGGAATAAATAATGCATGTAGTAAGAAAAGTCTGTACAATTTGTGCTTGTAAAGCACAATGACTCGTTGTGTGGGGTGAAAGTTATTTCGACACTAAAGGGGCTAAATTGTAGGTTAAATTTGCTTAGATCCAGAGGTACGAAGGAGATTGCCATCAATGCCAAATCATAAGCTACGTCACTTGCAGAGTTCCGTTTGATAGTTCAGCAGATCATGATGTCGCAAGCAAAACTTACCTCATTTTTATATACATGTATATGCATATGTATGTATTATGTATGTATATATAACATGAGGTTTTAAATATTAACACTTATGCAAGGAAGGTTTTACACCAGTTCTGAGTGCAGGTGCCTCTGTTCACTATAACGCACATTCCATTGGTCCTGATGTTCCTTTGCTACTAACAAGGCCGTGTATTGTGTAATATTAGGGCTTATTTCTTACTGTCATACGTAAAATGTTTAGACCTATCTGACTGATTCGAGTCGTATATGGAATGTCTTCCTGAACTGTGTTGAAAATTCTCACTTCAACACTCTATTTTTTATTCAAATTTTTTACGAAATAATATTCACTTCACGAATGTAGAACACATACATTGAATCACAGTACCTTTAATTTTCTATTCAGTAAGACAAAGGTGAAGGTAAAATTCACCCTCGAACATACCATGAGGGTCTAGCGGGGAGTGCAGGTATAGCTCTACTCTTTCTTTAACCTCGGCTCTAGAAAGGGGTAGTTGTCAACGCCACTTCTCGGCTGCTTCACGCCGGGTAAGATATGCCGTACCCATTGTACGGGAGGCTGGGTTGGCCGCAGGGCCGGTCTGGACGGATGCGGAAAATCTCGCCCTACCGGGATTCGATCCCCAGACCGTCCAGACCATAGCGACTCGTGCCTTGTCAGTAAAACTTTCTTGATTATTGACATTACTTAGTTGTTTAACACACGCAGTTATGAATTTTCTTCGCCAGAAATTGCATACTACAAAAGAATGTGGATCATCCCATTACTTTGCAAATTTAATTGTGCTAGTGGACAATACTCGAAAACGCAACGAAAAATGACATCTTCGCTGTTCTGGGGTGTTATGCAGCTCGGATTGGTCGTTAGTTACCGACTTTTCAGGACAACGTACCTGTCCCATCTTCCAGGGTCAAGCAGTCCAAGAATCGTCTTGGACTGCTTGCCCCCTGACGTTGGGATTAATTAGTTGTCCCGAAACGTCAGTAACTAACCACTTCTACACTGCGTAACATCCTAGAAGGCCAACGATCCCATGTATACCGCGGCGGAAGCTTGAAATCAAACAGAAATGTAGACAAATACCATCCCTACGGTTTCCACAGATAACCCTTGGTCCACTGTATGCGGTTCAAGCTCTAAGCACCAGACGCGATGGCTTCGAGTAGGCACACTGTGATCTTGGGAAGTTCTGTAAACGCAGCTCGATAGCACCAGCACAATAAATAATGATCTGTAGGCACCTCCTGTTAGTAAACAAGCAAAGCTTATCTGTAAATTGCTGTCTGGAGATAATTATGTCCATTTTCCTTCTCAGCTCACACTTCTGAAACTTCTGAAACACCCGAGCATAACGTTGTTCAAGCAGGACACAGAATTTCGACAGAATAATAATGCTTGCATGTCTTCTAGAGTTTAGTTTTTTCTGGTAACAAGTGTGCTAAACGAGGCATTAAAATTCTATTTGTTACTGTCTTGTGGCGATTCTGATATTTCCAGTTGATTTCCACGGAAAGAAAGGAAAAGCCGACAGACATCCCAAGAAAAACAAGACAGGCAATTTACGTATCAAGCAACATCGAGGCGCGTTCGTGCAACCATTGTTGCAGTGGAAAAGCAATAATTTCCACATAGTATGAATGTTTGTTTGTAGGCTTACGTACCTAGCGTGAAATGCGCATGTGCCATATTGTCATCTGTGGGTCTCCGGCTCTACAATATTTTTCCACATTATCTCGAAACGGCACGATTTTCGGGGGGGGGATTCACGTAACATAAAATTCGTGCTTTGAATTTCTCTACGGTTTTTCCTGCAACATTTGCATTCTAAGTAGAATTGAGCGAGATATAAACAAAAATGTATTTTGGTCATCATGTAAAGAACCAGTTTTTTTGTCAGGTTTTAATGAAACCTGAATTCTTTTCGACAGACATTCGAAAAATATTAAAGTATAAAATTTCATTAAAATCCGTCAAGTGGGAGCCGAGATGTTCCATGCGGACGGATGGACGGACAGACAGACAAGACGGAGCTAATAGCTGATTTTCAGAATTTTTGCGAAAGAGCCTAAAACAGCGCCTTAAGCACTCAAATCTTCAACAGTGCGCCAGTTAGGCTATTTTCATTACTGTGACATCTATATTCGCATTAGCAGGGCCATACAATATTGTTGCTAGTACTTCGCTAATGCCACTCAACAAGAAATGGCTGTCTCAAACAAATTTACATATCTTAAAGAAGCACACTCGTATATCTTATGTTTTTTTGCATTCTCTGTCCTCGGACGAGCTTTTGTGAATATCGATGTAGTAGAATTTTATTTGATGCAGAATACATTTAAATTCGCTCGATAGATTTCATTGGGGGACCGAATTGCTCTATTACAGCAGTAAATATTATAGACGAGGTGCAGAAACACACCAGCAAATTGCGTTAACTGTTTTCTCTCTTTTAGAAACTTCCAGTATTATCTTTTCACTCTCATAGAATAAATAAAATTCTAATTATTAGTAAAGAGAATAAGAAATAAGGTTAAAACTGTTTTGTAAGATATTTGTTTATGTTTGCAATTCACCAGTATCACTGGCTTTACGTGAATAAGTTATTACCCTTAGCAAGTGATGGGTGTACGCTGTATGTAAAAAAGGTAAAATGATCCCTTTACAGGCCCGGTGTGGCCCAGAAGGTGTGCAGAGATATAGCTCTACTCTTCCATAACCGCGGAACTAGAAGGGGGTGAGTAGTCAGCAGCACGCCTCGGCCGCACTTTACCCCCGGGAAAAACCCGGTACCCATTTTACAGGAGGCTGGGTGGGCCCCAGGGCCGGTCTGGACGGGCGGAAAATCTCGTCCTCACAGGAATTCGATCCCGGACAGTCCAGCCTGTAGTTAGTCGCTATACCGACTGAGATACCAGGCCCACGTACGCTGTATGTAAGTGGCTGAAAGTGTATTACACACGTGGCACTGTGCACGCTAAGAAGGCAGGTGAGGGATTAAGGATATAACTCCACGCTTTGATAGCCTTGGCACCAGTTGGAGGTGACAGATCAGCTTAACGTTACGTTTGATTTACTCCCGAAAAAACCCTCCCCCAGTACATTTTGAAGAAGAGCCCGAATGGACCCCTAATAAAGAAGAGAAATTTTCTTGCCTCTCCTGGGAAATGAACAACGTTCACTGCTACGGAATGATCGAACAGTAGGAAGGTGCTAGAATCCAGTGCTTATGGGCTGTTGCGTGGCGTCATGTGGTTAAAATTCACCGACATTTCGGGACACCCTGTCGATCCCTTTATCTTAAACACACATGATTTGACCGAGAACGCGCACCGAAACGTCGGTAAGTTATTTCCAGTTGACGCCTCACAACAAGCCAGAAGTCTCTCATTCAAACATGCATCTCGGCGAAAACCCGAAATCTCATTACGGGAATGTGCGTTGAAACGCCACTTCGAACATTGACACACAAGTGCATAGTTCCTCCTAGTCTTCTGAAGGTTGCAAAATTGCGACGAATGGTTTCTTCCCTCCGAGGATGCCTACGAAACGTCTAATAGATTCGCAGAGTCGGTAACTAATAACGAATTAGAGTAGCCCAGTGTCCTCAAACCGTGCAAGCTGAAGAAAAAATATATGAGATAAAAATTCATGATAAGCTTAAATTTCTTTAACGTGACTTGTAATAGGTCTAAAGGTATGTATTACGTGTTGTGAGGTTGTTAGAGTAGCCATTCTTTAACACGAGCAGAGACAATTGCTTCAGGAGACAGAAGCATATGAACCAATAATAGATCCACTTAAGAGCGGCATTTCGCTTGTGCAGGTTCATGCTTTTTCGCCTATTTTGTGGCCTTGTTGTAGCACTTAAGCCTCGTTGCATAATATCGACATCATTGACACACTATAGCATTGAAATATTTTCACATCTTTAGGTGACAAAATACATTATTCTGAACGTAATTAGAACCGTACTGATTTCTTATACTTACCTTATCGCTTTAATCTTTTTGTTCACAGACAGAGAAACTTATGTTTCATGTGTGAAGGTTGGTACAGGACAAACCTTATAAAATCATTTCTCCGCAAATTAATTCTAATTTTAAGAGCTGCTACTTAGAAAGAAAATTAAACGTGTGCAATTTTAAAGGATGAACGAGAAATATTTAATTTCCGGGTGGAGTTCTGTGAAATATAAAACTGACATGCAGAGAAATGTACGCGTGTCAACCACGTATAACAGTTTAGGATGCAGCGCTTTCTGGGTCACAGTATTTAATTTCCGGGTGGAGTTCTGTGAAATATAAAACTGACATGCAGAGAAATGTACGCGTGTCAACCACGTATAACAGTTTAGGATGCAGCGCTTTCTGAGTCACAGTATTTAA
>Ga0123357_10011475_pt1 | contig 11368 bp, 7 predicted proteins | sample TergutEmb28metaG_FD_89873 | JGI IMG/M metagenome (GOLD analysis project Ga0123357, IMG submission 89873) | Embiratermes neotenicus P4 segment gut microbial communities from Petit-Saut dam, French Guiana - Emb289 P4 | ecosystem: Host-associated > Arthropoda: Insects > Digestive system > Gut ...
ACGCACGCGCACCACACACGCGCACGCACACACACACACACAAACACACACACACAAACACACACACACACACACACAAACACACACACGCACACACACGCGCACGCACACACACACACACACACGCACACGCACACACACGGTAAAGTTTTCGCTTTCCACATAATGATGGTTATATACGATGAGGACTACTGGGAACTGAGGGGTTAACTTTACGTTCCACGTGTTTAGACAAGTGCAATCAGTGGTGAACGGATTACCTGATCTAGCCCACCATTAACTGTAAAGTGATGGGTATATGAGTGTCGAACATTTTACCACTGAAAATATTACTAGGCAGCTGAAAGTCATTTACTCCTTCCCACGGTCATCATTTATTTCAAGAGACACTTCCTAGCAGAAATAAAACCCAAAGAAGATAAACACGAGGAAAATATTTATAAAAGATTAAATATGATACTATGTTATTTTTTACTGTGGATACAACCTGTTCTTAAACGTTATTAAATACGGTTAAGCCATTAACCCACTGCTTGGAATGGACTATACATTGCATCCGCAACCTTCACACTTCCACACCACTATCAGCCAATGGGTGCGAGTTCCTTTGTATTCGAAAATACAATTTTGCCGAATCGAACGAAATGTATTAATAGTGGTGTCAGAAATCCAAATAGATATAACACCGAACAGAAATTAATATGCATGAATTATCTTCTGTATATACAACTACAGAGATAATATTGGCACAACCGCATAATATAAACCAATTTCCAGCTGATTTCGAAATGTGACAACAATGTATCATTGCATAAATTCGGTTTGCGATTTCGCTGTAAAACATTAATGTATACGTGTGCATATTGTAATTGTGACCTGTTAAGTATTTCTAAGGCACATCGATTACTACGTATTACGAGTTTAATTTTAGTCTGTTTTATACATATTTCTGTGTTATGTGTGGACCTATATTTTACGCGCAGGAACACAATCAGCTGAGCTCAAGAAAACAGTTGACGCCATAATACCTTTAACTGTCAATTTCGAAGTAGCTTGATAGGATCGCTGTTAGGGACGAGCTTTCCAAAATTGGCTGATTAGTAGGAAACTGGGTATCTGGGACGCATCCGGGTGAGTATTTGAAGATGTTCGTTTTCAATTACGCTATCTGCTTGTGAAATTTGTATGAAATCATAAATTTCCGTTTCCCTGCTCTAGCCGACAATGGTTAACGTACTCCGTAAACAAGTTTTGCCAGTTAATTATTGACCACTGCCTAATTGCTGTGTGTAGTGGACGGTATAGCATATTTTTCAAAGGTTTGTTCGATTGATGGCGTGGTGTTAAGATAGGATGTAACTTACATGGTTAGAAATTTAGTCCCTCAGCCATTTAAAACACAGTGGTTACCGTCCACCACCCACCTACTTTATTATTAAGAATTTATATGCCTATTGTCCAGGAATTGTATTTCGCACTATCATAGAATTTGGGACCCATGTGCTGAGAAATTGGTAGGACCTTTAACCTTTCAAGAATGTGACTACAACTGGTGAAATTCTTTTTTGCAGTCTGCTAATTATTCGTAAATTCAGCAACAGAGTTCCTGAATGTTGCAGCCTTAGCAATCCTTGGTATTTAAGAGGTTCAAGATTCATATCTTGGCCACGAGATCAGCTGTTTGATGTCATATAATCTGAGCTGAAGCCTGATCAAGTAACCCATAACTAAATAAAGGAATCCAAAGATTAGGAAGGATGAATTTGAAGGAATTGCTAACTCGGCTTTAAATTTGCTTCTTTTTGTAGAGAGGTATTTAATTTTGAGTGGGAGCATCATATTTTTCCAGCAGTATCCCCTAATCCATGTTAAGCTGTTTAAGTTATTGTTTCATGATATACACAGATACTTTTACCAAGATCACAAAGAATTAGTTATGCATGAGTTTAAGCGTTGTTTTGTACAATATATTATGAATCAGTTTGTTTGTGCCTTTGTAAATAGGTCATTTATTTTGAAAACCAAATTGTTCTGAATTAGATTGTTACTGAAATTTAAATGGCATTACTATTTCTACAAACATTTTAGTAGATCCCAGTTAGAAGAATATTTACCAATAATTTTATGTGTGTCATGTTTCTTTGCCTGCATTGTTCAGTTAGCATCTTTATTCTGCCCTTCAAAACACATTTGGTTTCATGCCTTATAGAAATTTATAGTATACTGTATGATTTTCATATCACTATAGAGCATGTAGCAATGTTTGGGTGTGCACAAGATGAAGCCAAGCTCAAACCAGTCCATTTGCTTCTCAGCATGCTGGTCACTGGAAGAATGAAACTCTTCATTTTTATTCACTTTAGGTGACTTCTTCAGAAGTCATTCACACACAGACAATAGTGATAGTATTTATGCCATGCAGTGATTGGAGTACCTTGAAATTGGATGTGGAGATGTTTATTGCCTGCATGTTTTGCAGACCACCTTTAGGGAATTAGGCCAGTCCAGACCACCATCATCATCAATATGTTGTTTGATTGTTGACAGAAATCGCATCAAAAATGAATACAAGCAGTAAATTATTTTAATAAGCAATGTATATCTTGTTTATGCTGGTCCCAGTTGCTATGTGGTCTGAGGCAAAGGTTTTGGCCGCCTGGTTGCTGAAATCACAGGTTTGAATCCTGGTCAGATAATCTCAGAAATGACTGTATACACCCTCAATTTCTGGTAGGCTTCATTCTACACTCAGTCTTGTTCATACCCTTAGGTTACTTGTGTCATGACAGCATGGAATGTCTTGAAATGAGGAAGAGTGGCCTCAGTATGCACTTCCTTTGTTCTAAAATTGAATTGTATGTGATTTTTCAGATGTAATGTTTCTGCACCCCTCTTGTTTGACTTGGGAAATATTTGGCAGAAGTAAACATACAAGAATGTGTACATAGTAGTGTTTCATGAAAGGCACTACAGGCTGGTCATGTAACAAACAATGTACATGGCATGTCTTATTTTTTAAAATTATTTATGCCATTTAGAAACACATGTCATGGAAGTAAACTGTTTCTAAGAGATTACCTCACACTTTTGTCAGAAATAGACATTATTTTGATGCCTGCATTGCGCAGTGTCTGCATCAACTTTTATCTGCTGCTTCTGTTTGCCAGATGTGTGATGCATGTTACATGGGAATGTTGTAATAAACATTATATCAAGGCAAGTCTCCTGATGATATGACGGTGAACATACTTTAGAATTTCGTAAAATGGGTGGTGAAAAGTTTAGTTGCTTGTATAATAAGGCAAATAGATATTTATACACTGGAAATGTTTGTTATGGTATTTGTGCAGTTCATTTAATGTTCTGCTGCATAAATGCATTTGCACTTGAATTCTGACTGCAGTTTATTACTTGTTGTAAATTGTGAAATGCAGGCAAAATTGTATTTGCCTATTGTACAAGTACTTACCTGGTGGGTAGTCACTTTAATGCATATAGAATATTTCATGGTCATCAAGACTTATAGCACCACAAGAAATTGATGATTTGAGGTAACTTGTGAAATTACTCATCCTTTTAATGTGACAACAGTTTGAATCACTTATGTCAAAATGGCAACTGCAGTCCAGAAAACTGTGTAAACTGGTGTGCTGAAGTCTCCAGATAGTGTATCATCAGCCAAGTTTACAGAACTTGGTAAGGGTTTTGATGGTTTCAGTCTTGACATACATTTCTGCTAGCAGAGACTTTCACTTGCAGACACACACTGTTTTGAGCACTGTGCCTCGGGCATACCATGCCAAATGTAACTTCTAGGTGGAATGCATAATTTAGTTCTGTGTGTCTGTAAACGCTGTGCAATTTTGGCATTTTATGTGCGACATAACTCTCCTTTGTCATGAGTTATTTTAAAAGTCATACAAAATTTTGGATTGTGGTCTGTGGTTAATGACATATAATCTGATAGGTGCATTGCTGTGGAGCCTTGGTTCCCAAGTATGCTTCATGGATCCCAAGGGATCCATGACCATTTCCCCAAGGATCCTTGGATATATTTCTGGAATGGCTATATTGAATTAATGTTTTGTTAAAAATAATCCAGGACCTTCTTTACTTGGTGATAGGTTTATTTCATATGACCTTTAGAATATCTAATTAACCGTTTGGCGCTGGAATTTTTTTTTTTTTAATTTTAGCACACACTGTAAATAAAATGGAATAAAACAGGAACCAAATATGTTAGAATTATGAAACAAACTGCATTTTTAAGAGAAAGAAACGGAGAGTATATACCGTGTTTAAAATATTCAGTACCTATATTTGTTGAATAAATATATAAAATACAACGTTTAGAGGTTAGTGGTGCGGTGCGGTACGACCCCTATATGGATCGTTAGGTGTCAAAGGGTTAAGAAACATCCTGTACCCATGAAGTGACAGTCATTTTAATTAAGGTTAAATCATGCAATGCATTGTTACATACGCTGCTGGTTTGTATAAGTACATATCAAACATCAGTTCTGAGATACGAATTTTTAATTTTGGATACTTATCATTTGGGCACTATATTTATGTAAGCAAGGATGTAAGGATCTGTGGTTATTTTTTGAAGCCAGAGAGGGTCCACAAAAAAAAAGTTTGGGAAACACTGCTTTGGAGAGTTGGAGCCCAGATTAAAGTGCAGGTTTCAACAGAATATTATTTGAAGATGTTTTAATTATAGAAATTGCTTGGGTTTGGGAGCAGTTATACAGTTGAAATTGAAAATAATGAAAAGATCAAGTCAGTCTTGATGGAAATTGTTGTATGTAGGGTGATTAATGATAATGTGTCTTTTGTCCTGATGCAGATAAAAGGCCTCATATTGGGCCATTCTTGAGGTGTAACTGGGGTCCAGTGAAGTGACATCACAGGAATGGACCAGGGCCAGCCGGATGCTATCCACCCCTTAATATCGAAGTTGAATGAGGCACTGGTTCTGGAGAGCAAGTTCCAGCCTCACCTACAGCTCCCTGGTGTATCTCAGGTGTGTTAATATTCTGAAGCCCTTTTGAGCCCCATCCCTGTGGAGTGCCTGATAAAATCTTTGTCCATCCATGTTTACTCACATAACATCTGAAGAACTGCTGAATGAATTTTTATGAAATTAGATTCTGTTTAATCTTATGAAAATTTGTTAAGCCATTTCATTTTTCAATTTGTTGGTCAGTTCTGACGACTATTTTAGATGAGACATATACATGCAGTTTGGGAAAACCCTTATAGGTCATTCCAGTCACACGCAGGGTAAATCCATACAGATTATCCCGGAAGGTGCTGTGTTGTAGCACCATTGTAAGGACACAAGAAAAACACAGACTCTGGACCACTTGATATGATTTTCATGGCTGTTGCATGGCTTAGATGGTTAGTCACTAGCTTCTCATTGTGGAGGTCTGTGTTCAGTTCCAGGCCAGTCTACAGAGGGTTTGTGGTGGACAAAGGGGCACTTGGGTAGTGTTCGTATAATTCCACTCATGTATCACCAATGCTACCTAATCTTAGTAGTCAACCATGGCATTACGTAACACACACAACCCAGGTTAATAAAGGGGTAGTACCTGCAGTTAGCTTGTGATGACTTTGTAATTTCTTATTTATTGTCTCTAATTTTTCTGTCATTCAGTGGTATGTAATCTGAGCTGCTGAAAGCATCAGCCAACAGTAAATAAATTTCTGACCTGCTAGATAGTACTGTTTACTGTAGGTGTGCATTATTGTGGATATACTGACATCTGTGTACAGCAGTTGTTACAAGATAATTTTGGTAGTAGGTTTATCACTATATTTTGCAGTTTAGAAGATGAACTGAACACGTGCATAACAAAATCAATTTAGCTATGTGATTGGTAATTGATAAATATGAAACTTTTATCAGGACTGGGTGAAATTATTTTGCATACCTGGTACAACATTCGGAAAGTTATTTTTGTGCAGTAAATCACAATATGGAGTGTGTAGAATGTTACCACACTATCTAGTGCATGATCATATTGTAGACCAGCAACAAATACAGTGTATGTTTCATTTACCAAAGTTGCAAGATAACCCCTCACACATGACTAACCCTCAGTACATAGAAGGGTTATCTGTTGCTGGAAATTTGTGGCTTGTGGGATTTTTAAAGTACTAATCTTTACAGTTTAGCTGTGTGGTGATTAAAGACTTGATCTAGCATTTAGGCATTATGAAAGCATATTCAGTATGATTTGCAGTTTTGCTATGTACTCAGGACCCAACAGAGATCACAACAGGTATCAGGGATGGATCAGCCCATGTCTTACGCTGCCTGAAGGTTTGGTATGACCTGCCGTCTGATGTGCTGTTTGTTGCTATCAACTTGATGGACCGATTCCTAACGAAGATGAAGGTAATAATAGGATATAAGAAGTAGAACTGATGCTTTCAAAGTTAATGGTGTAATTTTGTTGTTCAGATTGTCTCTGCCACTAGTTGTCTTCTAAAAGTGTGTACATAGGAATAGGAAGTATAGGTATATTTATAAGAAGTGTAAAAGACAAAAGATTAATCTGGAGCTTCATTAGAATTTAATGAACAAGGCATTAAGAGTATCCCAGAGTTTACCAGCCCACCATTGGGCACAATCTTGTGCCAGTTCCCTGCACCTCCTGTTGTAAGCGCTCTGAGCTATTGTGATTTCCCCATCCTCTTTCTGTTTGATATTCCAAGAGGCTTCATCCCCAAAATTCTAAATGTGTTCTGTACCTGTCCTACTCTAGTCACATGCTCCATTTAGCATACCCAACATTATTTCATAAATACTAACTATAGACAGCCTGTGAAAATTACAAATTTATCAGTGTGTAATATCCTACATCTCAAACTCACAGTTATTTCCTCTGAAGTTCTTATATTTTCCTGAACACTTTGTTTTGAAACAACTGTAATTTATATTTCAGCCTCAAAACTTATTCTTCAAATTTTATTGGCATGTGTTTGTTCATCTGATTTTATTGGTATGTTTCTGTCTGATTGCACTGCATAGTATGAACTGGAAATATGATTTGTGCCTGACATATTTTTCCTCAGAACTTTATGCTTTACAATGGGACTATGGTTAAAACTGTGTGTTTGCTTTTTTTTTCTGTCAGGCACGTCCAAAGCACATGGCTTGCATTTCTGTGAGTTCCTTCCATCTCGCAACAAGGCAGATATACCAGTACCAGAAGAGCTGTGGTATGGAAGATGTTGCCTCCATCCCTGATACACGTGATCTGGTAGCTATCTCACAGTGTAAATGCACATTGGGAGATCTGACTAGAATGGAGGGTATCATCTCAAGCAAGTTGGACACAGAGCCAGGTCTGCTGCCTATTACCCCACTGACATTCCTCCAGCTTTTCCATGCGCTGTTTGCCGCTGCAGCAGAACGACTTGGAGTTGGATCTCTATATGCCAAGATGGTAGCAACTCCATCCCTTTGGCTTCGCTTGGAAATCTTGGCTTGCGATGCTGCATGTGCAAACTTTAGGGCAAGTGAGGTGGCACTGGTGCTTCTCTGTACTCAGCTGGATTCAGGAGTTGCAGAACTTGGCACCAGGCAGGACCCCAGTACTGGTGTTGAGATCATGCGACTTGTCAACTTTGCCATTGAGCTACAGAAATTATGCAAGGTAAGTGGTAGTTTGGGACAGGATTATATTTCACACATGCACCCTAAAGTGAGATATTCTGTGTTTTGCAAACATTTGCTATGCCACCATGGAGCCAAGTCTGTTGTTTGTAATGAGTAGGATTTATTGAAAATGTGAAGGGAAGAGACATGTTATGAATGGGAATGTCATCTTGTATGAATAAAACATGAATGTGTAGATTGGGTTCATTAGACTCGGGACAGACTTTGGTGGCAAGTTCTTATGAACACAGGGATGAACTATTAGGTTCGAAGATTCAGATCTTGTGGAATGTTATTCTGTGTTGGCTGTTAAATAGAAGCTCTCGCTCTCTCTCTCTCAAAAAAAAAAAATGGATTGTAGGACTGATGGAAAATGTTTTCTCTCTCAGTGGCAATCTGTTATAACTTGGACCGGTTCATTGTACCTAAAATGGGCAAAATCTAGTATATGAATTGCTTTTATGAATAAATTGTAGCAATTTTTAGGCACATTTGCAAAATTGGGAAAAGCGTCTGTGAGCTTCATCATGTCCAGCTGTGTGTTCACGTGGAACAACTCGGCCCTCACTTGTGATAATTATCAACTTACTGCAAATGAATTACTGTTCACCTGCAAGATAACACAGTATTAGGTTTCATCACTGAATACGTAAAAACCATATCATGAAACCTAATAATCTTGAATTTGCACTTCACAGTTATAAATTTTTACAGTATCTTAGCCACAAAGATGAGTAGCGTATTGCCTGTAATGCTGTTGAAGGCAAAACTGTTTACAGAACATACGCTGAGTGTGAAATCTGATGCCAGAGTAAGTTGCAAGTAGTGGCCTTGGGTGGGCATTGTTACAGCAAGTCAAGTCTTGCAGGACATTCAGGCGAGTGCAGCAAATGCACATTGCCTGGTGGCATGATCCAGTTATGTTAGCCAGGTGCAGCTGGAACACAGCCAACTGGAAGCAAGAAAAGTTTGTCCCATGACTGAACACATTTCCTTGCACTGTATATACTTCAGAAATAAGAAATTATGTTTCCTTGTTTCTGCATTTATTTTGCAATTATACAAGATTTAATATATGATGTGTAATGCTTATTTTGCTTAGTGTAAATTATTTTCACACACAATTTTATCTTGTAAAAATACATGACATATGTTAAAGCAGTTCAGTTTTTTAAACAGTAAGCTGTGCACATCCAAGGATATGAGCTCAATCTTAATATGACATTTAGACAATTCTTTTAATGTTCATAGTTACAAAATAAGAATGTGCCTGAAGATGACTTACATGAAGTCAAAAACATGTAGCATGCATATATTGAAAATTTTGTGTATTTGCAGAATAAATAGTTGCATATACAAGAAGCCTACTTGTTAACCACTGTTAATGGAACATGGTATAACTAAAGGGCCAAACAAAGGTAGGTCATATGAAAGTAGCAGACTTCAAGGGTGGTGAATAGTGCAGACAGAATTACTGGGTTCTAAAGATGGACACCACTGTTGGAGTTAATTGTATGAATGTGGAGGGGGAAATAAGGAAGGTATGGGAAGGTATACGAGAACATACATTTGGCGGCATTGGAGTGAAAAGAAAGGAACAGCAGTCTGTTTGGACAGGTTGAATTTAGTGCTGTCAACCAGTTTTTGCATTGTTTATTTTAATAACATGTCTTCTCTTTGTTGACACCAAAGCCCAAAATTACTCTTTCATGTCAGTAGGTGTCGGTAGATGGAACGCCCGACAGGTAAATTCTCTTGAAGCAGCAGTTGAATACACCAAATAAATGTTTACAAATTAAAATATTCACCAAATGCAGCTTAATTTCTGAGCCCATTGACAGCCTCCCATTGTGCTCATCGTAGTGACTATGCTGTTGGATCATACATTATTTACAGCATGTGGATTATACCATGTAAACAATATTGATGATAGCAGATGTACGGTATTTCTGTATATGACTGAAATCTTGTATAGGATCACATTTAAATTGGATAAGTTTGTGACAGACTCATAGGTATTGCTTTCATAGTGTTCTGCAATATTGCATTTGAAACTATTAATTTTGGTGATTGGCAATGGAATTTAGTTTTGTTGAAGCATATGAAAGGTTCTTGTTTTCAAGCTTTCGCCGTGTTCTAAATGTAATGTATTCCTTTTTGGGTAATTCCCTGGCATCTGAGTTCTAATAGCCGATGTGTCGGAACTCACTGTCAGTTCCATCTTCATAGGCAGGTGAATGAAGTACATAAGTCATTCACCTGCCTATGAAGATGGAATCGACAGTGAGTTCCGAAACGTCGGCTGTTAGAACTCAGACGCCGGGGAATTACCCAAAAAGGAACACATTACATATGAAAGGTCTTTCACATATACTAGATCTAAATATTGATCAGCTACAGAAAATGTAGTTTTTATACACATATCTGGAAAGTTAAGTATTCTTATGTTTACCCTTAAGTTATGTATAGATTCCAGACAGCAGCTTCTTCTGCTGCCATGAAGTGGTTCTGTTGATCCTGGCAAGGTATAATGCACAATGCCAGATGCCTCACCGCCAGCGTTTAGTGTGGAAGTTGTCCCAACGCACCTTACGGTATTTGCGGCCAACCGATAAATTGACCTCCATTATGCCCACCATTGATGAACATGGGCAGTTGCAAATGCCCGCACATATCAGGTAAGTGCAGGACAGTACCAAATAATTGTGCCTCCAAAATGGAGTCAAAAAGGAAAGTAGTAAAATTCAGGAAAAATTATGTGATGTATTTACATGTTTCACAATAAAAGAAAGGTCTTGTATCTGTGTTTAAATACTTCATAACTGTTGAGCGGGATTGTGTAGCAGTAACAAGTTAGACTTATATTTGAGAGGTGCCTCGTTTGGATCTTGGCTTGGACACCAGCTGGCTTGACTAAGGCATTTGACAGTTTTTCTTAGTCCCTCCTGGCAGATATGAGGCTAGTACAGAAGTAAAAGTTTCCTTTTGATATTTGCCTCTTTATGAACCTATCAATAAGATGCAATGAAATCATCTGTGGCTAACATCAGAGCCAGATTGTTTAAATTAGCCCGCGTTGCAGAGACCAACTTAATTACACAACCTGATGTGGTATCAGGTTGTCAGTCAGAGAAGATTTCATTGCTGTTTGTCACCATGAAAGCTTCAAGATATATAGCATATCACTAAGTATAACTATAGAATATACTTTATGGGTTTTAGTATATTTTTTACTACAGTAGAACCCCACTTATCCAGACACTGGTTATGCGGATCGCCAATTATCCAGAGTGACTTGGCCCTTCTGGTAAATTTGTCGAGATTTCTACAAAACTAACATGCCTTGAAGTTACCAGTTATCGGATCAGGTACAGTACAGTGATATGGCTTCTAGAACTTCAAATCAGGCATGGTAGAGAGGTTTAGATGCAAGTACTGTTCTTATTGTACACGGTAACAGCCGAAGGGGTTCCCAAATTAGATGAGGAATTCCCAAAGATCTCATCAGCTGTGAAGTTGATGGTCATCACCCAAATGATGTTCTATACATTCGTAAATAAATACGTAGCCTAAAACAGCCATTTGTAGAAATTTTTTTCTACTTCATACTGTTCATGTAGCTTCTCCCCCCCCCCCCCCCCCCCCCCTTCTTTTTTTCTTTTTTTTTTTTTTTGTCTTCCTCCTCCCCCCCTC
>Ga0123357_10011476_pt1 | contig 11368 bp, 5 predicted proteins | sample TergutEmb28metaG_FD_89873 | JGI IMG/M metagenome (GOLD analysis project Ga0123357, IMG submission 89873) | Embiratermes neotenicus P4 segment gut microbial communities from Petit-Saut dam, French Guiana - Emb289 P4 | ecosystem: Host-associated > Arthropoda: Insects > Digestive system > Gut ...
CAGAGTGACATAAACCAGGTGTCGCATTGATACAATAATTCTCCTGATGATGGGCACATGGCTGCCCGAAACATGTAGAGAATATAAATAAACATACATGAAAAACTGTGCTTCAATTTGGTTATTTACAAGGATAATACCAGGATGCACGGACAACAAAACAATAAGTTCTCCTCCGTATTCTTTGTATGAGTGTCACAACATAGAAAAAGCCATCCAGACTGAATCTGATTTATCTTGGTCCATTTGTAAAGGTGAAATAACTAACAGTTGATAACAATTCACCAATAAATAAATTCCGAACATTTTCGCCAGGCAGCACTGCCCGAGGGAATACAATGAAGCAGTGCACCGGCTCTTTATAGACTTCAAGAAAGCTTATGATTCACTAAGGTGGGAGGTCTTGTATAATATTCTCGTTGCGTTGGTATCCCCATGAAACTGGTAAGGCTAATAAAAATGTGTCTGACTGCAACGTATTGCAGAGTCCGGGTAGGCAAAAATTTATATGACATGCTTCCTTTTAGGAATGGTTTGAAACAAGGAGATGCTTTGTCGCCATTGCTTTTTAACTTTGATTTAGAGTATGCCATTAGGAGGGTTCAGGTAATCCAGGATGGCTTGAAATTAAATGGTACACATTAGCGTCTGGTTTTTGCTGATGATGTTAATACAGTATATTGGATGGAAGCGTACATACTGTAAAGGAACACGCAGATACTTTGCTAGTGGCTAATAAGGAGATTGGAATAGAAATAAATACTGATAAAACTAAGTACATGGTCATATGTTGATCAGAATGCAGGACGAAGTCACAGTAAAAAGACTGATAATAATTCCTTGGAAAGAGTGGAAGAGTTCAAATACTTGGGAACAACCTTAACAAATTAAAATTCTATTTAGGAAGTTATTAAGAGCAGACCGAAGTCAGGGAATGCTTGCTATCATTCGGTGCAGAATCTTTTGTCTTCCGGTTTGCTATCCAATAATTTAAAGATTAAGATATACGGGACCATAATTTTGCCTGTTTTGTATGGGTGTGAAACTTAGTCGCTCACATTGAGCGAGACACGTAAGCTGACGGTGTTTGAGAATAGGGTGTTGAAGAGAATGTTTGGTCCTAAGAGGGACGAGGTAACAAAGGAGTGGAGAAAACTACATAATGAGGAACCTAATGATCTGTACTCCTCACCCAATATCGGTCGGGTGATCAAATCGAGAAGAATGTGGTGACGGGGCATGTAGCACGTAATAGGGATAGGAGAGGCGTAGATGGGAGGATAATATTAAGATGGATCTTCAGGAAGTTGGATGTGTGGGTATAAACTGGATCGATCTGGCTTAGGATAGGGACAGCTGGCGGGCACTTGTGAATGCGGTAATGAACTTTCGGGTTCCATAAAATGCGGGGAATTTCGTGACTAGCTGAAAACTGGTTGGCTTCTGAAGACGGACTCTACTCCACGGAGTAAAGAATAATGTGTAATCATCCCTGTATTGGAGCCAAACCGGATGCATCCTGTGCGACCCATACGTGTCGGCCTCTCGGTGTGTCTCAGCTGGTGTGCTTCTGATTCATGATTATATGTACTTTAATGTTGTGGAATGCAAATGTTATGTTTTGTATTACATTGTGGATATAGTACTGTTATATGCAAATTATGCATTTAGGTCATAACAGCATACAGTTACATAATTTTTCATATTTTCTCGTATTTGCTCTACACTGTAATGTTTTAAAATAGCTATTTTTATTGTTAATATTTTATCATCATTTGATATACAAGTTTTTTAGAATAGTGAACTTCAAGGACACGTGGTCCCTGGGATACAGGAAGGTTTAGTGGTGGCTTAGACTAGCTCTGTCGACTGGCCACTGCAATGGCCGCTCTCTTAGTCTGTTGACGGTCGATATCCGCTGAGGTGAACCACTTCTTACCGCCACCTCATCGGTCATGGAAATCACGAATGGCAAACTTGACTGTGGGAGGTTCGCCTTCACCTTTCATTGCACCGGGGCCTTGCAAACACTTGCTGTGAATTCTCGTGGATATTAATATCAAGAAGGCCGCCAATTAATTGCGATGTGATGCGTATGACTCATTGCGATTAATAGAATTTATAAGGTGGTTAAAATCTTAGTTCTCGTATGCAAACGTAACGCTTCATCACACAGAATAAGCGGACATTGAGCTGTAATCTGTGCAAACTAAGTGGCAAATCGACAAATAAATTTCAATAATGAACTGATTTGAATATTATTAAGGTGTTAATTGATTTAGAGGTTAACTCAGGAACGGGGTGAACAAATTAACATGCTACGAGATTCCCCGATCAAGAGCACGACAGATTTACTGGTGCCAGATTAACATGTTAACCGAATAACTGACTCGTCGATTGGCTATATTGCACTCTAACGACTGCTTTGATTATCAGACTAATCGATAGACTGATTAACTGAGTAACTAATTAAGTGGTTAAACTCCAGGGACTGAAGAAGATATTGCTGACGAGCCGAAATGCTGGTGTGGGGTACCCAAGTAATGAGACGCACTGGTAATTCAAATGCTAATTAAGCGCCGCTTCAAGAATGACTTGCGGTGTGGGGAAATGAGGTAATGGCTCCAGTATTAAATTCCAGCACAAGATGCAGACGAACGGCACTTACTTTTTGTCCGCTGTGCACGAGGCGGAGTGGACACGGCGGCGAAGAGAAGTCTCCGCCTCCGCCGGGAATCGAAATCCAGTTCGCTGGTATACAGCTTGAAGCTTGGTCATTATACTGACAAACGTATGTAGACGTGTCTGTGTTAAACCAATAGTCGTTATACGTGAGAGAGACCAACAAGATGGCCTCATTTTCTCATTAATTTATTCCAATTAAAATATCCTCTACATATTTCGAACCAATAATTGTTTATCATCAGGAGGTTATTTCTGTACACGCAGCTTACAGTATTGTACCATGCATCTGTGGAGTTCCAATCACGTTGTGTTAGCGGCTAGACACCCCGTAGATGCATGGTAATATACTGTATGCTGCGTGTACAGAAATAACCTCTGATGGTGAACAATTATTGGTTCCAAATATGTAGAGGATAATATTAGTAATTAACCAACTTAATGCACAACATCTTGTTTTATAACAAGTTTATTATAAGCCTCTACATGTTTCGAGCACTATGTGCTCATCATCAGGAGGTCAAAATTGTATTATACAGCATCTGGTATCGTCACACTCTGTTGGTGGCTGTCCCGTGCACAGGTTGAGAGAGCTGTCTCAACCTGTGCACGGGACAGCCACCTATAAGTGTGGTGATACCAGATGCTGTATAATACAATTTTGAACTCCTGATGATGAGGACATAGTGCTCGAAACATGTAGAGGCATATAATAGGCTTATTATAAAACAAGATTTTGTGCATTAATTTGGTTGATTACTAACATTATACCGAGATGCACAGTCAACAAAAACATAAAAAAAATGTAGAGGATAGTTTAATTGGAATAAATTAATGAGAAAAAGTGTGCATCTTGTTGGTCTCCCTCACGTGTGTGTATCACGATGCACGGTTCAGAGAATGTTAAGTTTACATTAGTCGTTAATTACCTGGAAGTCGGTAGTGTAGTGGTTATTATGAATTTCACTGTCAGCGAGAGTTACGATATCAGTGACAGATATTAGATACCAAAGTTGAGTTATTTTTTGACATTTGAACCTGTGTTGCAGTGACGGTTATCGATTACGCAGCCGGCCACCTCCATTTCATCGTGCGATCAGCATACGTATTAGAGGAGTTTGGAAATGTTGAAGTCATTTTCGATCTAGTTACTTATTCGGTCATTAATATTGATCTGTCACCGGGCCACTGTGCATAATCGCTAATACTGACAGTGTTCATAGTCGGTATGTAGATGACACTCGATTAGCGTGTCGCATCTTTAACCAACTTGTCGGATGGACGAATATTTAGAATCGGGCCTAAGATTGTATCAGTCTGTAACGTCCTAACCAGTGCAAGCTGCAAACAATTCGAAAAATGTCCTCATAGATTTGCTAATGAAGTTACGAGTTGTCTGGGATATGACGAGCTGTCGATATATAAGTAATTAGCGAAGTCGTGGGCTGATCAGGCCTTGAAGATGGAAGCAGCAAGCTCCTCTCTTATGTCGGTCGCTGTTTAACAACGGACACAGCGTTATGTGAGGAGCTTAGGTCGGTATTTAGACTAGGTCACGTGTCAGTGGCAGACAGGAGTATGGGAAGTGTAATTTTATAAATGCATTAAGGAGCGACTGTGCATCCTGAAAGGCAGGTTTCACGGCAAGTGGACAGACCTGACAGCAATTGTCATGTTGTATTATGTTGTGTTATGATATGATATATTATATATTGTATTATATTATCTTTCCAAACGACTTGATCTTTTGTACACAACTCGATTCTCAGAAAGGAAACGTTTATCATGATTTTAACAATGAGAGACGTATTTCCATCAATCTTGAGCTGTTTGACGACGTCATTTCGGGCGAGTGAAGGAGAAGATGGAAGATTTTTCTTTCCCAAACGAATATCAGGGCTCAAAAATGTTAACACAGAATTCTGTAACGACGCTATGTTTCTACTTGAACACGGGAAGAAGAAGAAGAAGAAGAAGAAGAAGAAGGAAAAGAAGAAGAAGAAGAAGAAGAAGAAGAATAAGAAATATATATGTGCTGTTTACTGCTTATTTTTGCATTACATATTGACGTAGATCCTACAGTCTATAGGCTGTTTGGAATGCTGTGGAATGCTTTCATTATTCTGAAAAGTCAGAGGAGCACAAATCCTGGGCGACACGTCGCGGTGGCGACGAAAGTTTTGTACGGTGACACCTGATATTTGTGAGACCTCAGGGCGGAACTCGCTTCATGTCACCATTTTTGCGCCTAAAATTTTGAAGTGGCTCATACATATCTCCAAATTTTGTGCACTCCTTTGTTAGGGGAATCAGAGACACAGGAAATGTGACATGTGTTACTGATGGTTGATAAACACGAAAAACGTTGTGTTGGTGTTTATTAGAATGACGTCACCGTGTCTGAAGGATTCTGGGGAGATCGGAAGAAGTACACTGCGTGGTAGAGGAGGATACAGAGGGCTATGTGAAGGAGGTGTGTTCTCCGAGTGATTTCTTGTATTTTGCATGTCCTTGTACACTTGGTGAAGGAAGAGATGACTTCCGATTGCCTTGCCTCCTTCTGCAGGTTCTTAAAGCGCCATGACGACCCCCATTTTGTACTAAAAGTTTCAAGCGCGTTTATTGAAATGATGAACCTCAAAGAAATGAAGGACTACGCCATCTGCCATCTAGAGGCCTTTCTTCAGAGCTCTTATAGTCAGCTGATTCTTCTGCACAGTGGCTTGAGAATATTCTTGCTCTGGTTTAATGAGCGCTGTCAGCTGTATCGAGTTTCTCTTTAGGTAACTCAGCAGTGTGAGAGACGAGAATTTCTGAGCACAAACACTAATAAGCCAAGGGCCTACGTCATCGTACGCAAGGGTTGCCAAAAGAATCCTCTCGCGAACAAGCGAAATCGCGAACCCACGATCGGAGAGGATTTTCGTCATGTTTCTATGTACATATTACATGTTTCGGGACCACTCACCGAACGTAGTCCGAAGTATCCTGGTTACATGTACGTGTGTTGATAGTTATTGTCTTGTGATAATCCTGCAGTGCGGAAACTTAAACAAAAGTTTTTTAACAACATTCAGTTTTTGGATTTTGGCCATCTTTAATTATTTAAAGAAGACAATTTTGAACGCAGCGTTTCGGAGACAGCTTGGCTTGTCTCTAATCTTAAGTGTGGGGCCTGCGTAATTGAGACCGATAGAGCTACTTGCTACCTGCGGGCAAAGCCTCACCATTGTGTACACCATAATGGGGTGTTGTCGGCGACGAATAATAAACCATAATAAACAAGACAGACACTGTACGTGTAACGTAACACCGAGGAGCGTTCGTGCAACCATTGTTGCAGTGGAAAAGCAGTATTACATATTCTGTGTGTTTGTAAGTAGCCTTTGGTATCCAGAATGCAATGCGCATGCGCCACATTGTCACCTGTGACCTGCGCGGCTCTGCAGTGTTTTTCCACATTATTTCATTGCCGGTACAATTTATATAAAAAAACAGAGTTATTGAATATAAAATGTGTTTTGATTTTCTCTACATTTTTGTCTGAAACTTTCCTCATTCCAAGAAGAACTGGGCGAGATATGATCAAAAATGTCTAGTGATCTTTATGTGAGGTACCCATTGTTCTTTTTATATTTTAACGAAACTTGGATTTTCTCTACATGTTGTCTAAAAATATCCAGACATTAAATATCATGAAAATCCGGCCAGTGGGAACCATGTTGTTCCATGCGGACAGACAGATGAAGAAGCTAACAGTCGCTTTTCGCAGTTGTGTAAACGTGCCTACAAACTGTGGTATTGACCCTGAAAGCTTAAAGGCAGAAGTTATCTGATCACTGTAAATGTTAGTTTTGGCTGTTGTCTCAATTAGCAGCATGGTTCAGACCCCTCACCGCGGAGGCCCGGTTTCAATCCCACACATTTCCATGTGAGATTTTTTGGTGGACGAAGTGACACTGGGACAGGTTTTTCTCCGAATACTTCGGTTTGCCCCTGTCAGTAATATTTCAGGGTGTTTCTTGCTTATTCGCCATGTGATACCGAGGCTGTATGATCTCAGCATTTGACGGCGTCGTTCATAACTCACAAAAAGACAGAACGGTATGCTGCATTGGAAAGCAGTGATTCAGGCAATTCGGACTTTTCTCAGACGTCGACACGTCTTAAAATATTAAATTTGTATGTATTATTTATAAATATTAAATATGTTTTCGAAATTGATAATCGCATATCGATTCTGTGTGGTATATGTGAGAAAGACTAATAAGATGCACACTTTTCTTAATAATTTGTTTCAATTAAATTATCCTAGACATGTTTCGAACAAATATTTTTTCATCATCAGGAGGTCTGTACAAGCAGCTTATAGCATTTTATCATGCATCTTAATGAGAAGTCTAGTCGCTGACTCGATATCATTCATATCGACTACTCTAATTACGATGCAAGGTGAATTACTGTAAGCTGTTTTTACAGACCTCCTGATGATGAACAATTACTTGTTCGAAACATGTCGAGGATAATTTAGTTGAAATAAATTACAAAGAAAAGGTGTGCATCTTGTTGGTCTTTCTCACATACGTGCATCACGATGCACGGTTCAGAGAATGTAAAGTCTGTGTTGTATATGCGGTTTGCAGCGATGACCGACGGAATGTATTTCGCTTCCTTGCCACTGCAGCATTATCCCTACTTTACATGAAGCTCAAGTCAAGTTTTCCGATCACGCTCGATTACAAATCTGTTACTAGGATACGGAGAAAACACCGCGCTTTTGTGTAAAAAGTGTAAACGTCTTGTTCTCGCATTTCGCATTATTTGGCTTGAAATCATCAGTTTTAAGCCATTTTGTAAGAGAGCTTCATGAGTTAGCATTCACGTATTCAGAGTTGTGAGGTGGTGGCTTAGCGAAGACGCGGGAAATTTTAGGCTGTCCTTATATTTTGTGACTTGGTTCACATACTTGTTGATAATACTGTATTATCCTACAGAAGAAGACAGTTTTAGAATGCGTATGCCTTTTTTTTTTTAGTCAGAAATTGCTTTTCTCGCGTCACTCTTAGAGGCTGGAGCGCGTGTGTTTGGTTTTGATGACACGAGAAGAGAATTTCACATGTTTGTGTAATCTGAGTGCCGTTTAACATAGAGACTTGCATCCCCGACTGAGTGAAAGGCATGAAGTAGCCACTTGACTCGAGTGTGATTACGGAGTGCACTTAATTTCCTCTCGGCCTCCGGTATGGGATGACATCATCTGTACCTACATTAGTTGACAGCCTGAAAATTGAAATCTGTCATCACAAGAAATGAACAGGGCAGGTGACAACGTTTGCACCCTCCACAGCTCTTACAGCGTAGTTACAATAGAATTTAATTTAATGACACTGAATCGACTGATGGTGTTACTTTATAGTCAAATTTTACTGTCGTGAACGCTTTGGACAAAGACTAACGTGAGATTTCTCTGCCCTCAGCTGTGTTACTGTTCAGAACGTGATGTCGGAGAGGCACGATATTAATTGAAGTGTGTTAATCTGTTAACGACGTCAGCGCGAAGTGACACCTTAATTACGCGGCTGCTTTGTGAAAAGCTAATTGGAATGGGGTCGGTTTACCGATTGTGTTCATTACAGAGTTTTATGGTTCTGTATCTCGTGCAGAATGTCAGGATAGCCGTATCTTAAAACGTGCAACAAACATTTTGTCGTTATTTTAATACTCGTCAATCGGTCTGTTACATTCGGTAAGAATTAATCGTGGTCGAGGATTTCAGAGACAGTCCATCGCCTTTCTCAAAATGAATCGCTGTGCCAATCAGATGAGCTTTAACCTAGTAGCTGACTTACTTACTTACTTACTTACTTACTTACTTACTTACTCCATGGAGCAGATTCCTGCTTGAGAAGCTAACCGGTTCTCAGCTAGTCAAAAAATTTCACGCATTTTACGGATCCCGAAGGTTCATTACCGCAGTCAGAAGTGCCCGCCACCTGTCCCTATCCTGAGCAACATAAACCCAGTCCATGCCCCCCCAATCGCACTTCCTGAAGATCCATCTTAATATTATTCTCCCGTCTACGTCTGGGTCTTCCAAGTGGTCTTTCCGTCAGCCTAACAACTACTGGAACTTTTGTTTGAGGCGTTTCTCCATATAAGTGTATTAAAAAAAATTGCGCTCTGTGAGTGTTGAAGATTCAGTCCGTCTAGGATATTACGCCATGTCCGCTGGTCAGTAGTTCCCGACGTTTAGAACATCGTGGTGCATTAATAGGAAACTGTGTTCCAGTTGGCACGGCGATACATTCGTTAACTCAGTTCCCAGTTTCTGTAGGTGCCAGGCTAGATAACTATTTGAATTTCTTTTCAAAAACAGCGGCGTAAACGTTGCCGTCTGGGTGGGAAACATGGCTATATGTAGTGATATAATTGCATTGTGTATATAAATTATTTTTATGTGTGTTTTAAACAAATTTTATTGTCAGTGAATTGTGTGCGGAGTTGCAAATGATACTCGCGTCCGGCTGCATGAGTTCTGTGAGATGTAGCTTGTTAGCTTACATGAATTGACGCCTCTTTTAAAGAAAAGTTATTTCGGGTGTGGCATGTAGTTTTAATAGGGTATACTATACTTGTGGTCACTGTTGTAAACTGAACGTCGTTTTATTCGCAGTTTTGTACATATCCTATCCGTTTTTCATGTCTGTTATGCGCTAGCTAATGCAGTGTTATCTTGAATGGCCGTCTGATTGAAAAAAACGGAGTAGGCGTGCAGCAATACTTTTTATACGCAGTGTTTGTATACTGTTTCAGGGGCTGTGAGGTTTGAAGAGTCGCAAAGAATGCACCTGTACAACGTTCACTGCAACTTCTCCACTCTCGTTTAACCGTATCTCCCCCTGTTCACTGGATCCGCGTTTGTGTATGGTGTATTTTTTAAAGGTGTGCTAGCGTGGTAGTTGGAAAGTAGCCAGCATATTTTAAGTCTTTCCCTCCGGGCTCAGCTGTCGAGCAGGGTTGTAGCCAGAGAGGGAGAACCTCTCCAAAATCGATTTCCGGCTCATGTAACCACTCGTCCCTTCGCTACAGGGTGAGTCTTGTATTATAATGCCGGACTGGGAGACAGGTAATGGCAGTCGGCGTTTCAAACAGCTTCCAAGATTCCGCCCAAACCTGGCGCAGTTGAGCATATCTGTTTATCGTGGTTCGGCGTACTGGTCGTTTCTTATCGTTCTGTATCAGGTGTATAATTTGTATCAGTGTTACTCATCCGGTGTGTCGGGCGTCGTTGTGGTTGTAGACTCTGGCGTTTTTTAAATACGTATGTAACGGTAATTCATACAGTATTTAAGTGGAATGTCATGTTGTGTAGACCTGTTTTGTCATGCCTTCGGCTTGTGCTGTGATTTCTTTTATTAAATAGTTGCTGGATTAATGTCTTCGTACAGGACGTTTGTTGTTGCAATCTTCATAAATGATCACGATTCGGTTCATAAGCTCTTAATGACTGATATAACGCGCATGTTAATTTAAAACATGTAGAGTCTAACAGCTCTCTGAACTGTGTAATACGTAATGAAGTGCTTCTTGTGTCTATAGAGTCATAGCACCACGTGTACTTTTTGTGTGCATGAACGTGACACGTTGACAAAAGAACATATGGGGGAATAAAGGTACAAGCAAAAAAATGTTTCCTCTTAGTGGCCGTGGTGTAACAGAATAACTGGCATAAATGTAATGAAGATATTCCAGAGAATGTGGGGGGCAGGGATGTCGGTACAATAAAGAAAAGAAGCAACGAAAGAAAGGTGGAGAGAATACCTTAAAACCTAATGCCGAAGCTGCTCTATTAAGGACGGTAGACTGCAGGGACGTCCCTGTGAATGACGGAAAGAACAACAGTTTCCTTGTAACCGGACACGGCAAGAACGTAGTCTTTGATGAAGCATGGGCAGTTATACTGGTACAGCTCTTAGAAGTATGTCGGGTGGCCAGAACGCCACGTGTATGGAAACGAAATAACTGCTTGTTCAGAAGTGTTTGTAAGGCCTAAACGAAATGACTGCTTGCTCAGAAGTGTTTGTAAGGCCTAAAGAGAGACAGTCTTATGTGTAGGAACTTGTCTGCTGATGTAACGACTAATTGCAAAGCTAGTTCATTGGTTTTCGTCCCAACAAAACACATGAGCGATCTCTGACTTTACCGGTAACCCACCGGGTTTATTCCGCCCGCGGTGAATATTTTTAACGTATCTGTTCTCGAATCAGAATTATAGGGGTACGCAGTACAATGTTGCTGTTCAGAACGCTTAATCAGGCATTTATTTAATGGTTAGACGGAGCTAAATGTGAATTAGGTTCGTTACGGAATATTCAGATCCCATATAGATCAGTGGTAGTGGATGATGACGACGAAACTTGTTCGGGCTTGCGTTTTCGTAGTACGATCTGTTGGTGGTACATTGTTAGAGGAAGTTAGTGGTAAGAAAGAATGTCTGAGGTAAAACATTTAGAAACACTTTTTAACGACTACAAGAACAAGAAAGATGCAGACAGCGTTTGAACCTCCAACGAAGGGGTCATTTTTGAAACCTAAGCACAGATAGATAGATAGATAGATAGATAGATAGATAGATAGATAGATAGATAGATAGATAGATAGATAGATAGATAGATAGATAGATAGA
>Ga0123357_10011478_pt1 | contig 11368 bp, 7 predicted proteins | sample TergutEmb28metaG_FD_89873 | JGI IMG/M metagenome (GOLD analysis project Ga0123357, IMG submission 89873) | Embiratermes neotenicus P4 segment gut microbial communities from Petit-Saut dam, French Guiana - Emb289 P4 | ecosystem: Host-associated > Arthropoda: Insects > Digestive system > Gut ...
ATGCGTGTTCTTTGCTTGTTTTTTTTTAATGATAGGAAGAAGAAAAAAAGGGGAAAAAAAAGGGGAAGGGAAGAGAGAGGGGGGGGGGGGGGGGGGGGGTAGTATTTGTCAGAAAAACTGCATTTATTATGGGATAAGTGATGGAAAATTTAAAATGTATGGCTCTAGATTTGCAAGGCAGTGCCCGCTCGTCCTTCTGGTAAAAATGGCTTGGGCAGAAATTTATACAGATAGAATGGTGGAAAGTGGAATGTTTTAGGTACGCAGCAGAATAAAGAATCTGAACACAGCCTTCATTGCTTTAGCACGTCTTTCAACTGGCAGGCACTTAAAATTTCTTAGGCCCACTTCCTAGAAAACGCATCGATTTTCCACTATAAAACTAAACGCTTAATGCTGTTTGGGAAATAATCGCAATTTATTGTGAAAATCATAGAAACTCAAATACAATTCGCGTGCAAAATGCGGAGTTTTTGCTGTCAAACCTGGTGGATCAACGACCCGAACAGCGTTATTGGCACAGTAACTGCTTTTAGAGGCTGGATGATGCGGGAATCGAATTCGGGCAGAGGACGTGCTCCTCTAAATCGCCCAAATTGTCTCTGCTACAGGCTCAACCTAGTATTACAGTTGGTCTATCGGCAAGACTTGAACTCATATTCTGAATTTTCCCGCTTCGAATCTCGACTAAACTGCTCTATCCTGAGATAATGTTGTTTCTCTGTCTCTGTTAAGCAAATCCCGGAAAGTAATTATTTACTCTTCTACATCCCTCCCCTGTTTACAGCTTATTGCGTGTCTGCGTCTTTCGATGCTGTGAAGACAATGTCGTTGAGAGTGCAAAATTAAATAACGGAAGATGAAATCTATTATTTGTGCCTTTAACAAAAAACAGTACAGTGAAAACATCCAGCAGCAGACATGAAACATACAAACAGAAATAAAATATACCTACGAAATTTTATTCGGAATACCTGACACGAAAAGGCCAATATGAAGAAGTAACTGTAGATGGAACGATAATATTGAAAGGGTCATTAAATAATAGAGACTTGTATATATAGACGTAATTAAGTGTTCTCATGACCGGTACCAGTTACAGGCTTCCGTAAATACCCCAGTTATTGTAGGCTCCCACAATGGAATACCGGGCCGTGCCATCCACTCTTTTTGCGGAAGTCTAACATAAACGAGAACTGCGCTCTTCTGGGCTATTATGCAGCGTGTAGTGGCAATTTCTTACAGACATTTCGGGCCATTTACTGCGCGGCAAAAGCCTTCTATAACGAAGATGGAAGTAGCAGATCCACATGATACATTGGCACATATGTGACAAACCACACTGCGTCACGTACCGGAAGATCCGTAATGTTAATGGTAAAGCATAACTGGTTTCCATGAAAAGCAACGAATTTTGTAATTGTGTAAGCGACAATCAGCTTACCAAGCAGGACTTTACTTCATAGGGTTGCTTGTGGTGATAACAGGACAATAGGACGACATCCGACGATCAGACAATTAATTACAGGTGGAACTAATATGCCTAAACCCAGGGCGGTATTCGAACCTGTAAACCCTGCATCCACCGCAGTGTACTGGGACCTGGTGACGTGTGTGTGTGTGCATGGAAAACAGAAGCCATCAATGTTTAAGCATTTGGTCTGTTAGTGAGTCGACAGGCCGAACTCCAGGATGTAGATGTAATCTGCATTATTAATATCTTTATTTTCTTCAAGCGTGTGCTTCTATTCAACTGTTGAAAGAGTTAACTGAAATATATGGAATTTGCTATAAAAGTTAAGCGAATTGAGGCGGCCCCAGCGCGATGTATACGTGCATACAAACACACGTTCAAGAAGGTGTGATCTGTGCAGTCAGGGATTGTCCTACAACACTGAAAATCTTAATTTTCATTGAGATAAACCTCGAGACACGGGCCGTTCTAACATTACTTGCAACTACTGCTTTCTATTGCACATATTCTGGCTCAGCTAAGATCATAATATAAAGACATAAGAGTTCTTTACAGTTTTGCCTCCATATTGAGTTACAGGGTAGAGAAAATACAATGAGTGCCATTTTTATGACGACCAAAAGTAGAAGAACTACTACTTCTTCGCCCGAGAAGACATGCATCCTTTCATTCTCGACATCGCGGATTACACCCTAAAACTTTAAAGAAATAATAGGACCCACTTTAATACGGTCTTTACCTACGTTTCCTAGGAAATTTGCATAAGACAAAGTAACATTTTAAGCTTTGCACTGTTCATTCCGTGCACCATCCGTAACCAGTTCACTACAAGAAACCAACAAAATACACAAAACCGTTCCTTAGATATTTATATTACAATACCATACTGAACATTCCTACCTGTTTCGATCTACAAGGGACAATCGTCAGGGATTCAAACCACAGCAATACAGTATAAAACGAAATTGGCCAGTACTGTACACAGCTGACATAGTGTAAAGGAGGAATATAGTGAAAGTGTACAAGTGCGCTGGATCTTGGTATCCAGCGCACTTGTACAACTATCCAACAAAGAAATGTCTACACTTTTACTATTTGCCTCCTTTACATTATGCCTACTGTGTATAAAACTGGCTAATTTGGTTTAACACTGTACTGCTTTTATTTGATTCCCTGATGATGGCCCCTTGCCGGTCGAAGCAGGAATGTTCAGTGTGATATTATAATATAAATATCTAAGGAAAGTTTCTGTGCATTTTGTTGGTCTAATGTCGTGAATAAACATTTCAAAATCTCTATTAATTAACCATATTCCAAACCACGAGGTTAATTTTCAAGGATCAGAAGTTGTGTACGCTTACATCTCTTGGTAGGCCGGGTTCGAGTCCAGTCTTGGCAGTTAGTTGAAGAACAACAGACAATATGTGTGCAGCAGATGGTTCTAGACTCTGCACCTTTAGTTGCTCACAGAGGTCGCCGGAAGTTTAGAGACCCTCATTCCAAACAGGGGAAGTAAAAAATTGACCACATATTGGCAAAGGCAGTGACTTCAAAGACGAGGAAACTCGGTCCCATAGTCTTAAATTTCGAGACTTGGAACTTGGAGGCCAAAATCCTTAAGTGGAGTACAAGATCAATTGGCAGTTCTAATATGGCTAGGCAAATCTGTCATTTAATCATTAGTAGTCGAGAGACAACCAATGAGGGAAGTAAGCAACTACACCCTAAAGAAAAATTACAGAAATTGGCTGTTCCAGAATACCAGAAATGTCAATCAGAGTCAGAGGTCTAGCGAACGTGTAATTTCGTTTTAAAGAACCTAATTTGTTATGGTAACAATTCTAACCCACAGCAGACAGGGTAAATTTTTTTACCAGTAAGACATTGTATTGTAAGGAAATTTATTTAATTTTAGGCGCCTTCCCATGGCCACGAAAAGCGCTAATTAGCTTCGTTATGTCCGTCTGTCTGCATGTATCAGCGCGGATCCCACTGGACAGTTTTCGTGAAAGTTGACACTGGGGACTACGAAAAATCTGTCACGAAAATTCAAAATCAGCTAAAATCTGCAAAAATAACCTGCAAATTTAGGGTAAAGTCGCCTAATAGAGGGTCATGTTTTTTTTATCATACCAATAATACGGTTTGTAACAATCAAGTAACTTTTAATGAATTTTGAAGTTCAACAATCTTTCATTAAGAACGACGGTTATTTATTAATGAAAATCACGTTTTATAGAGATGATACCAGTTTTACCTGACAACATAAATCGACACTTGATATGGGGTGGCTCCTATTCCGCGGTACTAGGGGTTTCTCATACTTAGAACAAGAAAACAATCTAGGGAGGCCAGAAACAGGAAGCTTTATTTATTGATATTACAAAATAAATTTTTTCATGACACTTAGCGACCACAATAAACAACGCTCTTATTTTGATGTACGTACCGTGCATGCTGTACAGTTTATTATCCAGACCAACAAATGCACAATATGTATATATATATATATACATATATATATATATATAAACAGTATTTCATACATCGTAAGTACTTCTCATCATACCTGAATACAGGAAACACCAACATAGAGATTACACCAATAAGACAGTCCAGATAGTATATACAGCCACCAAGGCAACAACTTCCACGTACTGTAATTATAACAGCTGACAGCGCACAGCATGTTATAGATTTTATTTTATCATCAACTGTAACGATCACATTTTAATCTACTGATTTTATTGAGTTTGTAACATTAATGATTTTTGTAACTCCAGCAACGCTGAGGGATAATACTCCATGAAGATGGTGCGGTTACATCGGAACATATAGGAGTACTTACGATGTATAAAATATTGTTAACATATATATGTCGTGCATTTGTTGGCCTGGATAATACACAACTGTTTGTCATTGATGACACCTATCACACACAAGGCCCTTTTTCGATATTCCTCACAAACAGTGTGTATCCACTTCAGACAATGTGAGCATCGAATGCAATCTTCATCGTTTTGATTTTCAGTGAAAAAGCCGGCACAGTATAGATACTCGGCATCAGCTTCATCCTCACTTTCTTTCCCGCATCCATCTTCTTCTTCTTCTGAACCTGAAGAAACACCTAACTTGCTTTATGGCGAAATTGGTTGTTTCATTCCACTTCTCCCTGTTTTCACCACGGGCTTCATAGGCATACTTTTCCCACCGACAGGCATCCTCTGTTGCTCATTTCCTTCTGTCGGACACAGTGTTTCTCGCAAACGGACTCAAGACATGTTTGTTTCTTGCCTATATCGGTAAGCTGTCCCCCTGTTTTCTTCGCTGATTCCATTGTACGTGTACAGATGGTTATGATCTACGCTGAACCAGGTCCAGAAGATCTAGTATCATTTGTGCCTTGCTTCAAAATTGAAGGAAATGGATACAGAATCGCAGCCTTAACTGTTCCACCTGTTGAAGCTTTCTATGTAACTGAAGTGGACGCCTTTGATTCATGAGGGAAGACAATGGAAATATTGGAAAGTACCACTGTAGACTGATTGGAAGAACTGGCTTCGATTAACTGCAAATCACTGAACCCTGTGGGCTGAGTGGTTGGCTGAATGTTAAAATGCACATTTGGTTTTTGTGCACTTTCTTCAAAACCCCACGCTGGGGGACAATGGTGGACACAAAATTAGGAGCTCACCATGTTGGAATTCAACCATAAACTGTAGCTATGCCGCACCGTAAAACCGCTTACACGAAATAACAAGCACATCATTGTAACTAGTACTAAGGTCTAAACAGTGGTCGAGTTGAAATCGGTCAATGGAGTAGCGTACGAAAAAAGACTCTCCAAAACTTTGACAAGCATGAAAACAAATCAAAGCTCGTAACTGGAACAAACCTTCGACGGTCCAGTCCTTCTTACAAATGTCGTTCTTAGGCACCTACTCCAAGGTCACATACTCAACGCTAACTGGTGGAAGCATACAGGGAAGGTACAGCGGTACCTCGCACTGGGAACTACGCTAATGTTAGACGACTTTACCCTACATGAAGACCTAAGTACAATTTTGTTCCCGGCGACATTACACCGCCACAAAAGCGCTCTTTTTGAGTGAAATGGCATCAGGTTGTTAGGATATTCGAGGAGAGGTAAAGATGGTATGAATGCCTAACATTGTTACGTACAGTACATATAGTGAATGTGGATTTTGCAATTGAACTTGGAAGTGGTTTGAGTTGGATGAAGTCTTTGTGATTACTAACCAATATATTCCAGTTAAAAAATAGCCTACGTCATACTGAAGTGCAGTTGCGTTTTGTGCGTGTAAGATAACACTTTTTTTTTTAGTGTTATACTTGATTAGAGTTGTGCATTGAGTACATTTCGATTTAGGCTTGTTGCAAACGAAACGCCTAACAAATGACAATCAGTAGAAAGAAAGTCAAGTAGTGATGGAGACTCATGTTTTTGACGTGATCTATGTTTTCTTCCGACCACTGCCGCGAGGATAAAGGGACTGTACCCACACTATGCAGGCCACATGCATTCTGTTGAGTAATGGCACTGCGTTGCCTATCTTTTTGATTACTTCTGTAACAGTTTTATAAGGACCGCACGTATTAACAAACATGCTATCATAATTTGTCAGGAAATTTTTAAAATTCGGGAATTCCATAAACATGAATTAATCCTGAACCAACATTTACACGCACGGTATAATTCAAAGTAAGACTAGCCGTAACATCTGTCGGCTTGACAGACACTCTCTCGCATTTCCGACGAGCTTCGCCACTGGAACTAACTTCGGTACAACTGATCGGATGTCCGGCAGTGGATACCAGGAGACATCTAATGGTACCCACAATGACAGCGAACAAGGAGATTGGTAAGGGCGTAACCAAACACAAGCTATTTTATGATACACAGTACACGGATAAGTTTAGAAAATCTGTCACTATATAAGCTGAAACTAGGAGCCGGAGTAGCGTGGGGGGTGTAGTGACTAGGTCACTAGTTGGACTATGTGGTGTTCAAATACAGGCAGGGCATAGAGATTTTTCTCTTCACCAAAATACCGGATCGGCTCAGAGTCCACCCATCCTCTCATTCAATGGGTATTGGCGTTATTTTCCAGTTGTAAAGCGGTCGGGGCCAGAAGTTAACTACTCACCGCCATCTAGTGCCGAGGATGAGATCGAGTGGAGCTGTCCCTCTACTCCCCATACATGTGTTCATGGTGTGGAGAGGGACAAATTGGCTTTTTACGTTTTGCTCTGAAATTTTGTTATGTAATTGTAACTACCAAAAATCCGGTAGCTGCATAACAGCATCTAGAATCCAAACTAGGACAATGACTTAACCCTAGACTTCTTTTAAATATTACATTGCATTACATTACGTAAAAGCGTGAATAGTGCAACAAAGTTTTTGTAGGGAAAACTCCACCTGCCTGTATAATTATACATTTTCGAAATTCCTGTCTAAATTGTAACCTACATAAGATATTCCGGCTGTTATGGCTTAATATATGTCTGTTGTAGTTAAATAACACATATTTTTTATTCTGTCTTTGATTTGTTGTGTTGGTAAAGGAAATACAATTAATTGACATAATTTTCAGTTCTCTTGCGCAATAATAAGAGTGAATTGAAGCAAGGTTTCAAATTACACCCAAAACTAGCAAAATAGGTGCATTTAACCCTAACAGGTGTGGATATGGTAGACTAGTAACAGTATGCCTAATGTCGTGTAATATGTTGTGGACGTTCTGTGTTGTGTCAGCGGTAGTGAACAAAGAAAGTTGGGTGTATTGCCATCTTACTTTCCATAAAGTACTTTGGGTTGCCAGCTTCACACCTGTTGTGTGTGTGTGAGTTGGACCATGCTGCCGTATTTCAAATTTGAAGAGTGAAGTATCAGAAATTCAGAGTGCATGGTTGTTGAAGACTTGAATATTAAACTTCAGGAGAAGTTATAGGGGTAGCCAAATAATTTTGCCGCGACATGTGTAAGAGATAGTGTAACAGACACATACAGGGCGGGATATTGAAGACAGCACTAGCTACTGTAAAAACTCCTCATTGCCTACAGCTAGAAATCACTGAAAGCTGGGATCACAGAGTTTGCAGAAAAGCCTGTATATGACTTTGGTCGTGGCTGGTTACAAACCGGTGAAAGCTCGGACGCCATGTTTCCTTCAAGCTTGCTCATCATTAAGTTCCTTTAAACCTATTACATGCGGAACGCAGCTTCCCAACAGTTTCATTCGAGTTGACAACAGCGCATTATAGCGGGTCGTGCACAGACCTGCTCTTCAAAGCTAATCTGTCACGTCGTTATAACCTAACCAAAAACCCTTTCCAGACAATACCACTACAAAGCAAGTTTAACAGTATCGTGGCTAGAAGTAAAATGACTGATGTAGCATCAATGGTGCTGAAAAAATGACAGGTGCCGAATAGTGTGGACTGATCGACTGCCATTTCCGTGTCGCGGCAGAATTGTGAGGCTCAAGTTATGAACAGATTTCAAGATAACGGTATAGAAGTTACACTGATGTAACCCATATAATCAGTAATCACGTGCGTGATGAGACAGACATCAGTGATACTTGCTTTACAATCCAGAGATATGTTTTACTAAATGTCAAAAACAAGCAACTTCATTTCAGGTACTGTGGCAAACAGAAAATATAAAAAATGGTGACTGTGCCAATATTTTCTTTATCGCTAAGTTCGGTGGCAATGTGCAATGGACCACTAAAGCTAGGCACGTGATATACTGGACGGAGCTGCATCAAAAACACGTTTAATTGTTGCGTATGGGATATTGCTTGTAACTGATAATTAAAACGGTAATGTTATGAAGATCTTTTTTATATTTGGCGCAAAAGTTCCCCCGTAGGCCAGGATCTCCTCATTTACAGAGTTTCTAGATCACACACAACGACGCACCACAGTCGGTAGGAATCCTCTGAACGAGTGATTACTCGTGGCAGAGACACCTATCTAAAGACTCACAACACTCACAAGAGACAAATATTCATGCCCCGGCGGGATTCGAATCCACAATCCCAGCAAGCAAGCGGCTGCAGACCCACGCCTTAGACAGCGAGGCCACCGGGACTGGCCAAGATTTGAGCTTACGACCCAATGAGTTCTTGGCAAGTACTGCACCAAAATATCAATAACTGGCCGATAGCAGAAATATAGTTCTGTGGAACAGGAAGCTAAGTTTCTGAGGTCTGCTCGGAACTATCTGATGTATGGTTTCTATAACATATGATGTGACTATGAGGAAGTTACGTCGCCAAACTTCAGAGATCTCGAATAATTCTGAGAAGGAAGGATGAAACGCTTACCTTTTTAGTTAGCTATTAGGTTGTTTGTTTCTTTGGTTGGTTGTTTGGCTGACTTTTTAGCTAGTAGGTAGGTTTACTGTTTGTTAAGCAATAAAGCTTAAAATCATATTATCACAGGAAACTGCAGGCCCGTATGTTCACATATGATCTCACACTACGTTCCAAACGCATAGTTGCAGCTCATATTAAATTTGTAACTTTAAATGTACAAGAAATTCTTTTTTTTTTTCAGAAACTAACAATTCAGTAAGGCGACCCGGAATAGTGTAGTCGATAAATGGGGCTCGCTATGGGCTGCACGGCCCGGGGTTCTAACCCCGGTGCGGGTGAAATTTTCTATGTCCGTCCAGTCTCCTGCAAAATGGAAAAAGTGTCTCGTTCCCGGTGGCAAATTGCCAGGACGTGACGACCATCCTCCCCATCTGCAGCCGAGATCAAAGAAGGGTAGAAATAAGCTTCTATTCCACCCTTCCCCATGTCTTCACGGAAAATAATATGGTTAACTTCAGTACCTCAGTATTGATGGTATGTATGGAGGTCGCTGATGTACTTTTTGAACGCGTTTGAAAAATTGCGAAAAGTGAATATTAGCTTCGTCATGTTTGTCTCTCTGTCGGTCTGTCTTTCCGCACGGTACACCTCTGCTCCCACTGGAGGGATTTTCATGAAATTTGATATGTATTTTTCGAAAATCTGTCGAGAAAGTTTAAATTAAATTAAAATCTGACAAAAACATACGTACGCCTATGATGCTATCTCGCTAAGTTCTTCTTATAATGGGAAATGTTTCAGAAAAAATCAAAACACACGTTTTGTATTCAATAACTGTTTTTCAGAAAATCGTACAGTTTATGAGATAATGTGGAAAATATGGTAGGGCTCAGTCTGCTGCAGATGACAATATAATGCGACGCATGCGCATTATATGCTGGATAACTAAGGTTACAGTGACACACTCGGAATACCTAATACTTGCTGGTTTTCAGCAGCAAATTGGTTACGCAAACGTGCTCCAATGTTACGTTTATATTAGAATGCCTGTCTTTTTATCGATCATTGTTGCAATACGAACGGCAGTTACTCCAGTAAATGAAGTACATTGGAGCGCCTCTGAGAGCAACACAGACGTACTCCATTCCACAAGACACGCAAATAATTCCACAAAGCTCCCTGATGATGATCTGATAAAATCGAAACATGTCGGAGTGTTTTAAAGTGTTTTAAAGTGTTTTAAAAGTGTTTTATGTGAAATTATATGTGCGTTCTTTGGTTGATAAATTGAAGTGATTCTGGAGAATACATTTGTGCAAGATGTGACCTAATCAAATTACGTAGATAAATACGCACATTTGGTACATCTTTCTTCAAGACATAAACCTCTTATCATGAAGCCTGAGAGTGCAGGTTCTTCTGAAACGCCGGTATGTATCTACCAGAGTACAAGAAGTCACATTTCAGCAGAAGCCCAAATCGTAAACTATCACACTCCCTGTAAATATTTCCGAGACGGTAGCAAATCTGACTTTGTCGACGGTCTGTAAATCTCGGCTGTTAATTCTGAAAATATACAAAAAACAAGTTAGTTTTTGTTTCAGTCTGACCATAGAATTCTGCCTTTTCATCTATAACTAAAACACATTTATAATACATTTTAGCTCTTTTCAAGAGAGAGATAAATCATGTATAGTTTGGCATAATGTTCTGAGTTTATACATACATACTTTTCACGCTCAGAACAAACACTCAGTTCCTAGTAAAAAATGTTCAAACTGAGCGATCTTGCTAATGTGAAAACTCTAAGGTCCTTGGAAGTGGAATTAAAGTTGTAATATTACTTGCGAAGTAGGGTATAACCAGCCAACAATGCGATGGAAATAATTTGGTTGTGAACATGGTTGAGGAATTTGGTGCAACAATGCTAGGGTAACAGTTAACGCACGAGCACAAAATTTTAACTATAGATACAAATTCGGCGAAGATACTTAACGTACAGCAGCCCTTGAAGAGTGCTAGAAAGACAACTACTTTTATGTATAGTGTAATAAGATGCAATATTAAATTTGATAGAATAAAAATATGCATTAAGCCATGATTCTATATGAATGTGCATAATGAAAGTTTGCCTTTGAAGATGGATCCTACGATAATCACGACCGTTTTCTGTGGCCATTTTCCACTTTCTCTTCGTTTAACGACCTTGTAACATGAATAATGACAGAATAACAAACGTTAAAATTTTCAGTACAAACGTTTAATCCTGTAACGCCTTTTGCGATTTGAAACTTTACGAACACGGATTTATAAATCGTCCCTATTCAGGGAAAAAAAAACGGCACTACTGAAACCCCGAATACAGGGCAGGGAAAACCCCAGAATGTCGCTTTACTTATTTACTTCATTACTTACTCCGTGGAGCAGAGTTCTTCTGGAGAAGGTAACCGGTTTTCAACTAATCAAGAAATTCCCAGTAACTTATTGAACCAGAAGGTTCATTACCGCATTCACAAGTGCCCGCCACCAGTCCCTATCCTGAGCC
>Ga0123357_10011480_pt1 | contig 11368 bp, 7 predicted proteins | sample TergutEmb28metaG_FD_89873 | JGI IMG/M metagenome (GOLD analysis project Ga0123357, IMG submission 89873) | Embiratermes neotenicus P4 segment gut microbial communities from Petit-Saut dam, French Guiana - Emb289 P4 | ecosystem: Host-associated > Arthropoda: Insects > Digestive system > Gut ...
ACCCATGAGGCGCGGTTACGTTGTCCCGATGATGTGAGAGGTGATATAGGAGGATGTAGTGCCAGGAGGGCCCTTAAACCTAATTTCTACTAACCTACCCAGACCATGGTCACCGCGGGGAAAATTCCCATGGTAGAACCGGGAATCGAATCCGGGACCTCATGATTAGTAGCCAGAGACTCTGACCACTAGACCACGAAGCTGGTCATAATAAGCTTGTTAAGAAGTACTTAAACTTGTGTAATAAAACCAAAAAATTCACACGGGTAATATGTTTAATTACGTATTATTAATTACCAACGTATTTAGATCGCTTTTGTTATCATAATCAGGGTAGCTGAGAACTGCGTTCTTCTGGGTTATTAGACAGCGACTAGTGGTGATTTCTTACGTAATGATCCAGATGAACGCAGTTCTCAGCTACTTCGCAGCGGAAGCCTGAAATCACGCATCATCAAGGTAGGTTTAAAAGAAAGTAAAACTGCATTGACGAAGAAGGCAAAAGCGATCGAAATATTTTGATGAATAACAATAAGTGATAAAACATTTTATATACGTCCATTTGTTGATTTTATTATATAGTAGTAAATATTCCTCGAAAGGAAAGGTATGGAATATATTCAGCTGATTAAGAAGATTTCCTATTATTAAAAACAGCCGTTCACATCCACACGCAAACGTGGTCGACATTAACGGTTATCCTGAACAATTTCAGTCTTGTGGACCAATGAGCAATTGTCTTTCACAGAGTCTCCTTGAGTGGCATTTGTAACAAAATTCTAGGAATGATTCTCACGTGCCATTCGTGCGCTTGTTCGACTCACTGTATCATTATTAACAACAGCAAAAACAACAACAACAGCAAATACAACACAAACATCATCAACAACAAGAACTAAGTAATATTCATCGTTTCGACTACAAAACTTCAGTACCTGTGTATCAGAATACGTTATAAACACTTCCACCCAGCAGAACTCAAGAGAGACAATCTGGTAACGAAGGTTGTTTCCAGAAAGATGTTAACGTTGTAACTGATATAATTTTAAATGTGTTTTGCATGAAGGTACGGGGTAGTAAGCCTTAAAGTTAAACTTTTCCCCTGCCTTATGGGCATATTGATTTGTAACAGACTGTCAGAATACCACGTACAATATACTGTGGAAATGGCTATGATAAACAACAAACGCAACGACAACGATCTAATAACGCTTCTTCTTGCATGTTATTTCCTCATACTAGAAGGTTGCTTGTGAACATTGCTTGCACCAAAATATCAGAGGATTAAGGTATAATCTCATGCTAGTAAAATAACAACTTCCGTCGATATATATGCGGTGTACACTGCTCTAAAAGTCGAAAGACAGAGACTTTGCTCACGTCTCGGGGAAATAGTGCTGTATTTTCAAACAACCATTAGTTGAATTTGACAGTAAGGAGCTGTAGAAAATGTAACGAAAACAGGAAGTATGTAGTTGCAGGTATATATATACATACATACATACACACATATATACATATATATAAACATAAAATTCAAATATTAACTCGTAATCACACTCAGTTTTAGGGATTTTTATTTGTGATGAATTTATACGGACTCCTATCTTGCCGAAAATTCACCTCCTGATGAAGTTGCCACCTGTTTCTTACAGTACTTCGACATGCCTGACGAGGTGACGAACCTCATATATCTAATGCTGTTCGTTGGTCCTACCCTCCAGTCTACAGCCATCGTGTTCTTGGCCCTGCTAGGGATCGCCATGCTGGGGCTGGCTGCCTGCAGCTGCAGCAAGAAAAACAATGCAGTGGCAAGCAAGATACTGAACAAGAGTCAGCACTTAATAGAGAAGAACACGGGGGAGCAACTGCTAGGGCGTACACAGTACAAGGTGCGAGTGGGGCGAAAGTGATGCTCGCAGGGACCTGAAACATAGGTTTTAAGCTCATGGTTCCGTGCATCGTAATTCGATGTTAATAAAAATCTAACCAGATACAACAGTACGCAGAAATTTATTTACTGCAAAGTCACTATACATATTTCCGGTGTTACAGCACACATCATCAGGAGTACTAAAAACTGTAATCGCAGCCTCCGGTACAGGTCATAATACTGATAAAGCTACTTCCCTCAAACGTGGCCTGATCGGGACTGGTTTGTGCGAGTCGGACAAATCAGTCCCGATCAGGCCACGTTGGAGGGAAGTAGCTGTACCAGTATTATGACCTGTACCGGAGGCTGCGGTTACAGTTTTTAGCACTCCTGATGATGAGTGTTGTGACACCGGAAATATGTAGCGTGACTTTGCAGTAAATAAATTTCTGCGTACTGTTGTATCTGGTTGGATTTTTATTACCACTGAAACATAGGGTTTTGATACAAGGTATGGAGGAATGTTGTGGGAAATCAAGTTCCGATTCAGAATATCGGCAAAAACTGATCACAAAGAAAATGTTGAAGGACTTGAGAACATGAGAATTAACAGCTAAATTTGTGGAATGTTCTGCAGTACTTCATTTAAAATATACGATAAATAAAATGTGATGGACTTTTTTTCAACTTGACGAGTTGTACAGAAAGTGTAAATCCATTCAAAGTTCACTTTGCTCTTACATGAAGTGTCTGGAAGAGAATAGAACAACATAAATAAAAAGTGAAGGAATATTTTAAGCTAGTGTTACAAAAAAAATGTGACAATGCTACGAGGGAGATTTTTATATTTTGAAATTCAATTGTGGTGACAATGGATCTTCTACACAAAAGCCAAAGACTGTTCATAGAACACGCCTTACGAAAGGCGTGATAGGTTTGGCAGAATAAAGATAAGTATATCTTTTAATACAGAAGTATTAAGTTACGTATAAACTTTATTCTCAAAATTGTAATCTGCAAGATAAAGTTTTCAGAACGTAAACGAACTAAAGAAGAGGTAGGAGAGTGTTAAGGCTATTTTCGTGGAGTTTCTGTAGAACAAAGTTGCACTTTCAAACGTATCCAGTGTATGTCGCGACGAAACCATAAACATAAATACAGGGTTACTGGATGCCCTCTTAGTGAAAAATATGCCATTCATAAAATTAATTTCTTTTCGCAATATCAGTTATGTTATGTTACGTTATGCAGCGACTTCATCGTTCAATGATTAAATTATTATGACCAGCTGTACCTCTTTTTCAGCAGTAGGAGTTCAACGGCGTTTTTTGAAATAGAAGCAATATTATTAACATTCCATTTATTATTATTCATGTTATTATTATTATTATATTTCGAAATTCTACTGCATTGAAAACGTTAATGGGGTGCCGTGTGTTGAGTCCTGTATGTTTTACCTTATCTAATCCTTGACGTTCCTCACTCATAACCACAACCTTTTCCATAAATTATTAGGGGAAAAAATTTGACTCTCAGGATACAAAAAGTACCGGAATACTAGGTGGTCACGTTTGATCTCAGCTACTTTGTAGTGTAATGTATACTTCGATCATTACGAAGTCTGCTATAATTAGGAAGAACTGCGATGAGAATTCAAAGCAAGCTCAGAGCGCGGGCTGAATGAAATGGATTGGCGAGCTGCATGAGACCCGCTCGCTACACATTTGTGACACCTGGTTTAGGCCAACGATTCTTAAAGGATGTACCTCAAGTTCGACCAGGTGTGCTTAGAAACTTTGTAAGTTATATTATTGCAGATATAATATAAAATTTAAGTAATTTTTTAAAATCAATTTCACATACACATCCCTATTATGGAGTAAGTATAGTATTATCAAAAATTATCCTCCACATGTCACATGCGCGATTGTCAGAATTTCCCGCAGTACTGCCAAAATTAACGTTCAGTTTACCGCAATTGGTCTTTGCCGCGAAGAAAAATCTTTTGAGGAACGTACAAACATCTGATGTTAAGACTAATTTTATTATCCTTGCCTGAGAAGTGGGTCACCTAGCATCCACAAGTAAAAAATCATATTCTACCACCTTGTTGTTTGTCATAGACCATACTGATAGAGAGTAGTTGAAGAATTAAAGACCAACTTGATATCGCTTGTTATTTTATTTCACTTCTTATGTGCTCAACATGTTTCGGACATTAATATATCCATCATCACGAGCTTGCGACTATTCTGTTGAATTACCACATTGGTCGTATTGTTCTTGGCTCGATGTGTGTTGGAGTTTCGGTGTGGTTGGGTTGGAGTGGTATACGTGTACAGGCTTCAGGCTGAAGCCTGCACACAAAACGTGTATTTATTTGGTTGATATTGTAAAATGTAAAATATATAATGTTCTCGTTACCAAATGAATTCAACGGTTCAACAAGACATTCTGCTATGTGCTCAGAGGTGGAGATGACAATGTTAGGACTAACTTCCGAAATAGAATTGAGTATTTCTCACAGCTATGTGTGAATATGTCACTTTCTCTTACTGCGTTACTCACTTTCTCTTACTATGTCACTAATAACTTTGCATTGTTCTTTACATGTGGAAATTCAAAGCTTAGAGTTGTGAAAACTTTTAACCCTCCACGTATATTCTATTTTGGTGGTATTTTGGGACGAATCAAAATTCGTTGTGAATTATTTAAAACTTTATACTGAAAGATTGCTACGTATGAAATTTACATTTTGTGCAAATTATGGGTCAAGTCTGCAGTAACTCTGCTTCTAGTGCTGGTTGGGTGAAAACACAAATCAGTAATTTGACGGAAGGTCATACTTGGTTGAATCTTTAGGGTACGGAGGTCACTGTGGATAACAGGTATCAAGACATGAATTTCTGACTTAAAAAATGTTTAATTACTCATAAGGAGGGTGTCACAAAATGTTTTTAGTTGAGAGTACTGTGGTTGAATTATTTGGTCTGAGACTCAGAATCTGCCAGTAGTTGGAGGACATCGCATGATGAGTTTAGTAGTCTATTTAATGACCTTGTGGGTGCCTGATTTTCTTTTTCCAAGAATCAGGGAAACGGGACAAGCTCAAAATTTGTACCGTTATGTCTGGTCTAGCAGAGTGAGCATACCGACAAGAATTTTGGCTTCTAAGCACCGAGACGCACAGTGCCATGACCAGTGATCCTCACCACTGTGGACACAAGCGTTAAATGTGAGGACGAATCCTAACAATGAAATTAATGTAAATATTATGCAAAGTTCCTCCCTCATACAGAAAAAATCGTTCTTCCATTGAATGTAGGCAATAATCTTCAAAGATTTCAATAAGCATGAATTCTTTAACCCTTTAAACGCCAAGTTAAATCGCATCTGCCCTTTGTTAGCATTATTAGGAGTTCACCATATTCTACACGTTAGTAGGCAAAGGGTTTTAAGTTACACGTTTTGTTCCTTTTTTGTGAGAAGCACTTACAATATCGCCATTGCAAAATTTCCCAGACACACACTGCGACGACGCGTCGCCATCCTTAGATAGGTCTACCGTCGTTTTATACATACTGACGCCCCTAAACGGATTGACGCTATTGGTTCCTTACCTTGAGTTTGGTAAATGTCATAAGCGTTGTTTAGTCTAGAAATTTGGTGACTCCTGTACCTCGCATGTAGAAGTCGAGCGTAACTGTTGTGTCGGAGAAGTTGCCGCATTCGACGGCGCTCCAGAAAATGACGCAGACCAGTTATTTGTTTAACGTGTTAATGTTTAGTTTTGGTCATTAGACGAAGAAGTCGAGGTCACATAGAAGTGCGTTTTGCTGACTAAACATTTCCATATTTTTTTTTTTAACCTTCACAATGTTTGGGAAATACGCGCGATTCGAACGTGTGTTAGGAAATTAAAGGACTTTCCTATGAATCATTCGTAAAGAAGAGCCAAAGAAGTACGAAACACATGTAAACTATATTTGTTGCTACGCCACTCTATAGTCACATTGGCCGTAAGGCGATGTACATCACAAATGATAACCCTTGACCACACAGTAATATTAAGACAATTAATCTCTGATTCACATGTTACTCGTGTCTCCCGATATGACAAATGACATGGGAATACGACGCATTTTAGCCTTACTGAAGCTTCGCCAATGTAAAAAATAACAGGGATTTTATTTTAATAATAAATCAAGTTTCTATTATGTATCTTTCAATATATAGTAATAAGATAACGAAGTGTTCAATTTTCTGTCCAACAAATGTGAGTTCTTATAATAAAACCAACTAGTTACACTAATTTCTCAAATTTATTTTGGGAATAAAACTCTAAAACGGAACTTCGTCCTGAGCCTGCTCGCAAGCTGTCAGCAAACATGTATGACATATACCTATTGTTGTGTGTACAGTGCTAGGCTCCTGATGATGGACAGAGGTACTGTCCGAAACAAGTAGAGTTGTATTCCAACAATAAAGTTGAGAAATTAGTGCATTTGGTTTGTTTTATTAAAAGAATTCGTCACGATGCAAGGTCACGTGAACGTCAAAAATGTACGTGGGGCATGGAGATAAATTTCTTCCCATTCGTGACATCCAACCAAAAGAAAGACTCTCTCAGTTTTTCTTGTCGGCGTGTAAAATGGCAAGACTACTTAGGCCTCAGAGCAAATATGAGTGGGTAAAATATAAATTCACCCTTAGCTGCAGGGAAATAGTTAGGTATAGCTTTGTTTCTATTGTCCTGCTGTAATAAAAGCATTGATTGAAAATTTACACAAGTTGTTATTTTATATTTGTGTACAATACAGAATTTTAAGCATATGCCTTACAAATCTTATGTTTATTGGACCGTGCATCATTGTGATAGTTGAAGAATAAAAGACCAACTTGATGTCGCTTGCTATTTTCTTTCACTTCTTATGTGCTCAACATGTTTCGGACATTAACCATTTGGCGCCGGAATTATTTTTTTAAATTTTAGCACAACCTGTATATAAAATGTGAATAAAACAGGAACCAAATACGTTAGAATTATGAAACAAACCGCATTTTGAAGAGAAAAAAAAACGGAGAGTATATACCATGTTTAAAATATTCAGTACCTGTATTCGTTGAATAAATATATAAAATGAAACATTTAGAGGTTAGGGGTGCGGTACGACCACTATAGTGGTCTTAGACGTCAAATGGTTAATGTATCCATCATCAGGAGCTTGCGTCTATTCTGTTGAATTACCACACTGGTCGTATTGTTCTTGGTTCGATCTGTGTTGGAGTTTCGGTGTGGTTGGATTGGAGTGGTATCAGTGTTGCAGTGTTGCGGATACCACTCCAAGCCAACCACACCAAAACTCCAACACACATCGAACCAAGAACAATACGACCAATGTGGTAATTCAACAGAATAGATGCAAGCTCCTGATGATGGATATATTAATGTCCGAAACATGTTGAGCACATAAGAAGTGAAATAAAATAGCAAGTGACATGAAATTAGTCTTTTATTCTTCAACTATGCCTTACAAATGTTTGTATACACGGGCAGATCAAACTATAGTTTAAATGACTAATGATCAGAGGAAACTACAACAGTGACCAGTGACCCCGAAATGATTTCGGTGCCGTGATGTCACGAACTGAGAAATGTGTAGAATTTTAGCAATGACGATGACCAAACACTGGACTCTACAACACGAAATCTATCAGCCAGTCGAATGACTTATATGTGCAGAAAGAAGATACTTGTCATCATGATTCTTGTTCTTTTGTACAGCCCAGTCTTGGAAACGATTGGCTAGCCTTGTTCCAGAATATTCACGTGGATTGTGCACGTGGCATGCAATATCCATCTTTAAGCATTATGGACAGAAGTAATGAAAACAAAGTTCACAATTCTTGGCTATGATTGCACAATTACGTTCTCGATGAGAACCGACGACCTCGGTACTCTTTGTTTATATGCTCGTAATTATATTTCTGCGGATATTCTATATGAGAAAATCGTAAGGTTGTGGAATATTATGGTCTTAATAAATTCTCACGTTTAACATTTTGCAGACAAATTTAATGTTTGGGTTTCTTTTATCATTTAACCGTGCATTCTGTAGATTATTTAATTACACACACCAACATATGCACATGTTTTTTTTTATTTTCATTTTTCCGTACAAAAGTCTATTTATGTGAATATAGCCAACTACTTGCACTTTTATTATGTTTTTTCTAAAATACTTCACATAGAATATCTTAAAAACACATAATTTTAATTAAAATTCACACCTACATGTTTCAGTCATCGCGTGACCATCTTCAGGGAGTCTTTCTTAAAACATGTTTCCTAAAAGAAGTTGCTAAAATTTATACTTGTTCTTGATGTGGCGGCATGTATATGTTTGCTTGTGTGCCTTCTGCTACTCTGTTGATGTTTCTACCGTGGCTGGAGCTCCAGCTCCAGCCACGGTAGAAACATCAATTAATTAATTCATGGGCACTTAAAAATCCTGTGATATGTCTAGTTTTTACCCTTCATTCATGTGACGTACACAGTTGTGGGCGTGGACAAAGATTCCACTACGATTTGCGAGATGGTTTATGATTTATTGAATAATGTTCTGTTTGAACCGAATCGGCACCGATTTGTCGTTATTTCGCTTCCTGACGATTTACAGACTTAAAGTTTGTATAACTTTAAAAATGTTAAGAAGAAGGAATAGTGTTTTTTTTTCAAGTTGGTTAAAAACCTGAATATCATCTAATTTAGGTCTAAACACCTTTCTGAATTAGATAGTCCCTACCATCTAATAAAGATATGGTTGTGTTTGAGACCGATATTCATTTCGTTTATTTGTGTCGTTGACACACATCGGGATATCACACGTAACGGAGGTATCACGACAGGTTGTAGGATACCAGAGGAGGTATAAATGTTAGGCAAACATGCCAGGGTGTTACATCATACATATATTGTCCATTTTGTTCTTTCTTTTAACATCAGAATATCGTTAACACGTGTTGTGTAAATAGCTAGAAAATGACGCATACGATCCAAGGCCATACACAAACACGTCAGACACTAAAGAATTTTACACTAAATTTATTCAGTATAACTGAAGAATAAAAAACCAACTAGATGCCACTCTTTATTTTATTGTACTTCTTATGGGCTCAACATGTTTCGGGAATTACTATGCCCACCATCAGGAGTTCGCGACTATAATGTTGATTACCACATTGGTCGTTCCGTTCTTGGGAGGTTAGGTGCCGGTAGCGTGGAGTAGTGTCCGGGCTACAACCCGGAAACTACTCCAGTCTCATTGGCCGATAATCCAGTCGCTACCAGCGCGAAAATTAATAACTTTATTCGGGAAAGCGTCGTAGTATGTTAGTACGGAGAACATCAATTTTTGGTATCATAATTCATAGAAATACATTGCCTCGTTTTCTCCTATTTAAATATTTACACTTCTTGCACACCGCTGAGAAACACATGGTGACTTCTACGTTGAAATCAACTCCCGTATCACGACATTCGTGTCTACTTGAAAATATATTTCGGACACAGAAATATTTATCCGTTCCCACGTCCCTATATCAAAGCTTCGATGCTGAGAGACGTGTGGCAGTATTTAAATGCCAGCTGTGAGCAAAAGTAAGGAACTCGTTGATCCACAGACCAGCGGCGGATCATGAGAGGGTCACAAAGCACTGCCCTGTAACTTGGTAGAAGGCGATATCGTGTCCACCGGAATGTAGTCGTACACAACTTTGGTAACTCTCTTCTGAAACCTGTAGATGCCGACTGCAAGCAGCGACGTACCAAGCACGACCATAAAAGTGCTCAAGAACACCTGAAGTTTGGGCAAGACCACTGCGATGAAATACACCGTGGACAGCAAATATGGAGGCATCCCGTGCTGGTACTGCAAAGTAACGGCGGTAATATTAGCCATTTCTGTTTCTTTTGAGCTCTAAATTGGTAATAAGGATAGAGATTAGGGTGAAACTATTCTTGTGTAGTTCTGGACAGGCTCTGAGGGTTCCAGAAAGTTGAGGCTCCAAGATTTCAAGACAATCGCCACATGAAGTTGGTAAGTTTTCAGCCCTAAGTACGCCCTGGAAATTTTCTTGTCACTCGTTTATATTAGAAGAAGAATATGGTGAGACCGGCAGGATTATGAATAATGAAAACTTTCGAGGACACCATCAGGAATCGAACATGTGACCTTCCGGCTTGTGGCGCAGTGCCTCAACCAACTGCGTTACAGCGTGTTCCCTGGTAATTCGGGGTTCTTAATATTATACTCACTTCGACATTAGTTCAAATATGCGTTCCTTTCTGATCTGTGCACATAAGCAATATAAATAAAGTGTTTATTTAAAAAATATATGAATGTTCTTAAATGTATTATTATAAACACGGAGAGTCTTTTAATTAAAAACAAAACCCACGACTTTTACAAGAAAATTAATGAATTAGAGAATTATCGGTTTTGTGGATGCCTACATAAAAAAAGATTAAGTGACATGCTGCGTTAGTCTCCGCCATCTAGTGAGATCCAATTCAATACTCAGGCCTGTTATTTGTGACATCTCAAAAAGAATTTAGAGAATTTTGATAGTAGGAATCTACCTAATTATTTTTTTAGAGGTTGGGAGCATTTAATTTATTATCCGTCAGATACTAACTAATTAAATCAGTTTTTTTAGGAGAAACAGCCCCCAAGTGGGCCAGGGCCTTCTCATTCACGAAGTTTCTAGATCACACACAACGACGCACCACAATCGGTAGGACTCCTCTGGACGAGTGATCAGCTCGTCGCAGAGACATCTACTTGACAACACATAATACTCACAGCAAAAATCAATGCCCCCGGTGGGATTCGAACTCAAATCTCAGCAGGTGAGCGACCGCAAACCTACGCCTTAGACCGCGCGGCCAAAGAGACCAGAAATTAAATAATTTACCACAATTTATATTTGAATATTACATTTCATGTGGCAGCTTTAAGTCAGTGTTTGATGACAATCTATACACACAACCTATCGAATAAAGTACCATCACCAAATCGCAGGTGACACCTCTTGTCTTTACATATTATGTCTTCAAGCACCAAGAAACAAAAGAGACTCCAAACTAACGCTACGCCACCTAATGTAATATCTCTTAATTAACTTTTTGAAGAAGAGATGTGAATCTTTTTTTTTTTGTACGTAAAAGCAAAGCAATTCACGTAGAGGCCTGGGCTGGCCCTGAGGGCCCCAGGGGGTTGAGGCTCCCAGAATTTATAGACAGGCGGAACATGAAGGTGGTAAGTTTTCCAGCCCTAAGCCCTGGCAGCCTTTACCCCCAGGAGAGACACATGGTAGAGTGGAAACGGAATCTGGTGGCACACGGCGAAGCACGGGAGGAGAAGTGAAGGGGAAAGAGGCGAATGGAGTGGGTAGCCAGCAGTCTTGCACTGTATCGGAACACGGTCTATCCAG
>Ga0123357_10011482_pt1 | contig 11367 bp, 10 predicted proteins | sample TergutEmb28metaG_FD_89873 | JGI IMG/M metagenome (GOLD analysis project Ga0123357, IMG submission 89873) | Embiratermes neotenicus P4 segment gut microbial communities from Petit-Saut dam, French Guiana - Emb289 P4 | ecosystem: Host-associated > Arthropoda: Insects > Digestive system > Gut ...
CGAGTTTTTTCACGGGACATTTAAATTTACGTACTATACCAGAAACGCTTTAGAGCGTTTAGAGGGGGAGGGGACTTTTAAATCCCGAGCGCTTTGGAGCGTTAGGGAGGGGAAAGGGTTATCATTAAAAGTTTGTGATCTACTAAATAATGCCCCGATAAACAGATAATATGAGGACTAAGATCACAGCTGTCTAACATGCACAATAATTCATCCATTGTATGCTTAAGGCCCCTGATATTTTGGTGAAATATATACAAAGCAGTTTGTGAATTCTGTTTTGTTTTCAAACTCAATAACTGACTATAGTACATAAAAAACCTTCAGTTCTTGTTGTTGGTGTTTTCTTTCTGAGAGGACATTGATTCATTACTAGGGAACACACAGTTGAATTGCTTGAGTATTGATTAGTAGTATCTGTTGAGTGAGGAGCTTTTCAATTTAATGGTATGGGTAAATTATTGCTTTTTGGTGACAGCAGATCAAGGATTTTCTTTGTGATTTCTTGACACATCCATTTCTTCCCTAATGAATTCATAGGCATTCCATGCTTAGTGTAACACATTCTGTCTCTGCTCATAGTGTGTATCTGCACATGATTTGAAGTTTTAACTATCTTCTGTAATTTTCTATTATATACAATGGTTTCTTTGTTCACACATGATGAATTTACCAGATCAAAACGATGAGGAACGTCAAGAATAATAACACTGGTGCTAGAGGTTCTCTTCAGAAAATGAGTTAGATGTCTCAGACCATTGTTCATTTCACTTCTTGCAACATCCAAAGTTCCACCACTTAGAATAAGAACCCCATCCTTTGTGTAGTCATCAACATTCATGTCAATGGGTGAGGTTATGGCTTCCAAGTTTGCACTGGGTTTGGTAATTGCAGTCACGCTATAGGAGTCATCTAATATGTTAGAAATCTTTTCCGAACATCTTTTGATGTGACTGTCACCTATTAGCACAACCCTGTGTTTTTAACTTACGCAACTGAAGATTCCCTATTTTTAACTGCTGCATTGCTGAGTTTAGGCCTTCTTGAGTCATTAAGATTGTTTAGCAACATGTATTTGTTACATGCAGGAATACATAAATCATCCTTTTTTTTATATATTTGTAGTTCTGTGCATCGTAATTCTAGGTTGAAGGAATCCAACAAGATGCAACAGTATGCAGATGTTTATTTACTGCTAAATTACTGTACATGTTTCGGGCATCCATTGCATCCATCATTAGGAGTACATAAAAATGTAGTTGCAGCCTCTGGTACAGATCATACTGTCTGGGAAGCAGCTTCCCAGATAGTATGATCTGTACCAGAGGCTGCAACTACAGTTTTATGTACTCCTGATGACGGGCGTGATGGATGCCCGAAACATGTACAGTAATTTAGCAGTAAATAAGTATCTGCATACTGTAGCATCTTGTTGAATTTCTTCAACCTATAAATCATCCCGTTTAGCTAGAAGCTGCACAGAGATTTGGGGTCTCCTATTATAATTATTTACAACAGGAATCCATTTTCTAGAAGGTTCACATTGTATCTGTTCACCACATTGAACAGTTGGCTGCCTGGTAGATTCTGACTCACGAATATTATTCATGTCTTCCTGTAGAAAAGCAATGATTGATTGTGCCAATTTCAGTTCCTGTAGCACATTTTGAAGTTTTTCATTCATAAGACACAATTTACACAATTTAAATCAATATTATCACCTGAACATTTATATTGGCTATTTAAGTAATACTTCATTAGTGTCCTATATACATATATTTACATATGTATTCTTCGCAATTCTGCATGCCTTAATGATCACTGTATTCATTATTGCAGACATGAATGCAATGTTTAGAAGCCAGACCTGTTACAGAAAGTGTGCTGCTTGTTACAAAAATGGCTTTTACATTGCACTTAATATTTCACATTATTGAAACACATTTAAAATTTAAGTTACAGATTTTAATGAGCTCTGTGTTGTATAACAGTGTATGCACTGTCTTCTCATTATGATGAACTGTCTTTGAGGAAAGTGATAAAGTCTGAACAAGTTTCAAATAATGTAAGAATTTGGACTAACAACTACCAGCTTCTGTTGCAGAACACAAAGAAACAGGAGGAGGAGGAGGAGGAGGAGGAGGGGAAGAATGACAACAGCAGCAGCAACAACAGTATCAACAAAGACAAAACAAAACAGCACACGCAACAGTTTTAGATAGCAAAAAATATGCTTTTATTTTAGGCATCTTGTACAAGGAATATTTAATAGCATTCAAATGCTGATGAGGTCAGTGAAGTACACAAATATTGCTTCAACTTACATGTTGAAATTAAATTTTTTTAAATACCTTTATACCAGGGAAATGTCTGAACATTCCACCAATGAATGGGCAAACTGAGAAAAAACTGGTCAAAATTCAGTTAACTGGATAAAACAGTCACACAGTCTTTTACAACAGCAGGCTTTGTTTTAAATAGTGTTAAACTTTGTTGAATTGGTATGTCAGTTTTAATAATTTTCAGTAACAAAATGTTAATGAAATAAGGATCTCTTCTCTCTTGATTTAGCAACAACGAGATACCATACCAGGGTTGACACATATAAAAGATACCCATCACAAGAATACCTCTGCAAACAAAAGTATAAAAAATATGACCACTGATCCATCTACCACATATTCACACATTTCCAAGCATACAAAAGTAAGGAATAAACTAGGCTTCAACTGGCCTGTATAACGTTTCAGGGAACATAGGGCCTATCAGAGAGAGAAACAAACTGTAAGGGTGAGAACTTAGAACAGGGTCTTTGGTACATTTTAGAACATGATCGTGAACCTTCTGGTTGTGATGAGACTTCTTGGACAAATAAGTAGCTATGAACTGTCCAATAAAGATTTTATACTTTGAAAACTCACTGTGCTCACCTGAGTAGGATGCCATGGCCAGGAGGTGCTGTTATGTTCCATGTACAGTTTGCTCCTTCAGAGTACCTTCCCATGATGTTTGTGTTCTTAATGATGCCTGGACTCGTCACTTGTCCACCACAGCCTGCAAAAAGAGCCCACAGCATTCAAACAGGACACTGGATTGGGACTACCAGCAAATAGAGCAGCAAACAAAACATAGCAAGTTTCATGTAATTTGAAAAAGAAAAAATATGTATGGATGCGAAGATTCATATTTTGAAGCACAGAAAATGATGCAATAAAGAATACTGAGATTTTCAAAGAAAAACAGTGTACAATAAGCTGAAAAATAGGAAATGGTGACCCAAATTTTAACTGTAGTTTGGGGACCACAGAGAGGGAAAGAGAATAAACTGATGCTATATATGAACTGCTTCTGCCTATAACATGCTGAATGCCTGCAAATCCCATCCACATTTTGCCCATTATTTACTGCATATGAGAAGAAAGCATGAACTTGTCTGCACTTTCTTTGGAGAGGTTATAGTGAAATCAATTCTTACACTCATATGTTGTAGTAGAGGTTAATTCTAGACATAACCGATTTTCCTAACATTTGGTGCAAACTGATGGTTTGGTCTATTTTAAAGTTCTAAAGCCCCACATTAAAACATACATATTATTCATCTTATAAGTGACCATGGTATGGGTGGCTTCAGAGTTGAGTTCAGTGTCACTGGTATTCCAGCATCCAGAACAGCTGATCATATTTTGTCTTTGTTTTTCTGAACAGTAAACAATTTCAAAGAACTCATTCCATATCACCTATTTCACCTTTTGATGAGTCACTGACTTCACAGGAACATATTACTGCAAGCCTCTTACTGAAGAATAAGCACTCTGTTTTGCTGCCATATATTCACAGTTAACAATCTAGTGTGCTCTATTCTGCTAGACAAAGGAAACACACAGAGGATGCAATACTATTATGTTAATGGACTGTCAACAATAACTAGCTTTGGGAATAAGACTGCAAGTACAGACAATGCAGATGATTGGAAAACCTACAGACATGTCTGGAACTGAACCCCCGATCACCCAGCCTGTGGCCCACTTACTACACTGATTACACTATCCTGGCTCCAAGAATGTCAGAGCTAGTTAGAAAACTTGTTATGATGAAGGTTCTGGGAAACCCCAATTTCTTGAAGCTGAAAATATTAACAATTTCACTTCCTGTAACTGAAAATGCTGACTATTTCATTTGCTGTAATTAAGTTCTTCTTAGAGCATATACTTTTTCTATCATAGTTAATCTGAATGTTACAAGGTACAAACATGGTAAGGCTATAAATCTTTGAGAATATACCTAAAAATTCTCCAGACATCAAGAACTAGCATAATAAAATTTCTGTGCTAAAAGAGTGCTAAAAGAGTGTAATACAGTTTATACATTTTATCTCATTAGTTGGACAACATCAAACATCTACCAAATAAATTCCATAGGGCTCTGACAATGTTGTACAACATTCAGAAATGCCTTTTGTTTGGACTCTGTCCATCCTCTGAAGTAACACTGAGGCAAAACATACTGGGAACCTAAAGCCAGTGACCAGGATTAGTTCTAAGGGCCCCCCCCCTCCCCCCCCCCCAGAGTAAGTGGATTTCCCAATCCGTGTCTTCTGAGAAAGAAGGCACAGCTGGCTTCTGAAACATTGTGATTCAACTGTATGTTAGACATAGGACAAAATCCAATAGAACTGAATTTGTGAAAAATTTGTATATGCATTTTAGTTACTATCTACACATAACCACAAGTATACTTGCAGCTGCACTAGTTGTAGATGTTTAAAGACATAATAAAGAACACCACAATGACAACCAGGCATAACAATGGCAACAGGTAAGAGTTTTTCTTAGAATCATATTTTCAAAACTTGAAATCATCATGTAACACAGACACAGGGTACCTACTGTCAATTTCATATTTAAGAAGGAAACCCTGGGCATTATAGCTGGAGTCAGAGTTGAAGGAAATCAAAATCGTGTTCTTGATCCGTCTGGGTGGTGGGATAGTGGATCCACAGTACTTGCCAGTCTCTACCAGTGAGTTTCTCCAAGGGTGCTGCTGGAATATCTTTACCCAGTCGTAGTTGCATCTACGAGATTCTGTCACAAAGTGCAAAATATCCTCAACAACACAACATTAAAAAACTCTAATTCATGACTACAAATTCAAAACCTGAGCAAACACAAACTTCTGTATGCACATGGAACTTACATATAGAAGACATCCTATAAATAAGTCAATAAACACTCTAATGCCAACAACTTTATTCTGACTTTACAGTGATTATCAGGTGGTATGCATCAAATCTCCACAAAGCCACAGCTGAGATTTAGACATTTGTCCCACTGAGGTAACAAGGTTTGTATCATGGCATAGAAGATGTGTCAAGGGTCTGCAGCCAGGAGGTGACAAGTTGCTCCCTGTCAGCAACCACTGCAAATCAGGTGCTTTTTAGGGGGTCCAAAGAGATGGAATCACTAGGTGTGAGAATGAGACTCCAGGGTGGTCGATAGCCTTCCAACTGTAGCACCATACCAGTCACAAGTCAGCTTGGCAGTGATGCCTATTGATTTCCATCTATTTTGACCCCAGCAGTAGTACCTGGCTGGGGATATGCAGCAACACAAGCCTTGGACCATGGTGGGACAAATGCTTAACCCATACCCTGCTAACGTGGAGAATATGGTGAGCTCCTAATAATGCCAGCAAATGGCAGATGGGATTTAACTCGGTGTTTAAAGGGTTAAATGTCAGTGGTTACTACATGGAGGTCTCCTGTGTAAAATCTACTACCCATGTGTCACTTAGATTAGTCAGAATAAAGGTTTGCAGCAATAATGTTTATCTTATTTCCTAAAACTTCCCAGTACAACTTTTGTTTCAGGGTCTAGCTAGAGAATATGTTAACTGTGTGCACTGCAAACATGATGAAGCAGGATAAGATAGGTCTGACACAGGCTGACTTACATTACTAAGAAAATAAGAGGCACAATGTGAAGCACATTGTTGTCCATTGGAAAGGGATGATGTAGTTAAGGAAAATTCTGGAAGAAGACAGGTGAAACCAGACTTTATTCTAGTGTTTATTTATCTTTCCATTGATACAACTATATAGATCTTGTATATTGATTTTAATTCAGTTCTACTACATGTTTTGGCTGTATATTTCAGCCATCATGTATTCCCCCCTTTTTTACTCTTTTTATGAACCAGTATTCCTATCTGACGATGGCTGAAATAGACAGCTGAAACATGTAGCAGATATAAATAAAAACCAATATACACAATATATATAGTTGTGTCATTCAGAAAGATAAATAAACACTTGTTTAAATGAAAATATGTACTCTGTCTGTCAAAACTTTCTTTCATTTTATTATTTCAAATGTTGGCTACTAGTTGCATCCTGAATAGGCCATCACAGGCTAAATATTTATAAAAACTTAAAAATGCTAGTCCATATAGTATATTTTGTCAATATCATGAGATTCCATTCACATTCATATTGTTCTTCATAATTGATACCAGCTATATTTGTGTTATCTGTAGTAAGTTTTTTAATGTGAATACTGTACATGTATTATCAAAGTTTTTGCCGACTGTTGACTTAATTTTTAAAATTGTAAATAGTTTTGAAGATATGCAGTATAAAATGTGTTATAAAGATTTTAAGTAATGTTATATAACAAATATATTGTCATTTTGGTAAAATTATAAAAACTGTTGTTCAGATCTCATCTTCAGCTGCTGTACACTAGATTGAAATTCTATACATTCTAAGTAAAAGTGAGCACTGGAGTTGTATACTGATGTGCTCTCGGTTTCAGAGCTGGGTATTGTATGTGCTGTGTTGTGTTATTCTGGTGATGTATTAACTTCAGTATAAAATGTGGACTCTTTGAAGATAAACATCACAAGTTTCTCTATGACACTACGTAGCTCTGGCTCTGTACTGTATGTTAGCAGCTGGCATACTTGTTTTTATAAATAAGTGGGTCATTTCAAATGTTCTGCACGCTGCACTTGCGCAGCCTGTAGGATGATGCAACTGTTCTGATTTTCATGACAGTTGTGAGTCAGACTTCAGTAAAGAACGATGTGTGCATACTGGGAGGCTACGTGGTCCCTGTTCTGCAAAACGGAGCCTTGAAATGGGAGAAGAAACTGAATGGAGTCAGATCTTGTGCAGTGACCACCGATCATACATTAACGCGTGGCCTCATGCCTCAGGTGCAGTATCAGAAATTTTGGAAAAGTATGGATGGCAAGTGCTTTCCCACCCACCGTACAGTCCTGACATGAGCCCATCAGCCTTTGACTTGTTCCCAAAATTGAAGAAACCACTCCATGGGAAACGCTTCAGAAGCATTGAGGAGGTATCTAATGAGATGCATAAAAAATGAAGGCATCCTGACAGGAATAGAAGACTTACCCAAACGTTGGACCTCTGTGATAAAGCACAATGGAGATTACATTGAAGGCCTATAAATGTATTTTGTAAAATAAATTCATTTTTAAAGAGAAAACATACAGCGTGCAGAACTTTTGAAATGACCCATGTATTTGGCCTGCTGATGGCCTATTCATGCCGAAACTAGTAGCTAACATTTGAAACAATAAAATAAAAATAAGTTGTGTCAGAGGGAGTACATATTTTATTTCATTTTAATATTGTACTTTAACACAACGGGATGTCCTTTACAAAAAAAAAAAAAACCACTTGTTTGATAAAACACAACAGGACAATGTCACCCAAGACTTCACATAGTTTTTATTTTTCTTCAGAGATGAAGTTGTGATCATCTTTTACTGTTTAAGGACTTCCAGAAAATGGTATATGTGAATATTTGCTACGGCTCCTCTTAAACAAATGGTGAAACTTCAACCAATTAATGTTTGCATACTAGCTTAAAAAATCAACTGAATATGCTGTAGAATGACTAAAATATGTGTGTATAGTAGCACTGAAACAATTATACAAACAATCTTGATGTCTTACTGTGTATTTTGTACAATTTTACCATATTTGTCCAACAAATGCACAATATATGTTAATGATTATCTATTCCTTATAGCACTACCACATGTTTTGATGTTTATACATAATCTTCAGGGAGTTTCTTATCATGTATTCTAAAGCACAAAATTATTAAAATGGAAAAATTTATACAAATGGCTGTTACAAAAAATTAACATATTAAGACCATTAAAAACATCACAAGATATGTCAGGTTGTTTACAATTATTAAAATGCTTGTTTAATCACAGTTACTTAGAATGTTATGCAGTTGGTGGCTGTATATACAATCAACAGTATCTAGAATTGTATGTCTTGTGAGCCCAATCCCTGTTTGTAGAGCTTCCTGTGTGAAGGTTTGATGGGAGCGCTTAGTATGTAGCTTCGCAATGACCTGTATACAGAGCTGGAGCCTATAATGTGTGGAGTTTAACTTACATGACCTTTTGTACACTTTCATGACATACTGCTTCTACTGTGTTAATGATTCTTCTTATACAGCAAACCCATGCACAGTATTTATTACCTGTCACAAATTTGATGCAGGTTTATTTGTTTATTTACTTATTTATTTACTTACTGTTTGGTAAACAATGTCCAGTAGGTTAGACAACACAGTGTAAAATTCTGGATGATTAGCATGCTTAAATAGTGAACAGGAAGGGACATGGAAGAAAGCAATGTGGCCTACTTTGAAGTACAACTGCAGAATTTTCAAGGACAGCCTGAGGTATACCACAAGCAATTCATACTGGATAGTTAGTGTTCAGGCTGAGAGCTGAGCCTGGAACCATCCAAATATGAAGTAGGAGTGCTACCCACTGGTCCATAATATTCTGTACCTAAATAGCCGAAAAGAGTCTTAATAACATAAGAGTATTATGTGTAATTTTCAAGGGTAAATTAACCCTCAGGCACCAAATGTCGTGTGTATTGTACACAATGCACAAAACACTCACCATTATATAACTATGTCTGCTCTTACACAAGCCGTATTTAAAATCAGGTCTTCTGCAGATCACTATGGATATTAAATTCTGGTACCAATGGGTTAAGATGGAAATGTGTACACATGCCCAACAGTACAAACCTTCCAAATCAAATGAGATGAACTCCAAATTGATGTATTGGTTTTGAAACTGAATTGTATAATTACACTGAAGATTGTAATCATACTGGATGGGAAAACCAGGAGACATGATGTGTCCACTGGGTTTGTCAGAAATCACACTGCCACACTGAACATCAAATGTTGCCTGCAACAGACATGTGTAGTGATTTAAACTTATTAACTTCTCAGACTTTTTCCATATTAAACAATGGAAAAAGTACATGAAGTGAATAAATTTAACCCTTTAAACAATGAGTTAAATACCATCTGCCATTTGTGCCGGCATTATTAGGAGCTCACCATATTCTCCACATTAGCAGGATAAGGATTAAACATGATGTACCACTATGAGAACCATATACATTTAATAAATGGTTTACAAATAGATCTCTCAGAGGCAAAATAACAGCAGGTGACTTCACCTTATCACTCCTAGCCTTAGAACTTGAAACACCTGCCTTGTGTTCTGGATATAAATGGCGACAAGCAGGGACCAGTAGTTTCATTTAAACTATTATTGGAGCCTTAACTTTTTTACACCATTTCAAAATTTTTAATGCCCACATTATGCAAACAGGGAAGTTTTGTCCTGTGTATCTGTTACAAATAACTGTCTACTACTGCAATTAAGAGTGTGTGAAGCTTTCACCTTCACCTGTCTGGTATGCAGAGTGGAATGAATTCCACACTGCATACCAGACAGTCATCCACACAGAATAACAAGTACCAAGTGTCATATAAACACAGTTGTTTCTCCTGATGATGGGCACACAGTCGTCCGAAACAAGTAGAGATAGATAAATATACTAAGAAAAAATTGTGCACCAAGTTGGCTTTATTTACTAGGTTATACAGAGATGCATGGTCAACAAAATATAAAACTGAAGTATAATGTGCAATCTAAGTACAGAGTATACTTTTTTAGGGGCAGTATCTACTACCTAGAATAAAAATATGTAACTGCATAGTATGAAATAATGATGTTGAAATACTGACCTAAACATGGCATTTTCTTAGTATGCCAATTTATAAAAGAATAAACTAATGTTACATTGCAGTAGGCATTATACATTAGTACAGGCCACAGGCACTCTCTGTACTCTGTTTATAAAAAATCATTAAATAACCTTAGGAACACAGAAACACACAGGCAATTTCTGGGTTACATAATTCTGAACTATGGTAAATCTTGTTTATTTAGTATTGTATTTATAATAGTTATATTATTGTATTATTAATGCTGTATTAAATATATTTTACTTTGTGCATTTCATGTAAAGGACTGACAGAAGTAACATTTTAAACATGAACAATGGCATTATAAAAACATATACATAAGACAAAGAGGTGTGATAAAGAAGTGTGGATGGGGTTAATTCTGACTTACATAAATTTTGGGTTACATAAAAGTTGCATGGATGGAGCCCTTATGCAATTCAGAAACTACCTGTATTAGATTGTATTATACTTGTTCTCAGGAAAATGTCTATACTTGTCTATGCAACTGACTCAGTGGAAAACATCAAAACTGAAGATGGAGGAAGCATGTTCTCCTGCAATGCTGGCAACACAGGCCACTTCCACATGGTGCCAACACCCAAAAGCAGAATGAAAATTATAATAAAAAAGTATTATTACCTTAAATCCATTGTTGCTGCCACCTGAGTTACTACGAAATAGCACTCGCATCAGAGATCCTGATGTAACTGGGGAAGGTATATCCCGACCACAAAGTTTCTTGAGGGACACCCAGTCATCATCCACATAATCAAAAACCTGCAACAGCACTTAAATTCTCAAATTGTTGTGCAACAATATAATTTTATATACTAGGAAACATCAACTACAAGCACATGGAAAAAGTTTTAAGAGCATAAGAGAGCTAAACAAAGTCAAAAATAGATAAAATCCATAATGGAAAATCCTGTCTGTTGCACACATTCCAGTCCTATAAACACTATGTTCTGAATGCTATTTATATAAAATCCAACAACGACATACACTCTAATCCAAGGGTTCGCATGTTGGACATGTGCATTGATGGCTGTACAGAGGAATCCTAAGGCAGTCAGAATATTATGAACTGGAAATTGCACAGACCAGTTGTTGTTGTCATCTTCATTTCACTGCCGCTGCCGCCATCACCGCCATCACCACCACCACCACCACCATCACCACCACAGCTGCCATTGCTACCAACACCACCACCACCACCACCACCACCACCACCACAGCTGCCATTGCTACCACCACCACC
>Ga0123357_10011483_pt1:0-10000 | contig 11364 bp, 10 predicted proteins | sample TergutEmb28metaG_FD_89873 | JGI IMG/M metagenome (GOLD analysis project Ga0123357, IMG submission 89873) | Embiratermes neotenicus P4 segment gut microbial communities from Petit-Saut dam, French Guiana - Emb289 P4 | ecosystem: Host-associated > Arthropoda: Insects > Digestive system >...
CAGCATGCAGTAAGACACAACAGTATGCAGTAAGACACAACAGTATGCAGTAAGACACAACAGTATGCAGTAAGACACAACAGCATGCAGCAAGACACAACAGCATGCAGTAAGACACAACAGTATGCAGTAAGACACAACAGCATGCAGTAAGACACAACAGTATGCAGTAAGACACAACAGTATGCAGTAAGACACAACAGTATGCAGTAAGACACAACAGTATGCAGTAAGACACAACAGTATGCAGTAAGACACAACAGCCCCTGACGGTACCACACCGTCACTAAGCAAGTGAAGGGCGCCGTGGACCGGATCTTCAGAGGTTCGGGTCAGAAGTGATGGGCTAATGTCATGGAATTCGTTGTGTCACCCTGTGAAACATTTCTGAGGAGGTGTTCAGGCAGGCGGACAGGGGAAGTGCGCAAGTTTGCATACACATTCTGACTCATCTGATTCGCTCTGCAGCTGACAACACGAGAAGACTAACTGCCGGTGTCTGAACATTTCACGAAAATCTGAGATACATCACAGTCATTGAACTGTGACACTTCGCAAGTTCGTCACCCATTATATATCCGATTCTCGCGACTGACGCGGTGGAGGCAGAACGTACACACCGCTCTGACCTGTGACATTAAAATAAAACCACATTTCCAGATACGACAAAATTACTAATTTAACAAAACGTAACTCCGCTGCCAGATGAACCTCAACAGAAGCAACGAAAAAGTTTCTATACTGTCACACTAGCTTGCTCTGATTCAGCCAGCCGTCGCCCAATCATTAAAAAAAAATATTACCCCTTTCAATTCTCAAATTACACGTAGGTGCATTGTTAGATGTTACATGAAACGCGAGCAACAGTCCACAGATTGATCAAAAAATTGAAGTCTGGAGGGGGGGGGAGGGCGGGAAAGGAGGCAACTGTATAACAAATAAGGATGTTCGACGTAGTCATTACTCTCAAGCGGTGAAAGTTGAAACAAACTTTTAATTGGATTTTGATTGCAAGGCATGCAAAATAATTTCTTGTTCCAAATAAAAATGAAGACTTCCAACACTCTGTGGGGGGAGGGGGAGGGGGCAGTGTGGTGGGGATACATAATCATATTACGTAGTTTGTGAACATTAGCTTTATTATCATTACTGCCAGACTACAACTCTCAAAACAACCACTGAGAAATCCTACGACCGCTCGTTTCTCCTCTGCTCAGTGTGTTCTGCGCCATGGCAAACTTTTTCCTTAACATCTCCCATGATTTCAGCGATGCGGTCACTTGATACCATGAACAGTACGCGGCATACATGGCTACACTGTTCGGATGTTGTCACGTCGGTAAACTTGCTACCATGGACAGAATATTTAAATTAAATATAGGAAAATAAATATCTCAGACAAACTGTCGCAATCCACAGCTAAGCCTCAATGTTCTACTACAATTTGTCACACTAAAATTCTTCAGGTAACGTTACTTTAATGGAAAAAGGAAAACCACCAACAGATAAACGCCAATCACACCTGAAATTTGAAACACGGGTTTCGCGCGAATGTGCGCACATTCACCGACAACCAGCTGCACTGTTACACACAACTGTTTACATCTCCAGCATGGAACTGTCGGAGAAAAAATAGATAACATGATTCAGTACGGAACGGATAAATTGTGTGTGAATGGGCTGTCCTGAAAACAGAATAAATACAGAAACATAATGACAGTGTAAATACCAGGACAATAACTTAAAGGGAAAACGTTCTCTTTCATCTTCTTCGTAGGATGTAGCTTGTACGGTTATAAAATGTGCTGTCGGCAAAGAAGATACAAGTTCGAGTGTTGGTAACGAGTACGTGGGAAGTAGAGTGCATTACGTAAGGTTAAAGCCATTTGTTCGAGCTTTGTTAACAACAAAAGCCACCTCCTCTGCTGGGCCACGTGGTACAGCGCTAACACAGGATGGACACGTTGTACGGTACGAACACAGGATGGACCTTCAGTGAAATGGAAAAACTATGGCCAGACAACGAATTTCTGCAGTGAATGCGAACAGAGAACACATTTCCACAACATTTTGACTTTTTATATTACAACTACGACGACAAGCAAATTCCAAAAAGTAGCCTTAACCCCCCCCCCCCGGCCGACGCCCACCCCCCCGCCGCCCCCGCCGCCCGCCCGCCCCACCGTCGACAAATTACTGTACAAGAACTTTGCAGCTCAAACGGAGGATTCAGTGGAGACCAACAGACTGACTGGTGACTGCGGCACTGCATGCAGAACCCTGGTACGGCACTTCGTGGAAAGCAGTCACTTAGACCAAGTCGTAGAAAGGAGACTGACGTCAAACTGTTTATTTGACGTCAGTGCCACAGCGACTGGCCGGCTGCACTACCCCTTCACACTGGGGGGCCCTGGTACGAACTTTACGAAAATTACGAAATACGTTACAATTTGTCCGTCCATACATTACTGCACACTGCTGCTGCCACGAATGTTATGATATACACAATTGCAAGGAACAAAAATTAATAATTAATCTACGTTTTATATGTACGTGCTTGGTGTAAAAGTCCCTGAAGATGATCTGAAGACGATCGAAACATATCGGAATATTAGTGGACTGTATGTGACAGGGCAGCTGTAATACTTGTGCTTATGTTGCTCTTATGTATTTGAAAGGTCTGTAGTTCTTTCTTGTCTCAAGTTTTCGTTATTTGGAATAAGAGCTGTAACTCCCGTCTATACTACCGTTATTGTTATATTCTCTAGAAGCAGCAGTAGTAGTAGTAGTAGTAGTAGTAGTAGTAGTAGTAGTAGTAGTAGTAGTAGTAGTAGTAGTACAGGCACTGGATAAGACAGTGCAGCCGCTAGCCTGCCTAAGGCAACCTCCGACCGACGCCAGCCGACTTGCTACTATGCAGCCTACAGCTTCAGCTCGCGGTTGTGCTATCATGTGATGGGATGGTTACGTCAGACTGTTAAGCGGTTAACTGCTAGAGCAGAGTTAGATGGACTGATGGTCACACATCACTCGGAGTGCTTGCTGGTGTCCCCCCAGTGGGGGGCCACATTCGCCCGCCCGGTCACACTAGTGCATTGTGTAAGCAGTGCCGCCAACATATACTTGCTATAGTGTCACGGTTTTGGTTAGGTCCTCGAGGGATGTACGTACGGCCCGTCACCAGAACAGTTTCAGTAACACAATTTAACAGTTTAACAAGCATAATATGATGGCTTTACAGAACAAACTGTGGCAGATAAACAGTAACAAAACAAATGTACTGTAAACAACGGCGCTGTAGTCAATTCAATCCTCCCCCGCACACACAAGTGCGGACCTCAGACCGGTCCTTACGAATCCCGGCCCTCAACCCGTGTTCGCGGTCGGTTCACATTAGCCCCCTGACCAACACAGCTGAGTGGTACCAGTGGCCAGTTTTCGCAAGCCCCACTAGGAGGTAGTATCGGCAGTCGGTGCGTATGCTGCTGACGTCACTACCCAACACTGGCTCCCATCTCTGCCAGGCCCATGACTGCCCTGACCGTTTTTCATCTTCCTCAATCACTTGGGCAAATACCGGGCAATACCTGCAATTCTACAACTGTCACTTCCTTCCGCATTCTCTGCCACTCAGTATCACCCGGCTGTGCTCATGATGTGGCTGAATGACCTACCAACATCACAAAGGTTCGCAACCACCGATTCCTAAATGCCGATCAAATAAGTAAACACAAATCCGGTCCGCGCCGTGAATTACAGTGCCAACAATGTTTACAATTCAAAATTCCACCTCGTAACGTAAAGCATTCAAGATGATGCACGAAAGGCGGCACTGCGAGAGAGAGCCGACCAATCTTTATTCACAACAACCGGGCGGTGGGGACCGACAGTCTGCCGCCAGGCCGTACGTAACACGTCACGGCCCATCACAGCCCACACGACAGGCGGGCCGCGTCGCAGTCACCGAATCGGCGCGGCCTGGTGAGTCTATGATACACGATTAACAGCTGCACACCCTTGCCCGTAAGCTCCCTCTTCTGTAATCAACACGTCGCGTCGGGTGACAGTAAGGTGCAGAAACACAATTCGGACTGGCGGACACATACGGATGTCTGTACAAGAGCGGATTGTGCCTGTACTGACAGCGAATGCATCGAGACCGCTCTGACAGCCATATGTCAACTGGCAGCCAATCCCACATATTTCTATTGAAACACGGCGCTCTGCTAGACCTACCAGAAGCGGTTCGGGGTTTTCGGGCTGCCGGGCTGCGAATCATTCTAACACGTCACCCACCCACCCCCACCCCCGCCTCCCGCTCAATAAAGAGTTATGTCTGTTTTTAACCTCCTCTGATGTCATTACAATTTAAATGTCGTACACTTTTCGTTTAGTCTAACATCGCTAGCATCAAATACACGCACCATGCAGATCTTCCTTCCATCGCAATATGCAACTCCAACATACCCACCCCAATGCTAATTAGACCATCACGCTGTCCACTCCATGTATTCTTCCTTACAACGTGCGTGTGAAACACCGAACTCAAATTTTCGAATTTCGAAGTACACACTCTAAACTATGACAAAAAATATTTGCTCGTCATCTTTCAGATGGCCCAGCTTCGGCTTTTTCCGGCTACCTCGCGGACTTGACGAAGGCCACGGCCCAATACAGTACGTAGGCTACCGACAGTCCTGTCCAGAGTTCGCGTACGTACATACACACACACACACACACACACATACAGTACTCGCATGGAGTAGGCAGCGGGCTCTCCCCGCGGAGATCCGCATGTAATACCGGCATGGTACATGTGGGATTTGTGGTGGGCGCAGTGGCACTTGGGACGGTGTATTGCAGGGTACTTCAGCTTACACAAAGTGTCATTCCACCATGTTCCAGAGTCACCTACCATCAAGGGTTGGTGAAGGACGCAGTTCTAACGGCCTGCCTCGCTGCATTCCCCGCACTAACTGCATTACGCAACACACGCACCATTAATCCTTCAGACAGCCTCGCAACATACAAGGATCTCACAAAGGCCCGATTTAACGCTATCCCTCCCTGTCGTGAAGGGCCCTTCAAGCCGCCATTCCCCAAGACACTGCCCTGCCAACATTCTGTGTACATCTGTTGTTTCTCCACAATAAGTACAGTTAAATGATCCAATTCCAAAACCACACAGCCCGTTCATACATCTCACTATACGTTCTCAACCGACTTCCCTCCCTTGTTGAATGAACAGGTGAAAAATGACGAGCCTTCAAGTAAAGACAGTTCAACAAAAGTGATCTGTCGCACCAAGCAAGCGCCCATACCAGGGTTCCTAGTCTTGACCTATTGGACGGTAGGTGACAGGCAGTAAGACATACTGTCTCCTTCTGAAGACAGTGACAGCCGAGATTCTGCAAACGTCGCAAGACTTGCCCTTACAACACAGCATCATCACCACAAAACGAGAACAATATCAACCGCGACGCTACGAAAATGCCTGATTACTTCCACAGCTCGCTCTATTGTAACAGAACTACCAAACCCACTGAGGTGTATTACTCACCGTCTCAGCACTGACCTCACATTCTAATGCGCAACTGCATAGCCGATCCTGGCGTGACCCTACAAGCAAGAATGGGCGATACCATTCTGTGTGTCAAGCAGAAGCACTCGTTTGAAAACCGTCAAGGGGAGGAAACGGCGAATAGCACTCTGTATATGAAGCCGGTAGGCAGCACATTAAGAAACAAATTTAATTAAATTGCACTGGGACTGACCGACACAACGCACAGTGCTTGTTGGTGTGCAACTGACGTGTGCGGTGTAAACACCACACGCACTTGCTCAACACGCTTTGATCCCTTTGAGAGACGCCGGTAGGCAACTGCATTAACCATTCACACCGTAGTCTGTCTTACGACAGGTCCACAGACTCTCCCAAAGCCAGTTCCACACACAGTGCGATCGACTGCTTCCTCCCGCTTTCAATTTCCAGTACCCTCTCGTTCCCTTAAGATAATCCAGCAGCTCCGCACGCCTTCTTCCTCGTCTTCCCGTCACTTTTATCCGTCCTTTTATCTTTCCTTCACTCAAGTCTTTTAGCAGGCAGTTCCTTCGCAAGACGTAACCAATCCAGTTAGTCTTCCCTACATTTATTGTCTGCACGATATTCATCTCCTTTATAACTCTCTATAACATTTCTTCGTTTCCCACACGATCGGTCCACCTGATCACTACCCTTCCCCAGCACCACATTTCAAGACTTTGGAGGTATTTTTGATCCACTTTCCAAAGTACCCAAGTTTCAGCACCACACAATGCTATGCTCCAAATGTAGCACTTCATTAGTTTCTTACTCACACTGAAGTCCAAATTCGCTGGTAAAAAGAGTCTTTTTGTTGAATGTTACATTTGTTATGACAATCCTGGATATAATTTTGCGTGTGTACCTTACATCATTTGTTTTCATGCTACCCAAATAGCTTAACTATTCCACATTCTCCGGCTGTTTTCTAGAGTACCTGCGCGACTAGCAGCTTATCAAGGTCTCTGCTGTATGCAGTTCGGTGTCACATAATTTCTCATGCAAGTATCATTTTCTATTCACGCCCACTCTTTCAGGAACACAGTCGAGTGACCGGCCCTTCATCTTTCCATCACACTCCAACCCAGTATGGGGCCCACCCCAGCTACTGGGCACTGCGGACGTTTCCTCCAGGCACAAGGGAAAGAAGGTGTAAAATACATCCACTGTACACAGTGCTAATGTACAGAACACGCGGTGCTTCTGGACGCGGCGTGGTGGATAGGCGGATAGACAGTTTAACCGTACAAGTCTTATAAATTAATTTGTACTGGATTCTATCATAACACTGCATACAGTTACATACGCATATTCACATTCTGTATGTTTTGCATCACGAGTCAGTTTGGTAGAAATCTGTGTCGACATTTTTCATACACGCGTTTAAAAAAATAAGCATCAAGTCGGGAATTCTGGTGGAACTGGAGGGTTACAAACTGAGTATCAAGTGAGAGGCGCGGGAGTGTGACACTTATATTGTTAATTGCCAGACCACTCATTCAAAATAACGCCGTTATTTCGAACTGCGTAACAAGTCGCACACACACGTATGTCCATACATCCTGAATGCAATGAAAAACGAAGGATAACGAAAAACTGCACCCTGCACTTTTTGACTGTCATTTGTGTGACCGACGTACCCAGTTGGGTCAAAACCAACTTATTTCGCACATGTTATCGAAAGAAGTAACAACTTGTGCTGTCTTGTCACATCCGCAGCACCAGTATTAAGTATTACGGCGCGTTCGCCCTGTCGCAGTCCACAGATGTCAAACACGTAAATTCCTTCCAGAAAACACACACACAATCAGAGTTATGTGTATCTCAGACGAAGGTTCTCAGTCGATCAACGATGTATCTTACGCGGGACGATTTAAAATCGGTATCTCAAACTGCGACACTCCAGACACTCGACGTCATCGATCATACTCGGTGTTCAACTGTTTCTTCTGGCTCAGCTCGTACCTCACAGATAATACAGTCTGTCTCAGTTACACAGATCAATCACGCCCACAGATCTCTCTCTCTCTCTCTCTCACACACACACACACACACACACACACACACACAAAACCAGTACGTCTTCACACAAAGTCAAATGTCTATTTCTGTTTCTGTTTCTCTTGCACTTCAACCAAATTTGAAATGTGCCGACAAATCTTAGCAAAAGTCCCAAATCCCGACACACGCGGATGGACAGACAGAAATGCTGCAGCTAATATTCGTTTACTGTACTTAACGGACACACCTACAACGAAATTCAGCCGCTGCTCCACAGGGTGACTGGTAAGTACTTCCGCACAAAACACTAAGTGGCTGAACCCCTAAATGGAAAGCCAAATTCCTATACTTCGCGAACCATCTGGAAGTCCATACACTACAACATACCGTGGCCTGGAAAAGACAGACTCAATTCTTTTCCATACGACGACACAAGAAAAACGGTAAAGTCGTCTCAAATACGTTCTTCCAGTACATCGCGTGGTTAATCGGCAGGCTTCCTCTTTGCAATAACCCCCAACCCGCTCTCCAAGAAAAATAAACATTTGAAATAAGATCGGAACTTCGTGGAGGCCACTCTGCTGGCCTCCACGCCCAATCCACCGCCCATGTTAAGTGTTGTTAAGCCTCACAGTAGAGGAAGCGCTCTAGCTTGCATGACGTGCAATAATTCGTCACTGTTCCACTGAGAAACAAAGGAAACACGGAATTTTGAAGCATTCCATTCCCTTGAGGAGATGCAAGTATTCAGCAGGACATGCCTACTTCACAATCTCTGTACTGCCGTTTGTTACAGACACTACTCCCACTGCACTGGCACTGCTACACCATGTTCGAAACCCGTCACTGCAATAAACCAGGTGTGTGTGTGTGTGTGTGTGTGTGTGTGTATATATATATATATATATATATGACACAGATTCGAACATATCGCGCACAGAACACAAACGTACACAAATCCCCACGTAAAGTATCCAGTACACTGCAGCAGTGTAACAAATGTGTATTCAAGCTTACAAAAGACACACACACACATCACCGATACGTCACGAGTACAACATAAATGTAAACACACACTTGAACCGTCTTGCACATCAAACGTTGACAGTCTCACTCACACACACACACACACACACACACACACACAAATATACGGAGCTATACGGAGGACACGTGTAACAACAAGGAACAGACTATCAGGATACCAGCACAACAAACACACTCAAATTTCTGCTACACGTGTACAAGAGCCGCATGCAAACAAAACAGCAGCAAAACGTAAAGTTGCAGTAACAGACATACAAGAAGTCGCCATTCTTCAGGGGTTCCTGCCTAACACAACACGCGCATTTCTCTTCTCACGCACGCGTGTTACGGGTGTCGCCCGTATCACCTCGTTGACTTAAACACTAACAATCTTTGGCGCGAATAACAAATCAGTATGAAGCCTCTCATCGAGGAAACCTTCCTAGTCCCCTGCTGCTACATCCCACCTTGGTCCTAGCTCTCTCACCGTCAGCCTGCTCTCTGCACTCTCACACTATACTTGTCCCTCAATGTGAGACCAACATACCCTCATTCACACGTTTCATTGTCTGCACCTTTTGGCCACATTCGGGAAAATGAAGACGGGACAACCTTAGACGATACTATAAGAAGACACCAAAGCACAAAACTCTGTGTTCATCAACTGGCACTGACGCAGAGCCTCTAGTATCAGGAGCAAACTTCCAGAAAATTAAACTACTGCGAATCACACAAACTGGGCTGGGATCCCACAACGGTTTTTAACATAATATTACGTATATAAACGTTTGATAATTCATATGGCAACCATGAAGGAAAGAAGACGTGCACAAAATATTTTCATTTTAAAAATTCCAGAGTTACTTTTGGAGAATTAGACTTCGTATAAAAATGCAATACAGAAAAGACATATAAGAGATATTGGAAAAATTATAAGGTCTTAATTTCTACAGCACAATCCTACATCGCCGTCTAGCGACGAGGTACGTAATGCGTGGCGCTCGAACTGCGCTTCCTCGCATGCCTTAATGGCGTGTGTCTTGATCCAGCCGTCCAAGCATCCGGTGGCACTACAGGCGCTGGCCTTCCCACGTGTCCCTAACTTCGTCCTCCGAACACACTTGTCACTCGCCGCCAACCTCCTCTACTTGCGGTACTGACACATGACTGTTCGCTGTTATTCTGCCTAGATGTTACATACGTAAACACTTTCCAGAAAAACACACACACTAAAAACTCTGTGTCTTAGCAACAGATCTACAATCATAATCAAGATAACGCAAGCGGAAGATTTACAATCGATATGAAACGTCGATATTCGACGTTTACAACTGACCACACACGATGCTGTATGCTCGTTTAATTACGTACCAATGGCTTCCCCCCACCACA
>Ga0123357_10011484_pt1 | contig 11364 bp, 10 predicted proteins | sample TergutEmb28metaG_FD_89873 | JGI IMG/M metagenome (GOLD analysis project Ga0123357, IMG submission 89873) | Embiratermes neotenicus P4 segment gut microbial communities from Petit-Saut dam, French Guiana - Emb289 P4 | ecosystem: Host-associated > Arthropoda: Insects > Digestive system > Gut ...
CAGGGGCAGAATCACTGGCACCGGCCGCGAGCATGCGTTTGAAATCGCGCACCTGCTTTATGGTCGTCGGCGCGGCCGTCACCCGCTCGACCATCTCGGCGAAAGCACCAGGCGTGTAGATCGCCAGGCATCGCTCCTGGCCGCGCACGACGACCAGGCCGTCCGCCAGTTCCTCGCGAAACCTGGGAGGCAGGAAGAAGCGGCCTTTTTCGTCGAACTTCGGCGTGTAAGTCCCCAAGAACATGACGGCCACCTCCTCCACAAGTTATCCCGTGATCGCCTCTAGCGATCCCATTTCCACCACCATACTCCAAAAGTCCCCACCATGTCACGTCAAAAAGGCACTCGCTTGCGTTTTGTTTTGCCTTAAAGCCGCGTCATTTCGGGCGGCACGAAGGTGCCGAAGCCCAAATCCGTCAGCCCCTGGCGCACGATCTCACAGCCGTTATCCAGGCTGGCCGCGTCTGCCGCCTTGGCGTTGGCGAAGCTCATGCCGGATTGATCGGCGATCGAGAAGGCGTGCAGGTGAAGGTGAGGCACGTCGAAGCCGGCGATCATCATGACGGCCCGGGTGCCCGGGAAGCCCGCCTGCTGCGCCAAACCGATGCGCTTGGCGACCGTCATCAAGTGGCCGAGCAAGTCGTCCGGTGTGTCCACGAAGCTGGCGATCTCCTGACGCGGGACGACCAGCATGTGGCCCGGGCTGATGGGTTCGATGGTTGAAAAGACGACGCACTGGTCGTCCGCGTAGGCGAAGCGCCCCGGAATCTGGCCGGCGATGATCAGCGAAAATACGGACGGCACTAGTTTTGCCGCCAATCCGACGGCTCGTCCACGTTGGTCGGTTGCGGTTCACCGACCGGCTTGGGACGGATCAACGCCACCGCCACGCCGGCGAACATCACCAGGAAACCGAGCACCGAAATCCGGAAATCGACCAGCATGCCGACGACCAACAGGGCCAGCCCGGCCAGGAAGCACGCAACAACGATCGCCCAGTGACGCGGGCTGGGCGAGGCGGAGTGAGTCTCAAGTTTGCGTGCCAGCGCCGGATCCTCGGCGCGCAAGGACTCTTCCAGTTGATCCAGCAAACGCTGTTCGTCAGCCGACAATGCCATGCCTAAAGAATACCCGAATCAACAACGAACGCGACATGGCCAACGCCCCGGCGGTACACTTGTAGGTCGGGCATTTGCGGGGTTCGCCCATCGGCCCGGCACCCATCGGCGGAATGAGGCACAGTGAGCGAATCGGCGGCGACATTGCTTGCCAATGAGTTGGCAGCGGAACAAGCCATCGTCGACAACGCCTATCGTTGCCTGCGCGACGCCGTCGCGTCAGCCCGTGAGATCGACGACGAATCTCATCGCCTGTTCACAACCGATCGGGGCGACTGGCACAGGGAAGAAGACGGCACGGCGCTGTACGAACGCGACGCCTTCGCCTTCCAGGCCGCCAAACGCCTGGCCATACTCGAATCCGAACACGAGGGCCTGGTGTTCGGCCGTCTCGACCTGGGCGACGGCGAAACCCGCCACATCGGCCGCCTGGGCGTGCGATCGACGGACTTCGAGCCACTGGTCATCGACTGGCGGGCTCCGGCAGCCGAGCCGTTCTACGGTGCGACATTCGCCAACCCGATGGGCGTGGCGCGGCGCCGCGTCATCCAATGCGCCGGTGAGAAGGTCGTCGGCATCGAGGACGATCTGTTGGACGCGGAACACGCCGGCAACCTGGCCGTCCTGGGCGAGGGCGCCCTGCTGGCGTCCCTGACGCGGGCCCGCGGCAAAACCATGCGCGACATAGTCGCCACCATCCAGGCCGAACAGGACGAAGCGATCCGGGCGCCATACCAGGGCGTCACGATCATCTCGGGTGGCCCCGGCACAGGTAAGACGGTCGTCGCCCTGCACAGGGCCGCCTACCTGCTGTACACATATCGCCGGCGCCTGATGAACGCGGGCGTGCTGATCGTCGGGCCATCCACCATTTTCATGCGCTACATCGAACGCGTCCTGCCTGGGCTGGGCGAGGATTCGGTCACCCTGAAAGCCATCGGGCAAGTGGCCTGCGACGTCATCGACCACGAGGCCAGCCGCTATGACGACGCCGCCACGGCCGCACTGAAGGGCAGCCTGCGGATGCTGCCGGTATTGCGCCGCCTGGTGGCCGAGCCACTGGCACAGCCCGAGGAGGCCCAGACGCTGACGGTCTCGGTCAAAGGCATAATCTTGACGATCCGACCCGCCCAACTCGCCGAAATCCGGCACCGGGTGCTGGCCGGGCAGAAGTCGAACCGCGCGCTGAAGGCCGCCTCGGCGGCCGTCCTGGAGACGCTGTGGCAGCGCGCCCCCGAGGATATCAAGGCCGACATGGATTTCGACACTTTCACCGACAATGTGACCGGGCAGGCACGCTGGCAGATGTTCCTGCAGGCCTGGTGGCCAACCCTGGACGCCGAACAGGTGCTGGCGCGGTTGGCCACACCAACGCTGCTGGCCCAGGTGGCCGAGGGCGTCTTGAGTGACGACGAGCAGGCCCTGCTGGCCGCCAGCCTGGCCGGAGCAGCCGGTTACGCACCCGGGTTGGGGCTGCCCCACCCCGACTGGACGATTGCCGACATGGCGCTGTTGGACGAGCTGGTGGCGATGATCGGCCCGGCGCCGGTGACGGAGACCCGCGAACCCGACGTCTTCATCGAAGGCGGCGATGACGTCGAGGAACTGGTCACGACCGCCGATCTGTTGACCGACAAGCGCGAGGTGGACGCCGACGCCGACCCGCAGGAAACCTTCGGCCACATCCTGGTGGACGAGTCGCAAGACGTCACACCGATGCAGTGGCGAATGCTGCGCCGACGCGGCCCCCAGGCGTCTTGGACGATCGTCGGCGACCCCGCCCAAAGCTCCTTCCCCGACCCCAAGCAGACGGCCGACGCCGTCGAATCGCTGATCGGCCACGCACCCAGCCGGCGATTCCGGCTGGCCACCAACTACCGCAGCCCGGCCGAGGTGTTTTCCCTTGCCGGGGCCTATATCACCAGATACGAGCCCGACGCCGATCTACCGGACGCGATCCGCGAAACCGGCATCGCGCCCAGCCTGCGCGTCGTCGAGGCAACCGGCCTGACCGAGTCGCTGCGGGCCGTCGTCGACGAGTTGTTGCCGCAAACCGAGGGCACACTGGGCATCGTCGTGCCGGCCGGCCGATATGGTGAAATAGCGGCGGTTCCCTGGCCTGAAGCGGTCAGCGTCGTCACCGCGCTGGACGCCAAAGGCATGGAGTATGACGATGTCGTCGTGGTGGCGCCGGACGAAATAGTGGCGACGACGGCCGGCGGGCCACGGGTGCTCTACGTCGCGCTGACGCGACCGACGCAGCGTCTGGTCACACTCGACCTCGACCGGCCAGGAGCGTGGCGAGAATCTCTCGGGTGACACCCGACCGGTTCTGCGTGAAGAACTGCAGACCGGGGGCACCCATGCCCAACAACTGTTCCGCCAGGCCGACGCCGATCTGCGCACCCTCGTCACGCACCGCCAGCGGGTCGTCCCCGGCGGCTTCAAGACGAGTGGCGATGGCCGGCGGCAGCGGCGCGCCCGACAACTCCGCGAAGCGCGCCACCTGGGCAAGCGTCGTGATGGGCATCAGGCCGGGCACGATAGGCATCGTGACGCCGCGGGCACCCACCCGGGCCACCAGTTGCCGGTAGCGCTGAGGGTCGAAGAACAACTGGGTGATGGCGAACGACGCCCCGGCCGCCTGCTTGTCGGCCAGGATCTGGGCGTCAAGGTCGAAACCGCCGCCTGGGTGGCCGTCCGGGAAGGCGCCGACGCCGACCTCGAAATCGCCACATTCGCGCACGAAGGCCACCAGTTCGGTGGCGTTGGCCAACCCACCCGGCACCGGTTGCCAGGGCGCTGCAGGCCCGCCGGGAGCATCGCCGCGAATCGCCAGGATGGTGCGTACGCCGACGGCGGCATAGTCGTCCAGCGCGGCCTTCAACTGGTCTTTGGTCTGGCCGGTGCACGTCAGGTGCCCGACGATGCGGAAACCCGATTGCGCCGCCAGGCGTCTGACTGCCTCGATTGTGCGCTCACGCGACGAACCCGACGCCCCGTATGTGACCGAGACGAAATCGGGCGCCAGCGGGCGCAGACGCTCGGCGGTGGCCAACAGGTGATCGAGCCCGGCCGCGTCCTTGGGCGGGAAGAACTCGAACGAGAACGTCGGGCGGGTGCCCGTCAACAGTCCGGCAATGGTTTCCACAGAATTACTGTAGCGGGCATTCCCCCAACCCGTCATTCTGCGCGGACTTCCCCACCCCCGTCATCCTGAGCGAAACGGAGTAGGGTCGCAGGACCTCGTTCTACACTTGAGGCGTGCTCTTCGATTCCAGCGACCCGCTCAACCAGACGTTTCGCGACGCCGTCACTGCGGCCCTGACAGATGCCGTCACCGCCCGCCGGGCCGATATCGCCCACCGGGACGCGGCGCTTGGCGCCCTGATCGACCTGGTGACGCCGCTGGCGCTGGGCGGCAAGCATTTCCGGCCGGCCTTCGCCTGGTGGGGGCACGTCGCCGTGGCCGGGGAGCCCACCGATACGGGGCCGCTTCTGAAACTGGCTGCCAGCCTCGACCTGATACACTCCGGCCTTCTGGCGCACGACGACCTCATCGACGAGGCCCCCACCAGACGCGGACGTCCCAGCGCGCACGTCGCCGGCGCCCGCCTCGCCAGCCCACCCAACGAAGGTTTAGGGACGGCTGCGGCCGTCATCGGCGGGGCCCTGTTGATGAATTGGGGCGAGCGCCTGGCGCAGCAATCCGGGCTGTTGTCCGCGCGGGCCCAGGCCGCGTTGGACGGCTTGCTGGGCGACGTGTTGGCCGGGCAATTGGCCGACGCCTGGGCGGGCGCCGGGCTGGGCTTGACGGGCCCCGGCGGTCGTGGCCGCCTGGACGACGCCGAAACGGTGGCCGAAATCGACGACCTGAAAACCACCAGCTACACCGTCGTCGGCCCCGTCAAACTGGGCGGGTTGGCGGCCGGGGCCGATGCCGATCAGTTGGCCGCGCTGGAACGCTTCGCCCGGCCCATCGGGCGGGCTTTCCAGGCCCGCGACGACGTCCTGGCCGTCTTCGGCAACCCGGCCCGCACCGGCAAACCGGTCGGCGACGACCTGCGTCAGGGCAAGATGACAGCCCTTGTCGTGGCCGGGTTGGCGCAGGCCGACGGGGCCGGGCTGGCGACACTGCGAAGCGTCATCGGCAACGCCGCGGCCACCGACGCGGAGGTGGCGTGTGCCCGGGATGTCATCGCGTCATGCGGCGCGCTGGCCGCCGTCGAACAGGCCATCGCCGACGCCGTCACCACGGCGGAACAAGCCCTTGACGGCACCGGATTGCACCCGGAAGGACGCGCCGGACTCATCGCATTGGCGCACGCCGCTGCCGACCGCGACAGTTAGGGCGTGTCTCAGACGCACCCTAGCCGCGCCAACCCTTGGCGATGACGTCGGCGTCCGGGTTGGCCTTCAGCCAGGCGGCGCCGAGCGTCTTCGCGGCAGCGGTCATCGATTTGGCCAACTGCTGCGGCTCTCGTTCCAATTCGCGGCGCCAGTGGGCCATCGAATCAACCCGCCAGGCCAACCGCGCGGCCCCAGCCGCGATCGCCGCGTCGGCACCCTTGGCCGGATCGACAACAACGAAGTCGAGGGCTTCGATGGCCAAATCCTGCCCCACCCACGTGCCGTGCAGCGCCCACTGGTGCGGCCAGCCTTGTGTGGGTGTCGCCTCGATGACAATATCCGGCTGCAAATTCTGCGCCAACGCGTGGCCGGCGTCCGAGCCGTCCGAGACGTCGATGCCGTACAGGCGGTCAGCCTTGTTGCCGGCCCAGGCCTTCGTCAACGCCTGGGCGGCGGCGTCCGTCCAGCCGCCGCGCGGCGGTGTGGCGACGACAGCCCCACATTGTGGGCCCAACGCCTTCACCACGTCGGCCCAGTCGTCCTCGTTTTCGGACTGAAGCAGAACCACCTGCCGCACGCCCGCCAGACGCTCTGACAGCCCCAAAAGCACAGTCATGGGTTCCACGCTAGCAGGAAAAGGCCTGCTAAACTGGCCATCAAGCCTTGTGACACACTTCCCCGAACCACAAGGCCGGGAGCAGATTATGGCCGCCGCATCCGATCCGCTGGTGGGTGATGTCGTTGACGGCCGCTACGAGATAATCAGCCGCGCCGGACGCGGTGGCATGGCCACCGTCTACAAGGCCCTGGATCGGCGCCTGGACCGCATCGTTGCCGTCAAGATCATGCGCGACGACCTGGACGACGACCCCGAGTACGCCAAGCGTTTCGATTCCGAGGCCCGCGCCGTCGCCAACCTCTCCAGTGCCCACATCGTCTCGGTTTTCGACCAGGGCGTCGACCGTGGGCGCCCATACATCGTCATGGAGTACATCGAGGGCACCAACCTGAAGGCCGTCCTGGTGCAACAGGGGGCATTGCCCCCGGACAGGGCCGTGCGCCTGCTGGGCGATATCGTCAGCGGCGTCGCCGCAGCCCACGCCGCCGGCATCGTGCACCGCGACATCAAGCCCGAAAACGTCCTCATATCGCGCGGTGGCGACGTGAAGGTGACCGATTTCGGCCTGGCCCGCCAGTCCGACGCGCCAACCATGACGGTGGCAGACGGGGTGTTGGGCTCGCTCAGCTACGTCTCGCCCGAGCGGCTGTTGCACCAGGCGCCCGTGGATTTCCGATCCGACGTCTACTCGATCGGTGTCGTCGCCTTCGAGATGCTGACGGGCCACAAACCGTTCACCGGCGACACCGCCGAGATCGTCGCCCAGCACCTGAACTGCGACGTGGCGGCGCCGTCCACGATCGTGGGTGGCATACCACCCTGGCTGGACGCCCTGGTGGTGGCCTGCGGCAGGCGCGACGCCAACGCCCGCCCCTCCGACGCCGGCGAGTTGCTGACCCGAATCCGGCGCGGGCAGATCGCGATGCAACGCGGCAACGGCCACGAACCGTCACTCGTCGCCTCCATGGCCGAACCGTCCGGCTCGTTGACAGCCGGCGCCCCGGCCCCGGCGTCCGTCCGGCTGCCCCTGGTGGCGCATGAGGACACCCCGCCGCTGGCCAGCGAGACCCGTCCGGCCGACCGTGTGCCGGCCGCGCAGCGAGTGTTCCGGCGCCGCCGCATCTTCGCCGCCGTGCTGGCGATCGTCGTCGCGCTGGCGGTGATTGTCGGCGGCTGGTGGCTGTTCGCCGGCCGCTTCACAACGATGCCGGACATCACCGGGCAGACGTCGGCCGACGCCACCAGCATGGTCGAGGCCGCCAACCTGACGCTGGCCACCGACAGCGCCTATTCCGAGGATGTGCCTGCCGACACGATCATCTCGTCCGACACCAAGGCCGGCGCCAAGGTGCCCAAGCACAGCACCGTCCACGCCACCGTCTCGCTGGGGCCGGAGCGTTACACCGTGCCACAGTTGACGGGCGCCGCGCAGGCCGACGCCGAGGCGGCCATCGGCAACAGCCACCTGACGGTGGGCAACGTGACGCAGGACTTCTCCGACACCGTGCCCGCGGGTTCGGTCATCAGCGCGAACCCGACCGACGGCACATCCGTGGCTCCCAACACGCCCATCGATCTGGTCATATCGAAGGGGCCGCAGCCCATACCCGTGCCGGATCTGACCAGCCAGACGCAGCAGGCCGCCACCGACGCGTTGACGGCGCTGGGGTTGGCCGCTTCGGTGACGCAGCAGAACTCCTGCACCGTCGCCTCGGGCACGGTGATCTCGCAGGACCCGGCCTACAGCGCCGACAACTCGGTGACGCTGAACAAGGGCGACACCGTCACCCTGACCGTCTCACAAGGGCCGGCCTCGGCGACGATACCGGCGAACATCATCGGCATGTCGTCGGCCAACGCCCAGCAGGCGCTGCAGGGCCTGGGGTTCACGGTGTCGTTCAACTTCCTGGGCCCCGACGTCACCCGTCAGGACGTCGTGCAGTCGGCCACCCCGGCAGTCGGCACCAACGTGACCGTCTGCGGCACCACCGTGACGCTGAACATCGCCTGAGGCTCAGGCCAGCAGCTTGCCCAACGTCTCGCCGGCCCGCCGGCAATCGTCCAACGTCACGTCCAGGTGGGTGACGGCGCGGACGGTGTGGGGGCCGACGCCGCTGATCGCCACACCGGCAGCCTGAGCGGCGGCAACGACCTCGCCAGAGGCCCGGGTGCCGGTGTTCATCACCACGATGTTGGTTTGCGGGGCGTCACCGATGGCCTGTGGCGCGCGGTCGCGGACGGCGTCGGCCAGCGCTGCGGCAGCGGCGTGGTCGTCGGCCAGGCGATCGACGTTATGATCCAGTGCATACAGGCACCCGGCCGCCAGGATGCCGGCCTGACGCATGCCGCCGCCCAGCGATTTGCGCTGCAGCCGGGCGCGGGCGATGTCGTCGCTGCTGCCCACCAGCACCGACCCGACGGGCGCGCCCAAACCCTTGGAATAGCACACCGAGACGGTGTTGAACAGGGTGCCGTAGCTCGCCATCGGCACGCCGGTGGCGACGTGGGCGTTCCAGAGGCGGGCGCCGTCCAGGTGGGCACGCACATTGGCACGAACGCAGACGTCATGGATGGCGCGCAGCGACTCGATGGGCTGGACGGTGCCGCCGCCGAAGTTGTGGGTGTTCTCGATTTCGACGGCCGCGGTGGCGACCAGGAAACCGGCCGGCGGGGCGATCAGCGCCTCGATGGTGGCGGCGTCGGCCAGCCCCGTCCCCCCCGAGTTCCAGGTGCGCGTCGTGATGCCGTGAAGGTTGGCGTGCGAGCCGTGTTCGGCCCGGACGATGTGGGCTTGCTCGTCGCAAAGGATTTCCTGCCCGCGCGGCACGTTCAGCCAGACGCCAAGCAGGTTGGACATCGTGCCGGACGGGACGAACAGCCCCGCCTCGTGGCCCAGCAAGTCGGCGGTGCGAGCCTCAAGCTCGGTGATGGTGGGGTCTTCCTGGTAGACGTCGTCGCCCACCTCGGCGGCCGCCATGGCAGCCCGCATCGCATCAGTTGGTTTGGTAATGGTGTCAGAGCGAAGATCGATCACGGTCAATCAGCTTAGCCGTCCTATGCTGAGCCCGCCAGCACGCTAACAACACTCTATTAGAGTGTAGAGTGTTCAGATAGAGTGTTCGGGTCGAGTGCTGAATGGATGAACCATGAGTCTTCAGAACCAAGTAGACGAGGCGGTCCCCCGACTGCGTGCAGCAGGCACGGATTTGGCTGAGGTGGAGGTGAAGGCGGCTGCGGGCGGCGTGCCGAAGTCGCTGCCCGAGACCATCTCCGCGTTCGCGAATGGCGACGGCGGCCTGATCATCCTGGGCCTTGATGAGGCGAATGGATTCACCGCGGTACCGCTCGATGCCAAGTCGGTAGCGGTCGGTTTGGCTGGTGTCTGCCGTGACAGCTTGGAGCCCGCTGTGCGAGCCGAAATCGACATCGTCCAAGTGGATGGGCACCCGGTCGTGGCGGCCGCGATTCCGCCCGGGGACCACCTAAGGCTGCCGTACTATGTGAAAAACCAGGGGCTGGAACGCGGCTCCTATCTGCGTGGCCATGACGGCGACCGTCACCTGACCTCGTACGAGGTTCATGCGTTGGTCGCCGGGCGCGGACAACCCCGCGACGATCAGCGAGTCGCCGACGGCGCGACTCTTGACGATCTCGACCCAGCCCTGGTGGCTGCTCTCATCACCCGCCTGCGCGAAACCAGAGGCACAGTGTTCACCAACGCGAGCGACATCGAGGTTCTGCGTTTCGTGCAAGTTTTGGATCGGGATCGTTCGCAAAACAAGGTAACACTGGCTGGGCTGCTGGCCCTGGGACGCTACCCGCAACAGTTCTTCCCGCAGCTCGACATCACCTTCGCCGTTTTCCCCACATCGCAAGCTGGCGTCCCAATGTCAGACGGCACCCGCTTCTTGGATAATGCTTCCCTGGACGGCCCGATCCCCGCCATCATCACCCAGACCCTGGCGGCGGTGCGCCGAAACATGACTCGGCGCGGTGTGATACGCGGGGCCGGACGTCAGGATCATTGGGAGTATCCGGAAGAGGTGGTGCGCGAGTTGCTCGGAAACGCGCTGATGCACCGCGATTACTATCCGCTGACGCATGGCACGCAGATCAGGGTTGAAATGTATCCCGACCGACTGGAGGTCATTAGCCCGGGCGGTCTTTACGGCGACTTCCCGCCGTCGGCACTGCTCCACGAGCCGGTATCGTCTTCACGGAACGCAGTGTTGGCGAAACTACTCGAAGACGTCACCTACCCTGGCACGACCCAGACGGTTTGCGAGAACCGTGGCACCGGGCTGCTGGCCGTGTCCGCAATGGTCCGTCAAGAAGGCATGACACAACCAGAGCTTGACAGCCGAATCGCCGAGTTCAGGGTCATCCTGCGAAATAACAGAACGTCCGGCTCAACGGCCGGCATCACCATCTCAGGGAATCTGTCAGACAGCAAACGCCACATCCTGACCCTGCTCGAATCAGGGCCGAAAACCACAGCCAAGCTAGCCGCACAAACCGGCCTGCAACTAGTCACCGTCAGGGCCTACGTCAAGACCCTTGAAAACGCCGGGCTTATCCGCCCCACGGAAGCCAACAAACGAAGCCCACGCAACGCCTGGCAACTACGGTGATGGACCGAACCAATCGGGTAAATTGGGAGCGTAGTGCAGCAATCTCTGCGGAGCCTACGAAGGAGCCGATGGTATGAAATACAAAGTCGAACAGATCACCCGGGCGGTATCGATCGAGGGAGTCTACGAGGATGACTTGAAGGATATCCAAACGATGATGAACGATTACGCCAAGGATGGATGGAGACTCCATTCGTTTTCGACAGCCATCGACAGAAGCGATCGAATCCTAGCCATCATGGTATTTGAACAGGACTAATTGACCCCCTCGATTGCCTAGCGCTCTCGGTGTCGTTGTTGTCTCCTTCGCTTCCTTCACCAGTCGACCGGGTCGCGATCAGGACGGCGCTTCGCCACTATCGCGCCCAGGCGCTGGGACACCTGGAAGGCCAGTTCAAGCGCCTGGTTTCGGTTGAGCCTCGGGTCGCAGAGCGTCTCGTAGTGGGTGTCCAGGTCGTCCTCTTTGAGGTCGAAGGCGCCGCCCAGGCACTCGGTGACGTCCTCGCCCGTCAGTTCGATATGGATACCGCCAGGCCAGGTGCCCAGTTCCTCGTGGACGTCGAAGAACCCGTCTAGTTCGGCCGCGATGTCGGTGAACAGGCGCGTCTTGAAGCCGCTGGCCGTCGTGATCGTGTTGCCGTGCATC
>Ga0123357_10011486_pt1 | contig 11364 bp, 7 predicted proteins | sample TergutEmb28metaG_FD_89873 | JGI IMG/M metagenome (GOLD analysis project Ga0123357, IMG submission 89873) | Embiratermes neotenicus P4 segment gut microbial communities from Petit-Saut dam, French Guiana - Emb289 P4 | ecosystem: Host-associated > Arthropoda: Insects > Digestive system > Gut ...
TACAGAAACAACATATTCCTGCCAGTTTTAATATGTATTTGGTAATCAGTAAGTGTGTAACAGCTGTCAAAATTTCAAACTTCTCTGGCCATTATCTCCGTAATCGTTCAACTTTGGATATGGGTGTTTTGGGTTATATCGGTATACTTTAACATAAGGAACACTCTCCTGAAGTCTGGCACATTCCTCCTGGGACACCCTGTGTGTGTGTGTGTGTGTATATATATATATATATATATATATTGTTATGAGTTGGTCTAGTGGTGTCAAGTCTGTGTTGGCCAAGTAGTAGTCTTAGTGAAATTGCATGATTTGATCCATGTTTGGGCAAAGCAACCATTATGTGGGTCATGTTTGTGAAGCGACTCCTCTCACTTTGGGCTCTTTGGTTAATTATTGGCCATTAGCAGATGGGCTTTATCAAGCTGAAGTAATATTAGCCATACTATGTCACTTATATTTCTGTCTGATAATGGTGGCAGAAACACTGTCCAATGTACTGAGGTTTTGTGTTATAATAATGTAAATGTATCTCTGTTTTTGTATTGCTACACTATGAATACATTCTGGAGTGATGATACAGACACACAAATCATGAACTTTGGCACCAGGTGTTTGATCGGCTTACAGCTCTGACCACTTTATGCAGGGCCATAAGTACCTGGTAAATCTTACAGGGCCAGTCTAGACCTGTTGCAGTAAAAAAATAAGATCTGTGTTTGCTAGAAGTGAAATGGTTTTTGAGCCCAGGGGTCTCCAACATGTTGGCTCCAGGCTGTATGAGGCTGTCACTCTGATCGCATTATACTTGTAGAATGTGGTCTAGCACAGTGCCATGTATGCTTTTTGACTTGAAGGATTAATGATTTTTTATGAGGCTCAGAGGTTTGCGATCCATGGGTGGTAATGCTTGTTGTACATCATGAAGGATATAACAAACAAGTACAGTTTAAAATTGATACTTAAAAATCTGTTTCAGTTTCATGGCGGTTAAAATTAGTTTGTGGTCTAGGTTATGACGTCACACAGAGGGTGGGGCAGCTTAAAGTGATTCCTGCAGATAGCTGTGTTGCTGCATACCACTTGCTGACACTGCCCACTGTGCAGTACTCAGTTACATGAGTCCAGTGTTAATGTGGTACTATGTACCATAGAGTGAATGTCAGTTGCAATGTAGTAACTGGTGATGCCATCCACTTTGCAATGCTAATTTCTATGTTAAAGATAGTCTGTAATATCCTGGGTTGGTAGCAGCATTTTAGAGATGCATGTTGCTGACATAATCACAGTAGAATGGAACATGGTGGCAGCAGGTTCCTTCAGAATGTGGATAACCATTACAAAATACCACACACTGGCATCTTAATAAAGAAAACACACTAAGAAAAGCACCTGAATATTGCTGACCCCAACACCACCTTAAGATATTGTATGCTGCTCACTACATATACAGAAATGGTAAATGTTTTGCTACAACTGCAGGCATTGTATGACAGCTGTGTATTTCATTAATTAGGTATTAAGTAAAAATGCATTATTGTACAATGTTAATATGTCTCTTGGTTCTGTTTTGTGTGTCGAAATACTCTGTATTGATTCAGTGCTCTACCTTAGTGTTATTTTGATGACAATAGGAGGAAGAGGTGGAAATGGTGGACATTGACTTGGGAGATGCTGCAAAAGAAGACTTGAGAAGATAGCGTATGCATTTGTATAATTGTAATGTATTTATTCATAAGACTGGTTTCATTATAAGTATTTTTGTTCACAGCTACATGTATGGTGTGGAACAAAATAAAGTGACCACACTGCAACCTTACATCCCATCCTATTCAATCGCTGGTCCTTGGTTATGATTCACTCTGTTTGATGCTGTGTAAGTTGTGCTGTTACAATTATTCTAAATAATCAGGAATCTATGCGCATTAGTAGTTAATGTGTGTGTGTGTGTGTGTGTGTATATATATATATATATATATCTTTGTAAGGTTTCAGGTTTTTACTGTGGTGAATGCAGATTGTGGTGTCAGGTTGTGGCATTATGTAGTCTGGTAACCATGGTTAACCCTGAAGATGGAAGCAGCATGTGACTTAAAAAATTATAGTTCATTACCTCCAGCATTACGTGGCATCACAACACACAATATCAAATTCTGAGGTCTTAATGATTGTATGTTTGGTCATCATGTTATGTGACAGATGTCGACTGTTTGATTATACCCAAGCAGTTGAGGTCTTCATGTAATTTTGTTTGATGATCATGAAGTGAATCCAGCAAAATCTGCGGTGAAGACATGTCCACTTCATAGCCTGGTGTTGGTATGTGTCTGCTGCCACTGAATCTCTGTCATTCATGTGTTCTGTGAGTGTACTGTATTAATGGAAATAATTGGTACCTCTGTTCTATGGAGTCACTGGACGATCTGTATGTATTGACAGTGCTCTGTGTAGCGAGTCAGTAGTTTGTAATATTCCTAGCCATTTGAGAGGGATACAGTTGTCAAATAGAAGACCTAGTAATGTCTTTAGTCGTCATTTGATTACAGGTGTGAGATTTCAGGTTCTCATGATGGTGACTGAAGATTACCATCATTGGGGTTGTGACACCACATAGTCTGGTAGATTCATACTGACAGTTAGTGGGCAGCAAACACCAAAATGTTCTAGGCAGCAGGTTCTACTGAAACATTTGTTGTGTACGTACTAGGGTATATAACATTGTGTCACAAAAATATGCTGATTATCCTGATTATTTTCGCAGTTCTTGTTGATTCTGTCCAATAAATTGCTGGGATAGTGACGGATAGCCCATATTTCCACCATTCATGATCATCTTCCCTTCTCATTCAGTGCTTTTCAGCCTGTGTGGTTGAAACATGTGTTAATAGGTTCTAAGACTTACTCAGGGAATACCAAATGGAACTGTAATAAAGTGGCGTTGATATTTTTATGTATAGTTCATTTAAGAGACACTCTTTTGAAATTATACGATGGTGAGTGAAATGCAAAGTGGAAGAATGTAGTAGGAATTGTGCGTGACCTTAATTTAAGAACTCATTGAATTTGCATAGGAGGACTGTGAGAAACTGCCAAAAGCTGCAATTTTAGGTTCTCACAGTGGTGTTGCTGAGGATTCAGGTCATTGAGAATGTGATGCTGTTTCAGTGGGTGATTACTTCCTTATGTTTCAAAAGACCGTGGTGGGTTCTTCAAGGGCAATCATGTGAAATGTTGGGAACCCTTCACCCAGCAGCACAGTGTCACATCCAAGAAGACTGGAATCTTAATGGAAAAAAAGTCAGAATAGCCAGGATTTGAATCTAGGATCTCATGAACAAGAAATATGAATACTACCTGTTTGAGTATGACAGTCTCATCAGCTGTTTTTGGATTCCTTGTTAATTTTTTTCATGTGACTGATGCAGTAGGCCCTCATTGCTTTGTTGCAGGACCTGATGAACTTTGGATGGTTACCAACTGGTCTTCGGAATTTAATGCAGGACACTCGATTGGTATGTCTGGTGGAGGTGGAAATGTGATCGTGCCAACAACAGTAGGTAGTGATAGGTTGATGAAGCAGATCCTCCAGCAGCCGCATACTGTCAAACCATTCCAGTGTGAAACATGTGGAGCTTCTTACAGTATGCAGAAAAATCTTTCATCACACAAGAGGAAAGAATGTGGCAGAGAAGCTAATCTGCAGTGTCCACTGTGCCCCATGAAAACAAAACGCAAAGGAAACCTCAAGAGACATATGTTGTTTGTCCATACTAAACTGTAACATGGGAGTATATGGAAAGATAAAGGTATAAAATGTGAATACCTACCAGAACTTGTCATGTTACTTGTAACATATGCCCTCTGTTTTGCAATACGGCAGTTGAATGTGACAGTGCATTGTCCAGAGTATCTTATGTTTTTCTGTGCTATGCCTCAAACCCTGAGGTATTTTGAACCTACCGTTTGTGGACTCATATGGGTTGAAGTTTTCACATCACTAAAAATTTCGATTGAGGACCCTGTGCTGTCATATAAGTGCTGACCAGAGTGTTCTGAAGGATATTGGTTGCTACCTACATGGCTACACAATGCTGTAATAAAACATTTGATTTTTTGTTTTTTGTTGATTCCATTTGACAAGCTGACATCACTTTTATTTGTCTGGGGCATTATTTAACCATGCTGTCACTAGCTCTGACTATATAGAATCATACAGGATGATTAGTGTATAATGGAAATGCTGTTGAAAGAAGCATTTGTAGTCTAATTTTTGAGGTACTTTCTCCCATTTGGTTCAAGAGACTGAGGAAAATCAAGAAATCCTGTCAGGGTAGCGTGTTGTCAGTTTACAATTTGATACTAGGCACTACAGAATGTGAAGTAGGTTGATAACCACTTGACTGCCACATTTGGTGCTGAAATCAGAGGCATGTAGCAGTATGCTCTCGACTTGGATTTGGGATGTATTCTTTAAAGTCCTGGGATGATCTTCTAAAGGAGAGTGAGCATTGTTTTTCAGTGCCTTGTTTGTGAGCACTTGGTCATCTTTTATCTGCAGTTGAACTGTCATGAAATAAGCCAAGAATTACTTTGTGTCTATAAACAATGACCTCTTCACTCCTTAACTTCCATGTAGTTTAAAAGGTGACACTGTACTGGTTCAGTTTATTTTGTTTGAACTTTGAAGTGGTTGTGTTTGGTGTTACACTGCACTGAATTTAACTTATGTTCTACTGTGATTCCCACTTATTCCAGCATAGAGCTATCAAACCAAATTTAATTTTTTATCTTAAAATATTTGGTCAGTTAATGTTCAAAATGTGAATTTCAAATGTTAGACTGAATGTATATATTGAATTAGATTTATATTCAGAAGATATATTTTTCAAATGTGTGTGTGGCTGAGGTTTCTCATTTCCCTCCAGGTCTCCATGCAGATGCCAGGGAAGTTTCTGGAGTCAAGTGTCAGCTACCCCTTCCATATCATTACATGCCCACAATTCATTATCATCTCCCCTCATTAAGTACTGTTTTACTTCAGTAATTAAAGCATTGCCTTTAAATACATAAGAATTAATAATCAATCTTTGTTAGTAACCATTCAGTGAAGTTGGGATATAAATTCCAACTAGGATGGGGAAGTTTTAAATTTAAATTCCCCTAAAATGGACTTCTGCAGTACGATGTCGAGAAACTGGCTATGTTTGAGGAACTAAAGACTATATAGTATGCAGGCCATTGTTGAAGGTTTAACTGCCATCATTTTTGGTAGGACTGTGTGGCAAGAGAACATGGATTCAACAAATAATGCTCATTTTCATTGAATTCAAAATTTGTATTATGTTGCAGGTGGTAGCTTGGCACTCCTCAGAGATTCTGTGTTGCAGAACGGTGCCAGTGGAGTAAAGCTTCATTCTCAAGCAGTTGTGCCAAATTTGGAACATCTTAGTTATGGAATTGAACTCATGACTCCAAAATCAGAACTTCCACAAGAAGGACAAATCAAGAAATTAAGGAATGTGTATTTGAATCTTGTGACTGACATGCAGGATTTGAATGGGATTGATTTGCCTCAGTGCACTGTGGCTGATGGCTCAGTAGCACATACAAATGTTGAGCATCAGTTTGGAGAATGGTGCTCATGTAAGTACTGTGGTAAATGTTACTCTGACCAAAAGAAGCTGGCAACACATCAGCGTGAAGACTGTGGGAATGGTCCTGGATTTGAGTGCCCGTACTGTTGTGTTAAAATTAGGAGAAAGGGAAACTTATTGCGACACATACGTAAATTTCACTAATGATAAGTCTTTTCGGTTTTGTGGAGAAGTTTGAGAACTTACAACAGGTCTGTTGGTATAGTGACTGTGTTACAGGCTGGCCATGACCAAAGAATCGGGGTTGTGTTTGCAGCAGGGATAAGATGCTTTTCTGTTATCCAGAGTATCCTGACTGATTGACATGCACTTATACACCTCCTGTCAGTCTTATCCATGGGAACCACATACGTTCACCAGCACAGTAACCACAGCTGAAAAGTAACAGTGAAATGTTATACAGTTAAGAAAATATTTCTGAATAAACTAGGCTGATATTGACATGGAACACATTTTAGTATAATACCAATATTTCAAGAACAGACCTGAGCTTTCATAAGGTTTTCATTGTGTTGCATGTGCCAAGTTTATTTCACTTCTTAAGTTTAGTCTCCAGTGTTCAGATGATCTTGGGTTATAACCATTAATCACAACTTTATGAAGGGGTGTATGTGATGGTTGTAAATAAATTCTATTTAATTGCATTTGTGTAAGTCATAATTATGAATGCTACGTATTTTGGTGATATGCAGGATGGTACAATTTATTCATTTATCAAATGAGATAAATAGTTTTGTTTTGTGATTTAATTGATAAAACATAGAGTGGCAGAGTATTGTTGTAGTTTGACTTGCACGAGGAATGTACTTTCATAAAATTTGAATTTTACAACTGCTCAGAATTCGATGTTCTAAGCATAATATAACCAGTTCATTAAAATGTGATAACATTTTGTACAAGATAAGATTATTTCAGAATGAGTAGTTACTTGTGACTGATGCTGTCATGATATGTTATCAAGGAAGGTGTTTTTTCTCCTGTAACAGTATGGTGAAGATTCCAGGATGTCCAGGCTGTGGCTTTTCTTTTTGTTTTTGATTTAGTGATGAATTTTGTATGTGTTGAGGAATTAGTAGAATAAATAGTGTGTTGGAACTAACATTTGTCCATGTCTTTTCTCTGCAGACTATGCCATTGAGCTGTACATATCCAAGTTTCTGTTCTAGACAGTTATATTAACACTACCAATTTGTTCCTGCTCTTGAACAATCTGGTCATCTCTCTGTCTTTCATGATTTGAAAAAGACACTTTTTATGAATATAAAACTGTATTTTTATTTTCTAGTTGAACTTGACTGGGAAGTATACTTTATCTCTTACATTTTTCCTTTGTTTCCCAAATTTCTGTACACAGTTGTGTCATTTAGGCTGTGGTCTTCTCCTACTTACCAGCTTTTGAGGGACCTTAGATGTAAGTAGCTGGTTTTTCAGAGGTTCTTTTACCTGCCTACAACATTATGTGTCTTAACCAGAATCTTACTGGCATGAGAGCTTCTGTTATTCATAAACAGTTGTTTTGGAGACATGTACATTCTAATTTGTAATACTATGAAACACATTGGGATGTCTGAATGTAGGAGAAAAGCCAGTAGGTTGCTACTTGAATTTAGCCAAAGCCAGAAATTTCCAGGGTGTTTGTGAGAGTTGAAAATAATGAGAGGCAGGGCACAGAATTGTGAGTTATGTACCAGCAAAGTCATGACTGTCTCCTGCAAAATACTTACATGTTCACTGTATGGTCATCAGACCATCTCACTTGATGCATTTTATTTTGTCCCTTAAAACAGCATGGTTAGATAACTTCAGAATCATTCAGTTGCCTCATCCTTGCATGCATATTTGGTTCCCTTTGTTGTCTTGAAAAGGTGAGGTGTTACAATAGACTTATGACCTCTTGAAATAATGTTACCAGGCACCTGCATCTACATTGTAATATGTTAGTATGAGTGATTGAATCATACACTTGTTGCCATGGCAACCATTGTTATCAGATTGTGTGTTCTCAGTGAGGTACCAGTTCCTACACCCTGGTGGCCATGGGAACAGTTGTTAGTATGTTTTGTTTTCTTTGTGAAGTTTGCACTCTTGGTGAAGAAACAGTTGTTATTACTGAAGCAGACTGTGTTCACTGTGTTATGAGGGCTGAAGCCGAAGAAACAGTTGAGCATTGAGCATGTAACATAACAGCACAAGCAAATGGCAGAATTCTGTTTGATGAAAGTAATGCTTAGGTCGGTGTAAGAATACAGAAACACAGTGAAAGGTGCAGTGGAATAGCTTGCGAATATTGTGGCAGCTGTTCATTACATGACAGGCTCATGGCTGTTAATGGAGTGCAATTCATCTACATTTAGAAGAGACAAAGGCTTAAATTTGGCTGCAGCATGAGGAAGAACTATTTCTTTACTGTGTGATACAGGTTTGAATAGTATATATGAGGATTTGTCATTGTTTATTTTTAATACTTGCAGATCAAATATTATGTAAGGTTTGTCTTAACATCCAATAATTATTTGCATATTTTAAAGCCTGTCATCTTTCATAATGCTGTATTGAGACCCGTGTTTCCATTTGTAGAGGATGACTTATTGTGGTGGGCTAGTTTGCAGTGTTTCAGCAACTCTGTGAAACATACTTACAGAGCCATGTGTCTGACAGCAGCTGTAGTCTTCATGTTTGTAGTTCTGTGCCTTGGAGATGTGGAAATGTTTTGTTAAGTGGCTTTCAAAGTATGTGTATGTTAATGGGAACATGTTGCAGACCTTAATGTGATAATGATTTTTAAAACAATGAAAAAACTGTGCCTGTTAGCTTTGTCATGTGTTGTCATATATTTGACTACATTTTCACACACAACAGCTAGAGAACCACTGACTGTGTTTTTATGAAATTTCATATTGGGAATTTACAGAAGAAATATGTCAGCATATTCCAGTTTTGATTAAAATGAGGAGACAGTAACAAACAATTACATGAAGACCACATAAGTTTCTGTATGTATCTTGAGCTCACCTGACATGTAACGTACTAAATATTTGTCTGAGTGAAAAATTCCTTGAACAAAAGTTGTAGAGAAAGATGAAATGCATTACATGCTCAAAGCACTTTGTCTGCAAATTTCTTCTTTAATAATTGAACAGAAGTGGACATCTGCATCTTGTTTGTGCTACCACTGGAGTTTGCACCATTTCAAGAGCCACTATTCTGACAAAACTTCTTTCAAGCGTTAGACATTGTTACAGAAATAGTTATATTTTCAACATGCCTTCACATTGGCTTGTTTATATTTTTGGAGTTGTTGATCAGAATATGAGATGCTGCTTGGTTGAGTTCTATAAATGTGTTGACTATGTCTGCTGTCATTACTTTGGAGCCAAAAACTGCATTTCTCCAAACTGGTGACAAACCAGCTGACCCACAACATGACATTATCATCCGAAGATGGAAATTTGAGTCTTGCAGTACCATACAATAGCAGACTAACGAAGTAAGTATATGAGTTAATTTTAACGTGAAATTTAAGTTTGTAAGTAGACAGACTTGAATCATAGATCTTCAATTGTGGAACAGAGTTTCAGTTTATTTTCTTCCATTTCAGGATTTGGAAGATCTTCTGAGGTGTGTGTTTTAAACGAAGACTTGGACAGTGGCATAGGACAGACATGGACGGCAGAAACCCTACTGCATTATTACAGTGTTACCAGCTCAACTTACAGTCAAACAAGTGGACACAAGATGAGAGACTTTCCTTGTCACAGCTGTGGACGTTCGTATCGTTGGCTGAAACATTTGATAGCGCATCAGCGATGGGAATGTGGACGAGAACCTCATCTGCAGTGTCCCATCTGTCCCATGAGAACTAAACGGAAAGAAAACTTGAAACGTCACATTTTGAACGTACACCCAGGCTACACACAGTTTGTGTAGTTCATTATCAAGCACTAATGTGTTGAAGGTTCATGTCTCCGGGGATATTACGATATGTAGCTGGGTGAATGTTTCAGAATGTTTCAAAGGATTTCAGTACCTTCAGAACATCAGGAAATACTCACCTAGTAGCACAGCATTTTATCCAAGGAAGCGTGTATCCTCGGCACAATGGCCGTAAGAATCTAAAATCTCACACTTGGATTGTTAGTAATGATGTTTAGCTCTGTACAAATGGGGTCTGCCCATAAACATTTCATATTCCTAAGTCTGTATTCATATGATGATACCCTCTTGTTCTCCATTTTTATTCTAGTCAGTGTTACCACTGTATGGAGGCAAAGTCATGTTACCACCTATGTGGCCTCTTACATATTGCTACAGCGTAGCGGAATTTAATGTGCTGTCAGTTTTTCAATTGTATTTGAAGAAATGTGGATTTTATTATGTCTGTGGGCATATACACTACATGAAGTTTAAAATGTGGAATTTTATGTTTAAAGTAATACTTTTTCAGGGCAGTGTCTAGTGTGTGGTATTGAAATTGTCAAACAAACCAGAAATTATTTGTATTCATGCTTATTTTAGGAGTTGTAAACTTGTTTATATTAGCCTATATTTTAATGTTAACTTCCCTTGTATGCCTATGTCTCTTTTCCTTGAGGACCCCATGTCTGGTTTCATAAGCTAGTATTTAACTTTAAATTCTTCAAGAAAGGCTGTTTGAAGTTTGTTATTGCTATGAATTAACAGTGTATTAAGAAATCTGTTATTTTTGCATCATTAGTCATGAAGTTTTACATTTTTGAGCAATGAACTGTGCGTGCACACAGTAAGATGCAGCAGAAGCCAAAAAAAAAATCTACAATGGCAGACAGATAACAACTCTTGCATAGGCTTCTGCTGTATCATAAGACTGCATAATCTGGCACTTTTAAGTCGGGTTTTTGCTGTGATACAGTTTATTTCATGGTTTCAGTGCGTTGACATCTGCGCTCTTCTGGGATGGTATGCAGTGTAGATTTGCAGTTAGATGTCTGTCTTTCATCTTAAAGGTTCAAGCAGTCCAAGAAGTATGCCAGGAATAGGTTTGGCATGCAGTTATGTAGGGAATGATGCTGGCGGTGGTTGTTTCTCAGAGAACGTGATGCTTGTGAATAGGGTTATTATAGCGTGGTGGGCTTGGAAGGGGGTAAGGAGAGGAAGGAAATGGATTTGCATAGGGAGTGCTCTGAGGAGAAGCAACCCTGGAAACATGAGGCCGACACTTGTCAAGAATTCAATACTAAACTGCCCACCGTCTCTGACATTCTTCTTGGACTGATTGACTCTTGGAGATGAGATTGATGGGTTGCCCCAAAACATCGGTAGCTAGCTATCAATCTAAGCTATGTAACATCCCAGAAGAGTGGAGACCTAATTTACACCATAGCAGAAGCGTGAAATCAAATTGAAGTGTAATACTGACACACTGTATTATTTCTTTTTTTTGTAAAATTGGTCTTCTTTTTAGAACAGAAAATTGATAGTAAGCTTTTAGTGCAACAAGAAGTGTCAGTGATGTTTACAGCACATTTGTGAAAAGGGGATAATGATCAGTATATAGGTTTATGTGTGGGAATGTGATTATAAATCCAGTTATTGAACGACTTAAAGATCTGCTCTGTGTACAGAAAGAGTAACTCATGAGAATCTTCCCCCCCCCCCCCCCCCCCCTTCAAAGAAAAAAAAAAAAAAAAATCCAAACAATAATAAAAAAAAAACTATTGTGAAAAAAAAAAAA
>Ga0123357_10011488_pt1 | contig 11362 bp, 1 predicted proteins | sample TergutEmb28metaG_FD_89873 | JGI IMG/M metagenome (GOLD analysis project Ga0123357, IMG submission 89873) | Embiratermes neotenicus P4 segment gut microbial communities from Petit-Saut dam, French Guiana - Emb289 P4 | ecosystem: Host-associated > Arthropoda: Insects > Digestive system > Gut ...
AAACCAGTTAGTCGCAGACTCCTGAAGATGGTCGTATTAACGGCCGAAACATGTTGAGTAATGAATGAATATTAAATAATAAAATAAGTGGCATCAAGTTGGTTTTTTCTCTTTACGCAACCCACCAGTGTATTTGAATTTTCAATAGACATATGAATACGGAAGTGTGCTGAATATGGAATCTAATAATTTTGTAATATTGGCTTAACAAACTACACTAATTTTTTTATATTGAGACAAATTCAAAGAAATTTCAGACAGAATTGATCTTCCCACTATGTTTCATTTTCAATTTATCACGAGCCCTTTCCTGTCTTCTTTATGTCGTCTAGTACCTGCGGAACCTGACCGACCCAGTTTTGTGGGGAATGGTGTTTCTTCCACGACAGTTACTTTCCTTGATGAAAGTATGAAAGATGCAACCAGATGATAAATGTCTTTGTCGTTTCCGTGAAACTGTATACACTCGTTTCCTTGTCAATATACGTCTGCCAGCTCGAGAAAATTACTGTGGTTTGGTGCTAGAATAGAAGGACTGTCTTCAAATTGTACTTTTCTTCATATAGACATGCCTTCTTATTGTTCTACACTGACTGTTTTTCACTTCACTCAGGCATTTTAGCGTTAAAAATCCTTCTTTTAGGGATACTTGCAATTTTAAAAAATTACTGTTCTTTAATAGTAGTACAGGAAACAAGGGAACATTAGTAATTTACACTAAAAAATCTGACAATATTTTACCATTTTATGGAGGCAAGCTGGGTGGGTGGAAACTAAGGGTAGGTAATATTTCATTAAGAAATTGCAAAAGTAAATGTCGCATGATGTATTGCTGCAAAACTGCTTGCTCGCTGCTATATCAAGCGATGTATCTGTACGGCATACAAGTTAAGGAGGCCTGGGTGCATTAGAGCACTATAAGTGTACGACTGCTTGGTTCTCTTACGGTTTAAGTTCCTGTGTGAAATAAAACTACGTTTTTGACCTGTGGATAAAGACGACACTTATAGGGAACTTAGTTTCTGATAACTTCCTTAAATAAATGCTGCACATTGCTATAATTTCTTAATTCATTAGCTTGTTGAATGTAGTGCTTGATGATTACAGTTTTTTCTTTGTACAAGCCCACATTTGCAGTCACATACACAAATGGCAAAAGTACGTTTCATGTTCGTAATTTCTTTGGCGGTGCACTGTTGGACATTGTAGCTGTAAATTTCAGTGCTTCAAATTCGCATATTTGTATTGTACTTTAGAATTCCGATGCGTACAGGATTACGGACTGTTTATGGACATCACGTGTTGTGTGTGTGTCTAGTCTTTCAACTCTTGACTTCTTAGAGATGTAAGAATGACCTGTAACATCAAAGGACGTGACTACTGTGGAGAGCTAATTTACTACAGTAACTAAATTGAGAGACTAACGATCGGGGTTTATTTTCCAGTAAGGTAGCTAGGACGCGAATGTAATCACTTAACTTCAGTTTAGCGTCAATGGTTGGATCCATGGAACGTTATCTTCACCCCCTCTGTGCTTGTATTTTGAGGTGCCTAGGCACAGGGAAGGCTTCAACATACTTCTGGCGGAGGTATGGCGAAGTTTGTGCTTTGTGCTATATCACTGACTACCAGTATGTCATACATTGATAATTCCAAGAGTATATAATGTTCTTTATTTGACGTTCAGGTGACCGTGCATCGTGATAATTTCTTATAATAGAACCAACTAAATGCATTAATTTCTCAAATTTATTTTTGGAATAAAACTCTACATGTTTCGGACAGTACCTCTGTCCATCATCAGGAGTTTTTCACTGTACACACAGCAATGGTATATGTCCTACAGGTTTGCTGACAGGTTGCAAGCAGGATCAGGACGGAACATTCTGATAAATTTGAGAAATTAGTGCATTTAGTTGGTTTTATTATAAAAGTATGCATTGTTCACGTCATTTCCTGAGGTTTATACTTCATACCTTCCATAAAGAAGTACTTTTTCCAAAGGAGTTCGGTGTCGTATCGCTTATGAAACCGCCATTTGCCGTAACCTACACAATTCGTGAAACTGAGATTCCCGCATTACTAGACAGGTGGGTTACGAACACACCTTTTGTCACAATGTTGTGTCCACAAAGAAACTGCGTAAGTTTGGGTTATTAGGTTCGGTCAAGTTTTTCTGTCTCCTGTAAAAATGTGTGTCGGCGAGTTACGATAAATTGCTGCTTCATGAAAGATATAACATCTGAATAATATTCACAATGTTTCGCTTTGGCTTGCAACTCTTAGCTGTGAGATTTCACGTTCTCGCAGTAGTAGCTATGAGCAATAACTGTCTTTAGGGGTGTGATGCCATGTAGTTATGTACATACACGTTGGTACCAAAGTTTCTGAGAAGCTGTGTGCCATACTGTAAGACTTCTTACCTAGCAGACAGCAGTCTTCACACCCATATCTACCCCTCCTCGGATATCAGTGTGATCATTCAGTTGCACCGTTTCGGACTCAGGTTTGCGGTTCCAAACACCTGGGGAAAATAGGAGAAATGTCTGCAAGGACTCACGCAAGTAACGCGTCTTTTCGTTGTTGCAAGAGCAAATGGACATGGTGTGGTATAATATTTGGATCGTAAGAGTTGGTGTGATAAATAGAGTAGTAGCCCAGCACCCTTAACTGGTCAGTAAATACTACGTGAAGTCTGTCATATTGCTACCAGTGCGCACAACCCCAAACTGAAGACAAGACGTGTTTTGACAAAGACTTCCGGAGACGCAGGAGGCAGTCCCGAACAGGAACAGTCTCTCCCGCGTTATGTTTCCTGATTTTTAGATGTAGTTGCCTGCTAGTAGGAACTGCGTTTCATAGAAGTAAATCTGAGTAGGGAATTCACTAGAATTCGTTACAGTTTCTTCATGGGGGAGTATCAGAGAATGTCGAACAAGGCGGTCACTGACATGGCTGGCGATACGTAAAATGGAGAAACGACAGTGTTGCGCCCACCTTCTGCTCTAATCCGGAGTTGCCGACTGGTTGGCTGGCTGTTTGTGTGGCTACAGTTACACACGTTACTTCCGAGGCTAGGAATTCGAGTCATGCCATCACAAACGGAACTTGTCTTCCTTGACCAGCGCAGGTAAACTTGTGGCGAATTCTTCGGTTTAACTACGAAAAGTATAGCGCTACTGTTCCTCTGAAACGGAGGAACTGACTTCTTTCCTGCATTAAAAAAAGGAACCTGTAAAAAGTGTTTTCCGAAAGTTGACTGTTTTGTAATATTTGTAAGGCTCAACTGCTAAACGGCTGCGACAGCGTGTGTGTGTGTGTGTGTGTGTGTGTGTGTGTGTGTGTGTGTATGGGTGAGACATAGAGAGGGACTGTAATGTAGAGTGTTCTGCTCAGCATGCATTGAAATAAAGCGACCACAGTACCAGCTAAAGTTTTTGTCGCGTGTGTAACACCTGAGAGAGAGAGAGAGAGAGAGAGAGAGAGCGCTAGCGAGAGAATGAATACCGCAGTGTAAGGTACGACTAGTGTAGCGGGGAGGTTGCCGCTTTACTTACTGGAAACGACACAACTGAAAGATTTGATTAGTTGCTAACCTGTTGGCGTACTGAGGAAGCAGGTCTGCTGGGTTGTTGCGCCATGTGGTTTGGTAATTGATTCCCTACGTTTAGAAGGAAAGTATCACCTTCGTCTTCAAGTGTATAAGTTCGTGAATTGCCATCCGGGCAACTAAATAGTTGAGCAACTAAAGTTGCCAGTGCGCGCCTAGCCTAAGTGAACGTGCGCCATTTTAAGAAGCATTCGTGGGCATCGTGTTCTGGTTTAATCAGATTCTTTTGTATTAGTACTTGTATCGTAGCAGATACAGGACGTGACTTGATATAAGAATACTAACATAACACACTGACATCTAAAAATTGTGAACGATAGCACATGGTGCCCTTTCGGACCTGACTACATTCTGTGTGGTCTATGGTCAGTTTCTCCTGGTGAACTGGAAACATCTGTTTACGTACGTACCGATCGCTGTTGGCGCCAGACAGTTCGGTCAAGTAACATTTACCAGCAGCACCTTCAGTCTCGTATCATATACGTACGCTTGAGGAAGACTGATTCATCTGTCTCCCTCAATTATACGGAATATTGCTAAACATTTAATAGGTAGCTTATAGGCCATAATTTTTATATAGCTCTTTACAACGTTGCTGTATGTACATTACGTGAGGTAGGCTCATTCCATTTATCAGAAACATAGAAGTGAGTTCTTGTTTCATACAATTCATTGACAGTGATGTAACATGCGACGAAACATTACTGATATGTATTAGAATTTTGTACATCGTCACTGTGTATAAAACATAGAACACAACATGTCGAGAGCACGCCTGAAGACAAAAGCAACTTGCTTTTGTCATGCTGTTGTGTGTTTTATCCGCAGCGACGATGTAAATAATTCTAATACTTATCAGAGATGTTTCGCATGTGAATTTTTTTATATGTTCCCTGCACACTGTTTTTCCCGTAGTCTCTGAAAGTAACAGTTTCCTATATTAATAACTGTCCAACGAGATACAACACACAGTAGTCTACTTATTATTCTGCAAGTTCACTCTACATGTTTCGGGCGTCAACCACACCCATCATCAGGAGTACACAAAACTGTACCTACAGCCTCCGGTACTATGCAGCTACCTCCCTCCATCTAGGCCATGCTAGCTTGGCCTAGATGGAGGGAGGTAGCTGCATAGTACCGGAGGCTGTAGGTACAGTTTTGTGTACTCCTGATGATGGGTGTGGTTGACAACCCGAAACATGTAGAGTAAACTTGCAGAATAATAAGTAGACTGCTTTGTGTTGCATCTCGTTGGACAGTTATTAACCTTTTGGTGCCGGAATTATTTTTTTTTTAATTTTAGCACACTCTGTATATAAAATGTGAATAATACAGGAAACAAATTGCATTTTGAAGAGGAAAATAACAGAGAGTATATACCATGTTTAAAATTTTCAGTACCTATATTTGTTGAATAAATGTATAAAATGCAACATTTAGAGGTTAGCGGTGCAGTACGACCACTATAGTGGACGTTAGGCGTCAAAAGGTTAATATAGATCAGCGATGCATGGAACCATAGACATAAAATGTAAGTTTCCATCAACGGAACCACTTTGTGTTGTAAAAATCCGCCGCTGTTACAACGCAAAGTGGTTAATTAAGTTAAATTATTACCTTCTTCCAGAAATGTTCCTTATTCGTCTAGAGTACGGCCGTTACTTAGGCGGTAGTCTGACTTCACATTTACTATTTTTGTTACAGTATTTCGACATGTAATGGGATCCGATGCTCTGTCTGTCCGTCACTGCCTTCCACGACATGCCCACACTGCGACTTCGTCCTACGATGGGTTGTATTTTCGTATCCGGGTGAGTAATCACAATAATTTCATATTTTCGATCTATGGTGAGTAATCACAGTATTTTAATATTTTCGTCCTGTTTTGAGTAATAATGTTTTCATATTTTCATGCTTTAGTGAGTAATCACAATATTTTCATATTTTCGATCTGTGGTGGGTAATCACAGTATTTTCATAGTTTCGTGCTTTAGTGAATTGTCACAGTATTTTCATATTTTCGTTCTGTGGTGAGTAATCACAATGTTTTCATATTTTTCGTGCTTTATTCCGTAATGCACGAAATTTTCATATTTTCATGCTTTTATGAGTAATCGCAGTATTTTCTTTCTGTGGTGAGTAATCACAATGTTTTCGTATTTTTCGTGCTTTATTCTGTAATGCACGAAATTTTCATATTTTCATGCTTTTATGAGTAATCGCAGTATTTTCTTTCTGTGGTGAGTAATCACATTATTTTTATATATTCGTATTTTACTCAGTAATTACAGTATTTTCTTTCCTTCGTGAGCACTCACAGTATTTTATATTTTCATCCTTTGGTTTGTAATTACAGTATTTTCTTATTTTCGGTCTGTGTTGAATAATCACAAAATTTTTATACTTTCATGCTCTATTCAGAAATCACAATATATTCATATTTTTGTGTTCTGGTGAGTAAGCACAATATGTTCAACGTTATGTCGCCATAGATGGTTTCCGTTCATGTTTATTTTTTATATATGTTGAAGTGAGTTTTAATTGGAAATATTCTTCACTAACGGGATGTGTTAGGAATGTAGAACGCATCTCCCATTAACGTTGATCTTTATTTCATGTAGCATAAAATGCGCACGCCGTTGCCTTCTTCCGATCAACCTATGTGTCCGTAGACCAAAGATTATTTATTCCACGTTTAGACAGTATAAAAGCGAGGGTCAATTTTCAAGCAAATAATGACTCAGCAAGGGTGTTTGGAAGTTCAATTTACAAACGTGCTTTTAGATAGGAGACTGCGAGTTCGAATCTCATCGTGGCTGTAAGCCAGAGAATGAGAATTGGATATCTGAGCGAACTAGTAATTTATAATTAAAGAGAGAAACTGCACACGAATGACAATTAACACACGCGCCTTAGCTAGACCCAGAAGTAAGTATGGAGTCAAATGAAAACAATTCGAAACACAGCTCGATTGTCTTGTAAGTTGACAACAATGATACTCATGGTTTGAAGAGTGGCCAACAGGTGGCAGTACGATGCAGGAATGTAACACGACGGCGCAGTAGTAGTATAAAGATGGCGGCCCCGCTTGCAACATGCAACAAAGAAGAACAGCGTTCTGTCATCCGTTTTTTTTTTAAGTAGTGAAGGGGTGAAACCCATCGAAATTCATTGACGAATGAAAGTTCAGTATGGTGATGCATGTCTGTCACTACAGCAAGTGTGCGAGTGGACTAGGAAGTTCACGAACGGCAGTAGTCCTGTAACAGACTCTCCTCGACCTGGTCAGGCACACCGAGTAGTGACACCAGAGGCCATTACAACAGTTGAAGCCATCGTGAAGGAAAATCGCCGCTTAAAAGTGAATCAAATAGCCGCACATCTGGATATGAGTCATGGATCAGCACACCCTATCGTCTACGATGAAAAATAAAAAGTATTTAAGGTTTTCATTTGACACACCCTCGTATTATACGATGTCTTGAAATGAGTTGCAGCCTTTGGCAACTCAGATTTTTCTTTTGGAAGGCCCTTGATGTTGGATAGGTATGTGAAATAGTAATGCGCTTCTGTCCTTGATGTTGGGTGGTAGCTATGTGAAATAGTTATGTGCCTGTGCACTTGATGCTGTGTAAGGATGTGAAATACGTATGCGCCCATGAACTTGATGTTGGGTAGCTATGTGAATAATTATGCGCCTGTGCACTGGATGTTGGGTAGCTATGTGAAATACGTATGCGCCCATGAACTTTATGTTGGGTAGCTATGTGAATAGTTATGCGCCTGTGCACTGGATTTTGGGTAGCTATGTGAAATACGTATGCGCCCATGAACTTGATGTTGGGTAGCTATGTGAATAGTTATGCGCCTGTGTACTGGATGTTGGGTAGCTATGTGAAATACGTATGCGCCCACGAACTTTATGTTGGGTAGCTATGTGAATAGTTATGCGCCTGTGCACTGGATGTTGGGTAGCTATGTGAAATAGTTATGCGCCTGTGCGCTTTGTGTTGAGTAGCTGTGTGAAATAGTTGTGCGTCTTTGCACTTGATGTTGGGCAGCTATATGATGATTTATTCTCCTGTGCACTTGATGATGGGTAGCTGCGTGAAATATTTATTATATATATTATATAATATATAGTTATATTTTGGAGGCACACGGTGGCGCAGTTTCTTGAGGTACTGAGCCAGAATTTAGAATGTCGCGGTTTCGATTTCCGATGATGCCATTGGAACTTTTCATTCACATAATCCTTCCGACCGCACTATGGCTCTGGAGTCGAATGAGCCCTTTGCAGAACTGAGTACCAGAAATATTTCCTTGGGGGTAAAGATGGCCAGTGCGTAGGGCTGGCAAACTTTCCACCTTCGTGTACCGATTTTCTTGAAATCTGCAAGTCTTATCCTTCTGGAACCATCAGGGACTCCCCAGGCCTGTACATGGATTACTTTAAAAACTACATATCTTTAGAGCATGATTGGCTGAATTTATATCTTGAATGTTATTATAATTGATTAATTTACGAAGTGAGTTTAGACATTCGCTGGAAAACTGCCCGTATTGTTACAATTTGAACATATGTTTGTTTTACTAATCCAAATCTCACATTTTTTTCCAAACCCCAACATAATTCGGTGTAGATCTATTAATACAGAGCATAGTTATTGCAAGTGGGCAGTACGATAAGTGGATTGTAACGCCCACCTGTGTTTTTTGACATGGAAGACCACGGTTTGGTTCCGAAGTCAAGAAACTCTATCGGAGTGAGTGACGAAACAAGCCCATGCCAAAAGAAAAACGATGAAGTTCCCAAGCATAAAAACAAATTCTTTGAAGCAACTAATGCATTTACACACACACACACACACACATATATATATATATGTATATATACATATACTTATATATAAATACACATATATGTATAATATCCCCAGTTATATCAGGTGAAAAACGATGATTTCTGCTTGGCAAGTCAAAGCCATCATACGTTGGGATTTCGTTCTGTACATATTGTCCTGACCAATTAAATTCTGATCTACGCTCAAAAATATGAAAGCCCATCAACACTGGCCATCAAAGCTCCTACATCACGTGACTTCACGTCAAACAACCGGCTCAAAAACTACATGTACCTCTCCGAAGAAATATTCACTGTGACAGTCGTTAAGCCACGTTTCAGTTAAGCAGGTACTAATGAAGTCAGAAGGGCAAATATTGGTCAATAGTTCGGCAACGTTGTTTCTGAGATTGATATTAAAATGTTAAAGTGATTCTGTTACAGGCCCGGTGTGGCCCAGAGGGTGAGTAGAGGTATAGCTCTACTCTTCCATGACCGCGGCACTAGAAGGGGGTGAGTGGTCAGCAGCACGCCTAGGGAAAGACCCGGTACCCATTTTACAGGAGGCTGGGTGGGCCCCAGCGTCGGTCTGGAATAGGGGAAAATCTCGCCCCCACCGGGATTCGATCCCCGGACCGTCCAGCCCGTAGTCAGTCGCTATACCGATTGAGCTACCCGGCCCACGAGAATAATATTATAACGATATAATAATAATAATTTTTATAATATAATATAATATTAAAAATAAGAATAGAAGCGTAGGAATAAACACGTACTTAAATTTTCTCGTGTCTTTATCTTTCCATCAGTGCTCCACGTTTATATTCAATCACCTAACTTCGAAGGTATGAAGTTTTGCTACAGACAGCATCGTTGAATAAAACTCAGAACTACGTCCTGTTCGGTACATTTATTGAGGTGCTAAATAGGAGCAAGACTAAATAAAGTCAATAGCTATCGATACAGGCCAATTCATGTACGGAAGAAACAAGACAGAACAAGTGCAATAAAATGTAAAAGAGGCATATGGGCCAGAATAAAAGATAATGCCCACAAAATTTGAACACTAGAATGATACTTTCGAGAGATGGATGGGTGGATGGATGGATGGATGGATGGATGGATGGGTGGGTGAATAAGTGCTCTGGTCAGGAAGTGTGCTGTGGAACACCGAACCGCGGACCACTAATAGTAAAGCGTTAATTCGGTTTAAACTTTCTGTGATTATTCCGGTTAAGCAAGTAACGCTTTATTAAATGTTAGTAACCCACAAATTATTCTAATTATACAGTGTGTCCCACTCTCTACCGAACCCGGCATTTCTTTAATAATTCTAACACCAATGAAGATATTGCAACGAAATTTGAACAGGAGTACGTTCGTTGTGTGAGAAATGAAGAGGAATGTGTCTGTAGTGCGCCTAATTGTTCATTAGTGGTAAAATTATTAAAGAAATGCCGGGTTCGGTAGCGAGTGGGACACACTGTATAATAGGTTCCACGCTTTTAAACATCCTATTTCGTAAAAAATCAAGAATGAGAAAAGCACATTAAACATTGGACGTTTTTCTTTCAAGAGCATTGAATCAATGTAATGTGCTTACTGACGTAATGCACAGCCTCAAAAATAAAGTACTTGGGATGTTCTGGATGCTTCCAATTAGGACGAACATTTATACCATCCGTTTATTATTGAATAAAAGTTTGTAAAATCAGGGGAGGGGGGGGGGATAACTTGGAACCTATGTACTTCTGATTCGTGGAAAACTGCGCGTTCATAAATAAGTTTTTACAGAACATGTAAGTCACTTCGAACTTCAGGCAAAAAACGTAACTTAACCCTTTGATGTCTAACGACCACTATAGTGGTCGTACCGCACTGCTAACCTCTAAACGTTGCATTTTATATATTTATTCAACAAATATAGGTACTAAATATTTTAAACATGTTATATAACCTCCGTTTTTTTCTCTTCAAAATGCAGTTTGTTTCATAATTCTAACGTATTTGGTTCCTGTTTTATTCACATTTTATATATAGGCTGTTCTAAAATTAAAAAAAAAGTAATTCCGGCGCCAAAAGGTTAATGCACGTGTGAATCTTTGTTATGTACGCTAGAGTATTAACTTTATTAGTACGAAATTTATGCTTCGCCAGATTTCTTTTAGGGAAAATGTTTGTGTTAGTTGAACGTTCCCTTATTGCACTGTTCCCTTAAGACACTTCGATTTCCTGTTGTGATGTAATCAAGCTCTTGATTCTGCATGAAGGGGGAGAAAAGGAAGAATTTTGATCAAGAGAATCTTTCGTACAACAGTGCACAGTCTTACGCAGTCGATTGTACTTGCAGTTTTTAGCACAAGGTAATGATCTTTCCCTCATTTATTTCTCTCAGTAGTTTATAAGAGAAATATTTAATTACGTTGATACTTCTAAATAGGTTATTATTATTATTATTAAGCACAATAAAAACGGACTCCAAAAATGCGCATGGTGTTACATCTGCAAGGTCGTAGGTGTAGCTTCAGACACGTACTATTACTTTATTCCTTAGTCTGAACCCACATACACGTCTAACTATGAATTAATAGTCGTATAATTTTGTGATTTGGACCTAGGAGGGACGAGGTAACGGGGGAATGGAGGATATTGCATAACGAGGAGCTAAATGATTTGTACTCCTCGCCCAATATTGTGCGGGTGATAAAATCGAGAAGAATGAGATGGGCTGGGCATGTGGTGCGTATGGGTGAGAAGAGGGGGGTGTATAGGGTCTTGCTGGAGAAACCGGAGGGAAAGAGACCACTGGGGAGACCTAGGCGTAGATGGGTGGATAATATTAAGATGGATCTCCAGGAGGTGGGATGTGGGTATATGGACTGGATTGGGCTGGCCCAGGATAGAGA
>Ga0123357_10011490_pt1 | contig 11362 bp, 9 predicted proteins | sample TergutEmb28metaG_FD_89873 | JGI IMG/M metagenome (GOLD analysis project Ga0123357, IMG submission 89873) | Embiratermes neotenicus P4 segment gut microbial communities from Petit-Saut dam, French Guiana - Emb289 P4 | ecosystem: Host-associated > Arthropoda: Insects > Digestive system > Gut ...
GGCGGAAGAGGGAGCCAAAGCCCCCCATTTCCCTGGGGGGGGCCAAAACGCTACGGGGGAGGGAAAAATGCTCTAAAAATGGGAAGGAATTCCCCCCCCCCCCCCAAAAAAAAACAAGTTTGACGAATTTTTTCGTTGACAGTGGGGCGATTGACGAATATATTCGTCACTGTACTCATCACGTTGTAGAGTTGAGTATGCGGGGTTCGCGACGCCGCAAGCGTTTGCGGTGCTCTGCTGCGAGATCGGTACGCCACTTTTTATTGCGTGAGGTAATAACGCAGTTTGGTACTTTTTTTGGAGGATGATGGATGCCGCGATTGCCTGGTTCGGTGCCTACGGAGGTGGAATTGAGTATTTTGAATGTGCTCTGGGAGCGCGGGCCGTCCACGGTGCGGGAGATTCATTGTGCGATGAGTCGGCAGAAGGAGACGGGGTATTCCACGACGCTGAAGATGGTGCAGGTGATGACGGAGAAGGGGTTGGTGTTGAAGGACGAGTCGCGTCGGCCACAGGTGTATCGGCCGGCGAGGGCGAAGGAGAAGACGCAATTGCAGTTACTGGATGATTTGATTCAGCGAGGGTTTGGGGGGTCGGCAGCGAAGCTGGTGTTGCGAGCGGTGGCGGCGAAACGTGTCAGCGGGGCGGAGTTGTTGGAGATTCGGAAATTGATTGCGCAGGCCAAGGAACGAGATTGAAATCGTTTTGCGGTTGAGGCTACAGGAGGATGTCGCGACGCTGCAAGCAGGGATCGGAGAGAGGGGGGGGAATTGAGAGCACAACGGCCCCGCCGACGGAGTCGGCGGGCTTTGGGCGATAACGGGAAGTTGGTTTGGAATTGTGTCTGAGGAGAATAAGTCATGATCGATTTTTCTGAAACGGTTTCGCCTGTGATTTATCGGTTGGGATGGGTGTTGGTGCATTTTGTGTGGCAAGGGGCGGCGGTGGCGTTTTTGCTGGGGGTGGGGTTGTGGCAGTGTGGGCGAGGTAGGGCGACGGCGCGATATGGGATGGCGGTGGGGGCGATGGTTGTGATGATAGGGGGGGCGGTGGTTACGTTTTTTGTGATGACGGGGGCGGAGCAGGGGGGGCGTGTTGTTTCGGTTTCGCCACCCCGCGAAGCGGGGTCGCTACCTGCATTTTTTGTCGCGCCATCGCCGGATCGGCAGATCGCCCCCACTCCTCATTCAGCGGATTTGCCAATCGGGTCGCTCCCTGACGGTCGCGGCTCGGATGCGGTTTCGTTTGCGGAGCGATTGCGGCCGGTGTTGCCGGTGTTTGTGGGCGGGTGGCTGCTGGGAGTGGTGGTGTTGGCGGTTTATCATTTTGGTGGGTTTGTGGCGGTGGAGCGGTTGAAGAGGATTCGGACGAGTTTGCCGACGGCTGCGGCGGAGGCGATGGTGAAGGAGTTGGCGAGGCGGATGGGGGTGGGGAAGGGGGTGAGATTGTTGGGGTCGGCGGTGGTGGGGGTGCCGATGGTGGCAGGGTATTTTCGGCCGGTGGTGCTGGTGCCGGTGAGTGTTTTGTCGGGGCTGTCAATGCAGGAATTGGAGGCGATCCTTGCACATGAATTGGCGCATATTCGACGGCATGATTATGTGGTGAATCTGGTGCAGGCGATGGTGGAGACGGTGCTGTTCTATCATCCGGCGGTGTGGTGGGTGTCGCGTCAGATTCGGCGTGAACGGGAACATTGCTGCGATGACGTGGCGGCGGCGGTGTGCGGGGATCGGGTGGTGTATGTGCAGGCGCTCGCGTCGCTGGAGGAATTGCGGCCGTGGGCCTCCACTCCGGTGTTGGCGGTGGGGGCGACGGGTTCGCCGGTGGTGGAACGGGTGAGGCGGTTGCTCAATGTGCCGGGCAATCGGTCTTCGCTCAGAACGCGATCTGCCTTGGCTGCCGCTCTTATCGTGACATTGATCTCCGTGCTTCTGCCGCTGGCGTGCGCCCAGCAACGTCGCAATGCGACAATCGCGGAACCGGCGGCGACGTCGCAGCCATCATCGCAACCATCGGTCATGGTCATTCCGCCTGACTCGGGCAGAATCGTTCTGTTCGTCAACGCCGGCGAGCTTTGCATGCAGTATGGCGATCAAACGATCAAAGCCAAGACCTTGAGCTTTCAATTATCGCCGCCTCATCAAGACAAGTCGTTCATCTGCGACATTGAACAGGGAGGAAGACCGCGGTTGTGCGAAGCGGGCGGCCGGTGGCTGTCCATCGGCGATCGTATCGAAATCGATTCGAGCACCGGCCGATTCGGAGCGTCTGGCGGGATCTGGCCGAGGCTGGAAAACATGGCGTCCGCCGCGGCGGCAACCAAGCCTGGCGTCAAGCCTGAGCCGCAGGTCGGGAAAATTCAGATCGATTACAAGACGCAACTTATCACGCTGGAGAACGCGTTGACTGCCGCGAAGGAGGAATTGGCAGCCGCCAAGGCGAAGAAGCTTCCCGCGGATGCGATTGATGCATTGCAAATAGAATCCATACTGATGCGTGGCGAACTATCGCAGTGGGCCAATTTTGCTGAAAGCCAGGCTCCGATTGACGAGCACTTGCGAGATGTTTCATTCAAGGCGGAGGACTCGCAGTTTTCCGCGGGGGATGAGATTCGGATTACCGCCATTCGCGGAACATCCGAGAAGCTTGGGCCAGGCAATACGTATCTGATCTCCGGCACCTACAGGCTGGAGTCGCAAGATCGCGCGACGCTTGAGGTGTACGTTACTTCCGATGCGACATCGCTGATTCCGAACCATCACGACCCATACGACTCTCGGCAGACGATATGGATCGACAAAGGGAGAGGAACTTTCACGGTGTTGCTGCCATTTATGTCGAAGGGGCGTCCTCATGTGAGTTTTTATCCCAGCAACCGCGGAAGCAGTTTTGGAGGGGTTTATTTTTGCTCAGTGAAGCCATTGGCGGAGGTGCAGATTCTGGTGTCGCCGACGGAGGTGTCGTATCAGGGGAAAGTGGTGACGTGGGAGGCGTTGGGAAAGGTGCTGGAGGCGGTGCCGGAACGGGGGAATACGTTTCTGGCGATGAAGTTCACGACGGATCAGATGACACTGAAACGGTATCATGAGGCGATGTATCAGGCGTCGCAGTTGGCGGAGAGGCTGGGGTTTAAGTATGTCAGCGATACGGGGGTGGAACGGGCGGAGGGCGGGAAATGAGACCTTCGAAAAACCTTAATGAACCACGAAGACACGACGGCACGATGTGGGAAACAGTTTGAAAATGAGGGGTTATCCCGGCTAAAGCCGGGGCTATGTGAGCGTTCAGGGCGGGCGAGCGTTGATTTTCGATCAACGGCTAAACTGCCCCTTCCCCAAAAAGCCCCGCATTACCATGCGGGGCTCCGCCCCGCGAAGCGGGGTCGCCACGTATATTTCGTGTTATACATTCCGGCGTTGTCGGTTAGGGATTGATGCCGCCGGGGGGCATTCGCTGGGGGATGAGGGCGTTTTTGATTTGGTTGATTGCGGCGAGGGGGAGATGTAGTTCGAGGGTGAGGGTGTTGGCGGTGATGCCGGCGCTGCCGACGAGCGGAGGTGTGGCGTTGCCTCCGGCTCCCCCACCGCCTCCGGCTGCGGGGGCATCCGTCTTTATCGTCTGGGCCAAGTCCACTAAACGGGAGACCGACAGGTAGAAGACGCCAATGGGGTTGGGAACGACTTGATTTTTGGAGGCGATAATGGAGGCGTGGTTGGCGAGGTTGGAGGAGTTGGTTTGAGCGGCGACGACGGCGGCTTCAAGCTCGGCGGGATCGGAGCCGTAAATGCCAAGCACGCGTTTTCCGACTTCGCCCATGTACATGGAGATACTTTCGCCGTAGAGTTTGGTGATCATGGCGTAGGCTTCCTGCGAGCCGGGCGTCAGCGGTTTGTCGGCAGTCGCTTCGCGCAGCTTCCACTTGATATTGACGCGTGTGAATTTGATATTTTTGATGGTGGTTGGAGTGGGAGAGACGGTGGTCTCCTGGATAATATCGGGATTTCCGCTGCCGATCGCTTTGAGCACCGAATTATTATTGTAAAGCTCGGTCACGATCGCGATGTACTTGGCGGGGTCGGAGGTTTCGATGATGGTGGCGCCGTGCATGATGCCATTGGTGAGGCCTTTGTCGAGCAGGACGATGCTCATGCCGCTGGTCATGGACACGAGTTGGTGGTTGAGTTCGGTGAACTTGGCGATGTCGTCGGGCTTGGCGGCCTTGGTGAAGGCTTCATCGGAAGTGACGCGTTTGATGGCGTCTGCCAAGACGATGCTGTTGGTTTTGCCGTCCCATGCGACGAAGCCAGCGACGAGGAAATCGCCGGCGGGGAGGCCCTGGAGTGTCAGTGGTTTGGCGTTTTTTTGGGCGGCGAGGAAGTTGCCCATGGGGGTGTTGTGCTTGAAGGAGCCGACGGTGCCGAGTGTGAGGCCGGCGTCGGAGAGGCGGAGGGTGAACATGGCGGACTGGGCGTCCTTGATGTATTGGCCGGCGGCGAGGAAGGATTCTTTCAGCATTCCTTTGGCAAGCGCCATGGAGAGCTCGGGAGTCGCCTTGTTCATGCTCAGCAGGTCCATGCGGCTGACGACCATCGTCTGGATGTCTTCCAACTGTTTGGTCCAGCTTGGTTCAACGGCCGGGATGTTCGCCCAGACGACCAGGTCGTTGGCTTCGAAGACTTTCAGGCTGTCTTCGGGGAGGCTTTTGGTGAGGCTGCCTTTGCGTTTTAAGTAGGCGGTGAGCGCTTCGTGGTCGGGGGATAGGGCGACCCATTTGTCGACGGTGAGAGCGTAGCCTTTGGAACTGCCTGGGGGGGTGACTTCGAAGATGCCGTCCTTGTCGGGTTCGCCGGGCTGGAAGTTTTCGAGCATGGCTTTGGGGTCAGTGGTGGGCATGAGGATGACCATCGGCGGGGGAGCGATTTCGTTTTCTTTGGGTTCTGCTGCAGTTTGGACGAGTACGAAGGCGGCGGAGCTGTTGGCGTCGATACCTTTGGTGAAACCGGTGCGTTGCAGGGCGGAGCCGATGGGGTCGGGGTCGGGGGGAAGAGGGAGGTTGAGTTGTGTTGCGGCGTTGGAGAGCTTGGTGCTCAGGGTCTTGAGATTGTTGACGACGATGGCGACTTTGGCGTCGCTGGGGATTTGGTCGAGGACTGCTGGAGCGGCGGCGCGGGCGGCGGTTGCCGTTGCCAGGGTTAGGATTGCTGCTGCCAGGATTGCCCGTGCGTTTCGCCGGATGTGGATGGTCATGATGGTTCCTTTATGTAAATGTGACACTGGGATGTGTGACGCTTGGGACGGATGAGTTCGTGGCGGCAGGAATTGCCGCCGGTATTGGATATCTTCCCCGCTTTTGGGGCGGCGTCAAGCTCTCCCCCCGCCATATCGCGTCTCAGGTGAGCGAGCGTTGATCTTCGATCAACGGCTAAACTTTTGCCTCAGTCCCCACCGCCACCCCGCAAAGCGGGGTCGCTACTTTGGGCGACATTGTGTGGGGTGGGCCCCTTTTGTTGAAATTTTGTGCGGAATTTTCTTGCATTGACGCGGAATAAAATGTACAAGGAAAGCATCAGACGAGGATCGGTCGCTTTTCCATGTCGTTTTACTTGGAGAGATACCATGCCCCATCGTCGCACTTCCGGCGCTAAAGTTCGTTCCCACAAAATCGGCATCGGCAAATCACGTTTCGCGAAAGGAAAACAATCGCGTTTGCTCGAGCGCAAGGTCCTGATGGATTTCTTCCGCCTCGGTGAACGGGCGGAGTGATCGCCCCATCGGCGGGACGCCGATGCCACGAAGTGGTATAGTTTCCGGCGTGCGATCGTGCACGGCAGGAGATTTTTTATGTCCACTTCCATTCCGACGCCGCCGTCGAGCTATGATACGCATCTGCCTTCGTCGACGATTCTCGTCGTGGATGATAATGCGCAGAATGTGGAGCTGATGCAGGCGTATCTGGAGTCGTTGAACTGTACGGTACATGTGGCGGTGGATGGGATGGAGGCGTTGGAGAAGGTGCCGAAGGTGAATCCGGATTTGATTTTGCTGGACATTATGATGCCTCGGATGTCGGGGTTTGAGGTGTGTCGGCGTCTGAAGGGGGATGCGAAAACGCGAGAGATACCGATTCTGATGGTCACGGCTTTGAATGAGCTGGGAGATATTGAGCGCGGGGTGGAGTGTGGGACGGATGATTTTCTGACCAAGCCGATCAATAAGCTGGAATTGGTGACGCGTGTGAAGTCGCTACTGCGGGTGCGGCATTTGAAGTCGGCGCTGGATCGGACGCTGGCGTATCTGAGCGATATGGAGAATCGGCCGGAGTGAAGGGGGAAGTTAAAAGGAGAAATCAGACAATGGCGGAGTCGCGACGCTGCAAGCGTTTTTGGGGATCTGCTACATCATCAAGATCAATGTCAGTTTTTATTCTGGCAGCAAGGCCCCGCATTGCCATGCGGGGCTCCTCCGCGATCCCGCCAAGCGGGGTCGCTACCTGCATTTCGTGTTACGTGCCCTTTTACCTTTTAACTTTTACCTTTTAACTTATAATCCCCTCATGCTTCGCTTTCGCGTCTTCAAAGACGGCGTTACACCTTCCGAACTCGATCTCTCGACCGCTTACCTGGTCGGGTCTGACGGTGTTGCTATTCGTAGCGAGTTTTCTTACGAGAATGGGGAGATCGTCTGCCGCAAACGGGCGGCCGGGCCGGCGGCGCTCTGCTTGATGTGGGAAGTGAAAAATTTTGGGGCGGTGATTCTGGAGACCACGCGTCTGCCGGAACGGGATGAGCCTTATATTCTGAATTTGGAGTTGGCGAGGGGGCGGGTGATGCGGCTGCTGCAGAAACGGGAGGAATGGGGGATTTTTGATGTCGCGGAAGCGGTGGCGGTTAATGATAAGTCAAATGAGGCGAGAGATCTGCTGCTGGAAGCGATTATTCATCAGGGGGATCCGGCGAAGGCCAGCGCGTATGCGGATCGGTGTTTGCAGTTGGCGATGCCGCTGTCGGAACAGGCGGCGCTGACGCATGCGGATCTGTTGTTGCAGCGGCGGATTGCGACCAGGAATTTTCCGCGCGGTGCTTTTGGGGTACGAGTGGATCCGGAAAATGCGACGGAGACGTATCGGCGGTTGCTGCTTTCGGCTGTGGATTTCGCCCGGCTGCCGATTCGATGGAAGGTCATTGAGCCGCAGGAGCAGCAACTCAGTTGGCATATGACGGATGAGTGGGTGGAGTTCTTGCGGCGGGCGCGGATACCGATCGTGGCGGGGCCGTTGGTTTACTTTGTGAATCAGCATATTCCGGAGTGGCTCTATATCTGGGAGCACGATTACGAGACGGTTCGCGATCTGCTCTATGAACATGTCGATCGCGTGTCGGCGCGATATGCGCCGCACGTTGCGCTCTGGAGCGTTTTGGCAGGTTTACATGTCAACGCACATTTTTCATTTACATTCGATCAACTGATGGATCTGACCCGCATGACCGTCGGGCTGGTGAAGAAGAACAGTCCTACGACGCGAACGATGATTTCTCTGACGCAGCCGTGGGGGGAGTATTATGCGACTAATCAGAGGTCCATTCCGCCGCTGCTGTATGCGGAAATGATCGTGCAGTCGGGGATTCAGTTTGATGTTTTTGGCGTTGATTTGCGATTTGGGATTCCGCGAGAAGGGTGCTGGCAGCGGGATCTGTTTCAGATTTCGTCGCTGCTGGATCGGTTTGCCGCCTTGGGTAAGCCGGTGATGGTTACTTCGTTGCAGGCGCCCAGTGCTCCGGATGAAAGCGATGGCGAGAAGCATTCCGCCGGTCTGTGGCGAAAACCGTGGTCCGAAGTGCTGCAGGCTCGGTGGCTGGAGGCGGTGACGGATATTGCGTTGTCCAAGCCTTACGTGGAAGCGCTCTGCTGGCATACGCTGGTGGAGGGGACGCAAAATACGCCATCGATCGTTCCGCACGGCGGGCTGGCGACGCCGGACTATGTGCCCAAGCAGGCGGCGAAGTCGTGGATCTCGCTCAGGCGTGCGGTGCTGAATTTCCGGCAGTCTCAGTCGGCAAGGCCGGCGGTCGGGCCGCCGCAGGAGACGTAATAAAAAGTTAAAAGTTAAAAGGTAAAACCGATCGTCCATGACCAGCACTCCCCAACTGCCTACTCCCCCCACTTCCACCAACACATTCACCCGCTCGCATCGTATCGCTTTCGCCATTCTCACATCCCTGCTTTTTGTATTTCTTTTGGTTCAGTATCTTCGGCGGCCTGTGCCGCTGGATGAGCGGGTGATGATGCAAACGCCCTTCACGCTGCCGAGCCGTGTGGATCCCAATACCGCTACGCTGCAGGAACTCACCCGCATTCCGCATCTGGCGGAAGGACTGGCGAAAAAGATCATCGACTATCGCACGGCTCGTCTGCCGCTGACCAGCGACGGCATCGTGTTCCGCCAGCCTGTCGATCTGACGCACGTCTCGGGCCTCGGACAAAAAACGCTTGATCTGCTGCTGGCGTATTTGGAATTTCCGGAAGAGCCTGAAGAAAGCAATAACGAAATTCGAAACTCGAATGACGAATCAAATTCGAATGTTCAAACGTTCAAATGACCGGAACAGTTATGGCTCCAGTAGTTTCAATCATTTGAATTTCGAATTTCGGATTTGATTCATCATTCGAATTTCGTCATTCACTTCCGAGTTCTTCGCGGGCGATTTCGATCCAGCGGATGGCGTTGCGGGGGTTGCCGCCGAGGGTGTGATTGTCTTTCATGATCACTTCGAGGCGGCAGCCGCGGGTTGCGTTTCTCAGCCGTCGCAATACCACGCGTGCGTGAGCTTCGTCCATCACCGGCCTGGCCAGGTCGCTGGGGGGCGGTTTGTAGGAATAGATGACGCGGTCGCCTAACTGCTCGGCCATCTTCTCCACGTCCGCCCACGCGGAGACCGAGACGCGGCGTAAGCGCGGAGTTTTGGCGATGATGTTCCAGCGCGAATGCAGCGGCTCGCAACAGCCGTAACAATTGAGGGCGAATTTTTCCAGCAGCGGCAGTTGGTAAGGATAGACAAACTCCGCGAATATCTCGGGGCCCCAGCCGGTGGTTTCCTGACTCTCGCAGAAGCCCCACATGTCTTTGGTTTGCGAGGGTTCGTCGGAGTTGTGGGGGTACCTGGTGTAGCCGAAACCACCGGAGCCGACGTAGGAGTCGCCGCGGTTGCTTCGCAGCAGGCCGTGGGATTCCAGGAAATTCACGCGTGCCAGGGTGGCGTCCCGCAGGGAGGCCATGAATCGCTTGAGACCGTCGGGATGGTCGTATATATCCATCATGAGTTGTTCGAGACCGCGGAGATAGGCGGCTCTTTGCGTCAGTCCCAGCGACCACCACCATCCGGTCCGTAAGCGGACGGCGAGCAGGTCGCCCAGTGTGCTTTTGGCCAGTTCCAGCCGCTGCTGCGTCGCCTGGTGGTCCACGGTGATAACCGGAGCGTGCAGTTTGTCCAGGTCGTCGTAGGTTTTCAGCGGGGCGTCCCAGATGAACGATCCGCCGCGCTCGCCGCCGATACGCTGCTCGTGCATGCCCCAGTCAGTCTCCTGGTAGACGTGTGCCACATCAAAGTACGGCTCGATCACGCGATCGTCCTTGAGGCCCTGGGCCCAGAAAATCTCCTTCCGCAGCCGTAGCTCCCAGCCCCTGGCCAAGTCATTCCGACACGCTAACATGTCTGCTTGGATGATCTCTTTCCAGCCGCCTTCCGGATCGCAGAAGATCAGCGGGCGCGTTTCTTCCAGCTCATTGTGCCGGGTCCAGAGATCGCGTTTTTCCTCTTCGGTTTTCCTCGCCGCCAATTCCGCAACCTTCCCCGCGAGACTTCGCAACACAGATCGATCTTCTTCGCTAATGATATCCATCTGATTCATCGCCATGGCACCTAATCCCAGAACAATAGATCACCGGCATATTTATAACGCAATGGCGCATTTCCCCCAACCCAACCCCTTCGGATGCATGACACTGGGTACATCCAGAATCCAGTTGCAATTCTGTGATGTTCGGCAGAGCGATAACCGAACGGCATGCAAGCATGCCGGCTAAATAGGACATGCATCCTCACCCCGCAAAGCGGGGTCGCTACACGAGGGCTATATGAGAGAATTCGTCAATTCGTCTTCGACGGCTTGCATGATCCGTTCGCGGGCGGTTTCGAGGGGGCCGTTGAGACGGCAGCCGGCGGCTTTGGCGTGGCCTCCGCCATCAAACTTCCGGCAGACCTTGTTCACATCCACATCACGCTTGCTCCGAAGGCTCCCACGCACTCGGCTGTCTGTCATCTCCGTCAGCAGAATCACCACTTCCACGCCGCTAACGATCATCGGCATGTCCACCAGATACTCCGTCTGACTCTGATTGGCGCCGGTCTGAGTGAAATCCTGCTGTCGCAAACTCATACAAGCCACACGATCGTTCCCCCCCCACCGCAGACTCGCCAACGCCCGTTCCATGAGTCCCAACTTCGGGCGTGTTTCGTTTTGCTGGAGTTTTTCGTACATCGCCGCGTTATTCACCAGCGGCGTGAGTTCCGCGGCCATCCGATGGGAACGCTCTGTTACTGAATCAAATCGGAACCATCCGGTATCCGACACCAGGCCGGCGAACAGTGCGCCGGCCAATCCCTGATTTATTATGACTCCCGCCGTCTTGGCAAGCTCCCACAAAATTTCCACGCAGGCCGCCGCTTTGGGATCCGCCAGGATGATCGCTGCGAGATCGTCCCGCGAGAGGTGATGGTCGATTGCCAGGACCTTTTCGCGCTGAGCCTTCAAGAAGACTGCCGCCGGCTCTAGTTGGTTGTACGTACATGTATCCACGACAAGGATCGTATCCACCGCCCCGCCAATCCCGTCCGCCCACTGGGCATTCCACGGCGTCAGCTCCCACAGTGGTTTGCCGTCCTTATCCGTCGGCGGCTCAACGAGAAATCGATACTGTCGCGGGACCTCTGCGAACTGCATCAGGAAAATTTCACTTGCCCCCAATTCCCGCAATATCCAGCCCATCGCGGCCTGCGATCCGAGCGCATCGGGGTCAGGCCGCTGATGCGTAAAGACCGCCACCCGCTTCGCCGCCTTGAGCCGCTCTACAACCGTTTTCATCGTTTCCATCAATAAACCCTCACTATGGCGTGACTCGTTCGAGAACAATTTGATCCGCTCATTTCTCTCGACAGTGGTGAGAGTTTTTCATTCTCGGCAATGGTCCCGTAGGGACCGTTGATAATAGCCCACCCATTGATGCAGTGGCATCTACACAAGTTTCTCGACTTTAGCCGATGAAGTTGGGTATGTCACGCAATTATCGTCAGTGGGGGTGTGGCCA
>Ga0123357_10011491_pt1 | contig 11362 bp, 14 predicted proteins | sample TergutEmb28metaG_FD_89873 | JGI IMG/M metagenome (GOLD analysis project Ga0123357, IMG submission 89873) | Embiratermes neotenicus P4 segment gut microbial communities from Petit-Saut dam, French Guiana - Emb289 P4 | ecosystem: Host-associated > Arthropoda: Insects > Digestive system > Gut ...
AACCTACCACCATCCTGTGCCGTTGTCACGAAATCTGGGAACCTTAACTTCCTGGAACCCTCTGGGCCCCTCCAGGCCTGTAACAAGACTGCTTTACCTTTTACTTATGAAATTAACCTAAAGAACCTGCAGCCTATTTGTATCTTTGAGTCAAAATTATTTTATCTTTCTCTGTATTTTCCAAAAAATAATGCAGTTGATTTTCTTCCAGTACAGTACTGCTGCTGCTAAAGATGGTGGCTGAGTACTGTGTTTGTGCAACACATCTGATTGTCATGGCACCAAATTTGTGTCGCCATCTGGCAGAGTTGTTGCTGCTGTTCAACTCTCGTTGTTGTCAACTTGTGCTAGGAGCTGGAGCGCTGCATGTGGCAGGCCTGAAAACAATCACTACTACCAACTTGGCCTTAGCATCCAGAGCTCTGCAGCTTTTGCTGTGGCTGATCCCACATGTCAAGGACCATTTTCAAGGTTTGTAATTAAACTCGTCTTCAAAATTTGAAAGATAGGCTAGCAGTTGTTGAGTGTTTGCTGTCAAATTGCACATCCTGCTCTGGATACTTTGACCCTGGAGAAAGAGCTGTCTTTAAATAATGGAATGAAGGCTTGGGGGACTTGACGGACAAGACATAATGAAAGGAGGAAAGAATTCTTGCCCACATACCCTTGCTCGGAGTAACATTCTGAGTGTCTGGCCTTTAATTCATCACTTTCTAAACTGACCTATCCCATCTCTCAACATTCATGTATGTGTAAAGAGAACTACTGGATAAATTTTTAGAGCATTAACTGATTAGGGACGGTTGTTTTGGGCTAGCAAATGGGAAAGTATGAAATTTGAATGAGAATACTCTGTCTTCTTTTACCAACCAATTTCAATTAAACTTCTGGGTGTATCAAGAAAAGAATACCCAGTATATTGTACTTACCATAACTACAAGATATTACCTCATTATCTTCATAAAAATTGGCTCCAGTAAATTTTCAGAAACGGTTTTTAAACCTCACACACTGAATTCTTCAAATAAAAATACTTATTGTTGATGTAAAGATGTAGCATTCAAGTGGGAATAGAAAACAAAACCTCTAGTTTGAATTCTTATAAATCAGAGATCTCTTTGGGGCTTGGAAGTTTCTTCATTAAAGCTAACAGATAGCAGTGGACTGTAGCTCCCTGTGTAGTTTTAAGCCCATTACACTGTTAGGAATGATGAAATATGAGTGTGAATCTGTGTGATGAACATCCTTCATGCATATTAAAGAAAGTCTTTGGGAGTGTCGTCTGCTGTGTTGACTGGTAAACAGTTTGCACCACTTTTGGAATGATCATGGTGCGTTCATCTTCAGGGTCAAGCAGTTCATTAAGTACTTCTTGGTAGCTGCCTACCATTCAACACCATGTAACATCCCAAAAGTCACCAGCGTAACTTTCGTGAGAACCCCACATCTTGCAAAATCTGCAAGTATAGTCATTCTACACCTTTGCATTTAGTGTCCAGCTCATGCTCAAAAATTAGATGAATGCTGGCAGTGCTGGTATACTCATCGTATATGTGACACTAAGTGAATGCACATAGGAAAATAACTAATAATTAGTGACATCAAAACCCATAAGAATAGAAAATGTACATTGGATTAAATGGGAGTGTAGTATGTTATCTAGTATTGTTACAATTTGCAGAGGTGTTGGAAATGCATCATCAGACACAGCAGCATCCAAATCGCAGTGTAATTGGAGTCAGCCACTTTGATGGTATAGAGAAAGATGTCAACAGCCATGTGCAGGAGATAGAAGGCAAAGTGTTATCCATCATCAGTAACCTTATAACTGTACAACTGAACCAGTGGGGTGCTCGGCCTCCTGTTCCATCACAGGCATTTCGTAACATTTCCAGGTATGCTTCAGTGCTTCTGGCCTAGCAGCTATGTGCACCTTGTGCATCGCTGACACTGACCTTGCCTTAATCCTTTGGAACTGAACATTATATATTTTTAATGTGCAGTGCGATGCTCAAAACACTGGAAGATAATGGATTATCACAGCTGTTCTGTGGCATTTATTTAAATTCAAGTCTTCTGCAGACCATGACAGGCTTTTAATTCCAGCTCCGAAGGGTTAATTATTATCAGTTACTGTACCCATGCATTTTGCGTGTGTCATAGTAAATTGTCAGAGTAGGAGAAGAATGGGAAGCAGTTTCTTGTCTGTACTGACTGCATTTTCCTTCTGTACAAATATTTAGTGCATTCTCATCAGAGCTCTGGGTTGCAAGAGCCATATCATGGCTGGGCCAGTCAGTCACTTTCATGTCACTACAGAGGCCCAGCTTTGCCTCCAAGTCAGTGCATATGGGATTTGTAGTGTACAGAGTGGTACTGGAGCAGCTTTCTTGCTGAGTACTTCGATTTTCATTATCAGTGTCACTTCCACTTTTATTGTGTTAAACTCCTTGTTAATGGCTTGGATGGGTCATAAAATGCTGGATATATTAAAGGTGGCTGGGTAGATCTGACAGCTTTGTATGTGGCTGGTGTTGATTTCATGATTCTACAAAGGCCAATCCCAGTGGCCATGCAGTCTAGGCTTATGTCTGCAGCCTCTCACTTGCTGGGATTGTGGGTTTGAATCCTGTCAGGGGCATGGATGTGAATGTTGTGTGTTGTGCGGGTAGAGTTATCTGTGACGGCTGGTCCTAGTCCAGAGGAAACCTACCGAGTATGGTGTGTGTCAGTGTCATGTGATCAGATGTAGCTGTAACCCTCTACACTTAAAATGAGGTGGCAGTAGAGGCTAGACTAAGAAACAAAGAAAGAAAAAGAAAAATTCCACAAAGGAAATTAAAAGTAATTTTGTGGAATAATGTCATATTTTTTTGTGTAGTCAGTCCTTTATTAACTTTGTCAGTTGTGAATGGTATCTCTACCACTCTGGTAAAAGCATGTGTGTAGAATCTCTTCATGCTATTTTGTACTTTCACATTCCCTTGTTATATACTTTGTTGTTGCTGTACAGGCACCTGACAAAATTGCATGAGGCTGTTTCAAATATTCTGCCAGAGACTCAAGTCCTGAACCTCTATAGGACAGTGAATAAAACATTTAAGGATAAACTGAGGGACCAGTTGATGAAGATGAATGTGGTAAATAATGGTGGCCCACAACATGGGTAAGTTTAAACAAAACACGGGGAACACAACGGATGTTCATATACTGTACCTTTTCTCATTGGTTTACAGCAATTATGTAATCCTCGTTCTCCACTTATCACCACATCTACTGAGCAACTTCCCCAGATGTGTGCATTTTGTCAGTTCTTATTAGGTAGATACCAGCTGTTTAAGGATTTAACTCACTGACATCACTCTATTGTTTAAACAAGGTACAATAAAATAATGTGGTTGGTTTTTCTACTTCTACATCTAATGACTGTCATATTCATTTGTGTGTTTCATTTAAGACTATAATATAGCTGTATAAACACTAATGTGAATATTAGTTAGAATTTTATGTTATTTCATGTTGAATATTACTATGATTTTTAGAGTAATTATGCGCATCAATTGACAATTACTTTTCTTTCCATTATACACCAAAGGAAAATTTCTTTGTTTGCAGTTTTTAATTGTAAATATTCTGTATACATGATTATGAGCTCTCTTTGATTTTAATGCCAAACAAAGGGCTGTTTTCCTGTAATGTAAGTGAACATGTTGAGATGAGTTCCTTGCTATTAAATTTGCAGACTTTGTTTGTAGTGCACAGTGTCAGACAGCCCATTGCTTGTTGAATCACAAAAACTTAAGAACTGCCAAGTCAGAAGTTAATCTGTATGAAAGGATGGTGTCGCCTCGTCTGGTTCGAGGAACATAAGCTACAAGCAGGGTTTTAGCTTGTCAGTACTTGCTGGTTCATCAAAAATCATAATTCACTTATTATTATCATCATGATGCCACAAATTACACTATTAATTTTAGTTTAATCAATACATTACCCTTTATATTAACTGTATGAAATGCCTGCTTCTTGTAGCTTCAGTTTGTGATGCACTCTTCACAACACATATGAATACCTTAGCATGTAATGACACTATGTTCTTCCGCTTAAGTTGTATTTTGAACACTTATTGTATTGCCCTGTGCAATGATTAGTTTATAGTGCAATATAACAAAACATTCACCGAGTTTAATAAAGTTGTTTGAAGGTATTGCAGTATTGCCCAACATTAACACATGCCAGTCTGTGGTAAATGCTGTTCATCGAACTAATAACAGCTTGTTACTGTTACACGATATACTCATTAACATCTCCCTGTGAGAATTAAAATGTGTCTATTGCCTTGTGCAGTGATTATGATACTTAATTAGCTGTAACACTGATTGCATTGCAGCTGTATGCAAAACTGTCTGCCCGGTGCAGAGCACAACTTTTTTGCGAGTCGTTGGCTCGGAGTTACGCACGGTACTGACTCACGCAATGCATAACATAAAGGAAGGACGCTATGACATCAGATTCCCGCCTTAATCTTGAGCACAGCTCTATCTTATGCAACCCTAGTACACAGAAATTAAAATAACAGAAAAATAGTAAATTAGTTATGACATAAAATTTGTCCTTAGCGTAAACAGATGGTGAGAGATTTACCTGGCAACAGCCATTAAATACACGTATATCATGGGTTACATTTGTGTTGTGTGGCTCCATGTGAGCAAGCATTGTGCCAACTCCCATCCATAGAGGTTCATTATGTTTCTTCTTTACTGGTGTATAAGTGTGTCAATTCTCTGCAGCACCTCATTTTGAGAAACTTAAACAGTGAATGAGATGCACATGCAGAGTAACTCTTTCTGCATTGAAGAGGTGGTTAAACCTGCCGTCGACTGTTTTCAACACTGTAGAGTGTCTTCATTTTGATATTTCTCAGATATAAACTTGCAGTACAGTTAATTGCCAAAAATCCTCCCCCCCATTGAGGTTATTGCTGGGGGAGAATGTAATTTTTATACAGCAGACAATTTGTTTGTCCACAGGATTGTGACATCTGAATTAACATTTTATTTGGAAACTCTGAAAACACTTCATGCTCTTCCATTGGATGAACTTGCAGACAAAACTATGGATGAGATCTGGACCTCTAGATAACACCAGCAGATCATCAGCTAAGGATTTTTGAAGGAAGATAATGAAATGTGAAGTTATTCTGCAGGTGTTCTTTTTACAGGTTCTGTGTAATGTATTATCACAGCAATAGAAATGACAGTGACAATTTAATTTATCAGTTTACCAGTTTGTGTCAGCTTAGTGCTACAGTGGCATAAAGGACTCTGCATCTGACATCGTGCATCTGGTCGGCGGCTTTTTTATTTAACTGTTGAATTTAAATGATTTTTTATTGATGTAAAATACTATTGCTGGGGGAGATATGCACATGAATATTAAAAAAAGAAAAGTGAAATATGTCTTCATATACCTCCAAGGAGTGGTCCTTGACAAGCTGATATTTGCTCAGCTGCTCACGAAACTTTTCACATTTTGTGTGCTCTGAAGATTCATTAATGTGTTCATAACAGTCCACAATTCGTTCCTATCCTGTGTGTCAAATGAATCCCCTCCATGCAAGTTTTTAGGCTTGCAAAATGGTGCAATTGGGGTCTGTATTCTAAAAGATGTGACACCACATTGCATCCCAGAAGAATGAAGACCCCAAATCCTCTCCAGGATCTATTGATGGCAATTGGTAACATACCAAAGTAATGGATGTTGTGATTTCCTCTCAGTTCACTAGCAATTTCCAACACTCCATAGCCTTCCCAGAAATTGATGAACAGAAGTGACAAAATAGCACATTCCCTAGCTTCTTAATGGCAGAAAGTGGAATGAAAAATAAGTGTGGATTTACTGTAGATGTTGGATTGAATTTTCCATTTTATTGAATACCCCACTGTTTCTCAGACTTTTTTATCCGTGGGCCCCTTTTGGCTTCCAAAAACATTGATGGATCCTCACATCCTTGCTAACATAAATAGAGTGTCTGGGTGATAGATACCCTGTATTAAAAATTTATATCTCAGAACTAATTTTATATAGCTACGCATACATTTCAGTAGCATACGTAACATTGTGTTGCTTGACTTGACCTTAATTAAACTGATTACCGCCCACTTTGAGGGTACACAGAGTGTCTTATTAGATATTCTGATGGTTATGTGAAATAAACATATTGTCAATAAAAGACATGCCTTAATTATATTTAACAGAATGTTATTCTTTGAATTAAAGTAAATTAGTGAACTTCAAAGTAGCTATTACTGAAATGTATCCATGGATCCCCTGGGAATTGGTTGCAGATCCCCTGGGATCCTCAGAGCACACATTGGGAACCACCGGTATACCCAATGCAGTTTTTTATAAGAAGAAATATGAACAAGAATTGGGTTTCATGGGTTATTCGTGACCAAGATGATAATAGTGCACATTGTACTTTTGTGAGTTTGGCAAAGATGTATGATTTTCATTGAGACTGGCAGTGGTCTGCAGCCTGTATATTACAAGGTTTGGAACTCTGTACTCATCTCCAGCCACAGCTTAAAGTTCACAACATCTTCCTTTCGTGTATCCTTGCATAATTGCAGTCCATTATGTAAAGAATGGATGTTTATGTTGTAGTGTGCATCTTTCACCAACATGAGAGAAGTAAAAATTTAAGAGCATAATAAATAGGAAGTTGTGCTGCTGTTAGAAAATATGATGTTGGTTTCTCAGATAGAAGGAAAGTTTGCAAATATGTGACGTCATTTAGGGCGTGTTTCATCCAATGGAGACAGATCGTTTTTTCTTATTCAGGAAGAAATTTCTGTGCTAGATACAGTAGGTATCACTCAGCAGTAGGATGTCAGATCCTGGAACATACGAGCTACAGCAAAAATAAATGGAGAGCTTCACATACAGATTTCAAGACAACTGTATTTATTACCTACACTTGTCCTGGACATGTATACTTATTACATACTTCAATAAATTTACATAAACTGTTTTGTATTTTGAATTTATCAGAAATTGTATTGTCATGCATAATCAGTGTGTTAAAACACACTATTTCAGCAAACTGCTCCAGGATGAATGGCTGTGCAGAATATGAGATTTTTCCATGTTTTCCTCTGTCCCTCCAGGCATATGCTGGGATAGTACCTCCAGTTGGGCCACAACTACATCCTTTCCAATTTATTATCATCCAGTTATTCAACAATGTTATGGGTCCCATTTTTTTTACAAAAATTAATAACTGGGACACTGAATAACATTTAGGTGGCAGAGGGGATTGCGTGGGGGTAGAGGACATAATTTGCAAGCCACCGTGCAGGGAAGAAAGCAATAATATATTGATATTACTACAATAAGATAACTCAGATTAAAAAATTATGACACAGGTAAAATGCAATAATAACAAGACAGACAATGCACATATAAATGTAACATTGATGCATGTTTGTGCAAGCATTGTTACTGTGGAAGAGCAAGGAGTATTACATATTCTGAGTGTATATGTTTGTAGCCTTAGTTATTCAGCATGCGCCATATTATATTGTCGACTCTGGCCTGCACGGCTCTACCATGTTTTTTCCTCATTATCTCATACATGGCACAATATTCTTAAAAAGTTACTGAATCGGAAATGTATGTTTTGATTTTCTCTACAACTTTTACCTGAAATATTTCTTATTCTAAGAATGACTGAGGGAGGTATGATTATGAATATGTATTCGTCTTCATGTAAAGTACCTTTTATTCTTGTCAGACTTTAAGGAAACTTGTAATTTCCCAACAGATTTTCGAAAAACACTCAAATGCCAAATTTTATGAAAATCTATCCAGTGGGAGCAGAGTTGTTCCACTCTGACTGACATGATGTTTATCGCAGTTTTGTGAGCATGCCTGATAATGAAATACTGTGATTGTAACAGACAAAAGGGTTTACCATTTCTTATCATTTGATATGTGGTAATGTGCTGATATTTTGCAGTTACTGCGCGCATTCTGTGTGTCATAGACACAGATGTCGAGTAATCTGTTGTGTGATTGTTTTCCAAATATCTCACTTTAATGTTTTATATTGTAAGTTTAATTTTAATTATAAATGGTTCTTTCAGAAGCACCTGTTACACATTTCAGGATCCAGAACCCACTCATCGTAGCGATCATCGGTCACTGAATTTCCACATAACACTGGGAAACATTCAACACCGTGCAATGAGAATCGGGAAGTGGGACAGATGTACTTCGAGAGTGGCAAAGAAATGTATGAAGTTCATAATAGACATTTCTACATACACACATTCCTAATTAAGTGAATTTTCTTGCGGCCCAAGCCCTGTTCTGTCCCTTCGGACCCACAAGCAAAGTAAGATTTCTTGGAGTCCCACAGCAGTGTGCGTCATTTGTAAGAGGCTTGTGACTGGTGCATGATGTTAGGATGTTCAGAGTAGGAATCATAACACACTTTCATAAGGCATGCACTTCTAGTGTAGCTCCTTTTATTCTTTTTTTTTTTCTATGGTGCAATAGCCTGTAGTGGGCCAGGGCTGCATGATCATACTCAGACATGCCACACTCGGTAGGACTCCTCTGGACAAGTGATCAGACCATTACCTGACAACACCCAGCACTCACAACAGACAAACATCCATGCCCACGGCGGGATCCCAACCCACCATCCCAGCAAGCGAGCAGCCGCAGACCCACTCCTTGGAACACACAGCCACTGGGAGCGACCCACTTATTCATAAGCCTCGATATTAGAGGGAAATGAGTGGTCAATTTCATGCCTCACCACTTTATCCCTGAGAAAGAATCCCGGTACCATTGAATAGGGGGCTGGGTGGGCCCCAGAGCCATTCTAGACATTTTTGGGAACAGAAAAATCGCTTATCGCTTTCAGGATTCAAACCCTATATCTTCCAGCCTGTAGAGTAGTCAATATATCAACTACGCTATCATGGCTGTTTGATTTCTGTGAAGTCACTCACCTAAGTGCACTTTGAATGAACAAGGCCTTGGACTGGGCACTGTAGAAATGGTTTTTTGATTCCTGATAAAAGCAAGAGATTTTTTTCTTCAAAACATCCAGATTATTTCTGGGGCCCACCCAGCCTTCCACTCGAAGGGTCACAGAGGCCCTTTCTGCAGGAATAGAGTGGCAGGGCACAAACCTAAACACTCATCTCCATGTAGTGCTTAATAAAGGATATATGGAGCTGTACCTCCTCACCCACGTCTCCATGTCATGGTGCTTAAGCCATAAATAAATTCACCTTCACATTTCTGAAGGGGACCGGGATAGTGTAGTCGGTACAGCGACTCGCTGTGGGCTGGACCGTCTGGGGAGAGGTTGTATTGTGCTGAGCAAGTGAAAGTAAGGAAGTGAAGCGGGGAGTAGTGTAGTGGAAGTGATTTGTTTTCGTGTGTAGAGTGGTGAGTGAGTTGACCCAGCAATATGGGAGAGCGCCAGAACACAATAGTATGCGCCTTTGACCTCAAGAATCCATGCATATTGGCATATGAAATACACGAATGAATGTACGAACAACTGAGGATAGAAGATAACGAGGTCTTAATGGTACAAATTGACGGTCCCCAAAGACTTGTGTATATAAAACTGCACGACAGTAACCGACTACAAGTGCTCCATTTGACTGGAGGGCAAGCAGAATACAGAAATGCCAATGGAGAAATCTCAACAGTGCGAGTAGAAACAGCGGGTTTAGGAACGAGATGGGTTCGTATAGCAAACCTACACCCAGAAGTGTCGGAGGAAGTAATCCGAACAACAATGGCCAGATATGGGGAAGTAAAGGATGTGCAGGCGGAGACTTGGGCCCGTTTCTATCGATACAACGTGCCAAATGGTGTCCGCATCGCAGTGATGACGCTGGCAAAACACATTCCGTCGAATATCACTATAGCAGGACATAGGGTGCTAGTGTCCTACGAGCGTCAACCGATGACGTGCTACAGATGCCATGAAACGGGCTAATTCCACCAAGCATGCCTAATGGGGCGGAGAGCAGGAACAATAGGGCACAATGCCGCCGCCACTTCATGGGCGGATATTACAGCACAAGGAGCTGGAACCACACGGAGGGGCAGGCAAGCGGTGGAAGAAGGGGGGCAGAGGAGAGTCCAGACAGTACGCGAAGAAAGGGAATCGGAGAGGGAAAGTGAAATACACGCCGATGAAGAGAAATCACGCCACCCGGGAGGTCAAGGGCTGCGACACATACCTGGGCAAGAGGAGACAGGCAGAAGTAACACCACGGAAGCCGTGACACCCCAGACCTCGGCACCGACGCAAGCAGCGGAGATTCAGATGGAATGTGAGGGAGCAGGAGAAAGACAGATGAGACTACGTGGTAGATATAGGGCACCATTCACACAACAACACGTCCAACATGAGGGCAACCAGTCTGACGTGGAGAAAGAGGGGAGTGGGGAAGAATCGGTAGTAACGGGGGTATGTTGCGAGGTGGACACCCCAGCCCCCATTGATGCAGAGGACTTGCCTGCTGCACAACCCACCAGGCCCAAGCGTCCAAAAAAACTGAAGTTGGACAGGATAGGATCGCCACCACGTGAGACGAGTAGGAGTAGAGTGCGGAGCGTGTTGAAAAAAGTGTAGATAGCCGAATCGCCCTGATGAACCTTACCAAAATGGCGGAAATCTATAAGTGGTGACGCTCAATATTAATGGTTTGTCTGCAGGGGAGAGAATGGGAATGCTGAACGAGTTCATACGTAAACAAGAAATCGACATTATCTTACTGCAAGAGGTAACCCACACGGACTTTGAAATGATGCGTGGATATACAGCGAATTTAAATATAGGCATAAACAAGCGAGGCACAGCGATTTTAACAAGAGAGCAAATATCGCTAACCAACATAACGCGATTACCATCAGGTCGCGGAATGGTGGCGAGCTACCAAGGAATCTGGCTGGTAAATATCTACGCACCCTCTGGCACAGCGAACAGACAGGAGAGAGAAGACTTCTACAACGTGGAGCTAGTTTACCTGCTGCGGTCACTTTCCCCCACGATGATAGTAGGGGGCGATTTCAACTGCGTCCTGTAGCAGGCGGACTGCACAGGAAACATGAACTACAGTAAAGCGCTCGACAAACTGGCGCGTGGCCTCGAACTAACCGATGTGTGGGCACCGGCCCACCCCACGGCCATATACACACACTACGCCCCACACGAAGCGGCAGGACTAGACCGTTTGTATGTCTCTCCGGACCTATGAAACCGCAAAATTGGTGTGGAAACAGTGATGGCAGCATTCACAGATCACCTGGCGGTATGCCTGCGTAT
>Ga0123357_10011492_pt1 | contig 11362 bp, 10 predicted proteins | sample TergutEmb28metaG_FD_89873 | JGI IMG/M metagenome (GOLD analysis project Ga0123357, IMG submission 89873) | Embiratermes neotenicus P4 segment gut microbial communities from Petit-Saut dam, French Guiana - Emb289 P4 | ecosystem: Host-associated > Arthropoda: Insects > Digestive system > Gut ...
GTCGGCTGTCCGCGACTGCTTATTCAATTTATTCGCAGCTACCCTCCTTATCGGAGGCCGTTCCTCTATCCGCAACCTGAGGACGCGCCATGCCGTGGTGACAGGGACCCACTAACACAGTTTCTAACACATTAGACATGCAAATACGTGTTCCATGACTCAGTGGCCATGTCCAGTATTTTTGTTTTCGCAACTCTATTGTACCAGTGATCAGCGGACTTCTTTGGCTGATTTAAGTTGAAGACGAAATCACGTAAATCGTTTGATATCGTGCCGACAAACTCAATGCTTTTTTATATTGGTTTTGGGAGATTTTGAGCGGCTGCAGCTGGGTAGCCAGCTTGACCCCCCCCCCCCTTGGGTGCCCCCTTACCATCCACTCAGGTGTTGCACCACGCCGTGGTGACAGTTCATGCAGTCATTTTTTTAGGTTTTGCTTTATGTCAGTGTATTAGATAAGACTTATTAGTTGAGCCAAGAATAGTTGATAATTCTGTACCACAGTTCAATGTACTAATTTATAGAGACAATGACAAACAAAATGCAGCATTCATAAGAACACTAATCTCTTTAGTCCCAAAACATTTCCACACTGACACTACAAAATGCAGCATTCATAAGAACACTAATCTCTTAAGTCCCAAAAGATTTCCACACTGACACTACTATCAAAAAAGAGACATAAAACCTTAGCGTCAGCTGTGACGGGTTCACAAAATAAAATATAACGATTTGGATCCAGCAGACGTACATGGAAAACAAGTCGCAATTTTACAGTACTCAGTTTCATTCAAATTCCTCAGACTTTACTGTAAGCCTGCAGTATACTTATAAATGAATGTCATTAATCTTCGGACACGGCTATAGAAGGTGCCCCTTCCTTAAAATTGTAGCGAATCCCTTGTGAGAACTGACTCGTACCTTTTTTGTTTTTTTTACCCCAAACATCTGCAGGCCTGCAATTACAAGTTGACATTGCGAATGTCGTGTATACTTCCTTTCTGGTAATAACCCATTCGCCGAAAGCTTTGGCTAGGCTATTACAGACTGAAAGCGAACAAGTATCGCAACATTACAGTAAAGATCGGAGGATCTGCCAAATTGCATTAACAGCTTGGGTGGGCTGATAAAGACACGTTTGATGGTAAGTTATTGCGCACGTAAATACTTCGTGTGGTTTCGAGAACTATGATTAACCAGGCGGTCAAAACTACAAGAGCTGGCATCAGAAGGTTGCAGACCTGACCTATACAACCGAAGATCTAGTGATCCCTGATAAAAATTAAGGTGGAAATCATGTAACTGCTGAAGAGACCAAGAAAGCCCCGTCGAGACCGGCGACCTTGGCACAAACGAGTCCAGTATCTTATATATAGATTGGGGCGGAGTGAGGCATCTTTCAAGCGCGGTAGAATTATATTTTGTGGTCTTCTAGGTCAAGACAAATGGGATACCATAGTTTCTAAAGACCCACACTGCCTCCCCATTCAAGGTTATAACCTGAGCATGGAGGAAGTATATTTATTCAGCCTGCACAGTGTGAAAGGGGGACCGCGGTAGCACAGTGGTTAAGGTGCTGTGCTACAAATCCGAAGGTCGCTGGTTCGATCCCAGCTGGTGTCAGTGGATTTTTCATTGACATAAAATCCTTCCGATCGCAGTAAGGCCCTGGGGTCGACTCAGCCTCTAACAGAAATGAATACCAGGAGTATTTCCTGGGGGTAAAGGCGGCTGGTGCTTAAGGCTGACAACCTACCACCATTCTGTGCCCCTGTCATGAAATCTGGGAACCTTAACTTCCTGGAACCCTCCGGGCCTGTAACGGGACTGCTTTACCTTTACACGGTGTGAAAACACAAGAGTCACATCAAGTTGAAAAGCAGCCTCATCACATTTCTCTCCCAACAAAGAAGTTGCTCCGTTGGGGAAAAAAAAAACAGGAGATAATTATTTTAAGTTGTACCACTTTAACGGCAAAGACTTCTAGGCCAGACGTCTAGCAAAAACCCAACGATGGTGCGTGATATGCAACCCCTGTGTCTGCAAGCTGCTGCATGTGCATCACTATGCAAATCGTGCACCCACCAAGGTGATCCAGTTTGGGACAAAACAGAAAGAATACAGAATTGCATGTTGCATAAAGGGTTTTTTTACAATATTCCCAATTGTCCTGTCAATCAATTCAGAATGAATTTTCAATCACAATCTAGCTAAAAAGATCGGCTCAAATATAACAAGGTTCTATTGTGAAGGTGCCCAGTTCGAATCTGTATTCAAGAAATCTTGTTCGAACAGAAGTGTACCATTTCCCTCCAATATGCTAGTAATATAGTTAACAACGCTCTATCTGTTTCAGAGTTTATTCAGTACCCCAATATATGCGGCACAGCTAATATGTACAAAACCATGAAGACATTTGTTTTTATAGTGTACGTTTATAAGTACTTCAAGCACATTTTTCTTTTAAGTTAAAAATTTATACAATTTTTAAAGTACACTGTATTTAACATAATTTTTTTTATGTTTAATGCATGTACTTTCTCAGCAGTTGGTAAGGACAACGCATCTGCGTTTGTAGAAACTCCACCGGCAAACAGTTTGTTAGTCATGTTATGACGTCAGGCTCATAACCAGCAGAACATTTAAACCCAAAACAACCATTCAAATCGCATACATGCTATCAAATTTCCACAGTCAAGTGTTAAGTTCATGCGCTAAGGACTGCAACACCGTCCAATTTCTTAAGTGAATTTTTACATTTCATTTGCAGATCCATTCAGTGAAACTGAAATAGGCACTTATAATACAACATAAACATTCTAACGTAACGTTTCTAAGACAGACAAAATGGCGGCACTAGTGATTCATTGCAAAACTTCGTGACGTAGCTGTCGTCCGTCCGCAACAAACGTGAGCGAAATAAAAACAAAAATTTTATGACAGTGTTTGCCACACGAGCGTGGCAGTCAGAAACATAAAACAAGGAATAAAGAGAGGACATAAACCACAAAGAAAAGAAGGCAGGGTCAACAAAAACGAGGTTAGGAGCAGGACGGGTTCAGCTGCTTCCTAACCTCACCCAGCAGACTACATCTTGAATCTTGTGTTAAGAAAGGGAAAAATTCATAACCTGGGGAACACTCTTATGGACCAAAATATGACTGCATTTCTGGTTTAAAAAATAGGCACAGGGGAAGAAAAGAAATGAAATATAAAAAGAGGAACAGAAACAGAGAGGAATAGTAGGTGGAAAAGAGAATAAGAAACTGACAAGAATGACAGAGAAGACGGTAAGAATTATGAAAAGATTAAGAAATAGAAATACAAACATAAGAAAGATAAGGTTTAAAAGTTTGAGAACTAATTAAAAGTGTGATTAAAGAAGACAAGCAGAGGCAGGAGAAATAGGCACAAGGGAATATGGAATGGAAAGCAAAGAAGAAGAATAAGGTAAGTGGTGAAAATCAATAAAATATGAAATGGCCGAAGCAAATAAGAAGAGAATAAGTAAACGATAAGAAATATGTTATGAAAATATACATGATAAAACATTGAATAAGAGAGTAGGATAAGGATGACTAAGATGACAAAAAGCGAGAAGAAAGGAAAGAAGGAAGAAGAAGTAAGGGAGAAAAGAAGGACTGAATAAAGAAATTGAAAATGATGCAAACAAGATAATTAAAACAAATTCAACACTACTAGAAGCGGGCGGAGAGAAATTAAGAGTCTATACATTAGGATTGTTTAGGTCTTATGGAACAGAAAATAATACTGTTGGTAAACAGAATAAGGGAAAATTGCAAATGACGACAGTGGAAGGGAGACAATAAATTTGGGGTAAGAGAAAAAATTCTTAACCATAATGTCTGGGAAGAAGTGTTACTTGTATACTTTCTATCGTTACACAACTACGACAGACTCATCATCCGTGATATTTGATGGCAGTAAATTACGACACGATATGACTAAACACAGCGTGATTTAGATTCACATTAATTGCCTGTTGTGACAGAAATCCACTATTTCTCTCCGCAAACACCAGCAGAATGAAACCAGGTGGCGAGGACTCTAGCATTCATGAGATGAGAACGGCAGAAAAATTTTTTGTTCGAAATCTCGATGGAGATATACTACTTGCAAGAACTAGGCCTAGAAAGAAGAGTAATGTGATACTGTATTTTACATAAGTACGAGGCTTATTCGGGACCGCGGTAGCACAGTGGTTAAGGTGCTGTGCTACAAATCAGAAGGTCGCTGGTTCGATCCCATCTGGTGTCAGTGGATTTTTCATTGACATAAAATCCTTCCGATCGCACTATGGCTCTTGGGTCGACTCAGCTTCTAACAGAAATGAATACCAGGAGTATTTCCTGGGGGTAACGGCGGCCGGTGCGTAAGGCTGACAACCTACCACCATCCTGTGCCGTTGTCACGTAATCTGGAAATCTTAATTTCCTGGAACCTTCTGGGCCACTCCGGGCATGTAACGGGACTGCTTTACCTTTTTTTACGAGGCTTATGCAGAAAGTAAGTACCGTTTCGCTGTGAAAAAAAGAGTAAGGTTTCATATAAAATTTTATTGTTATCAGATTCTGCATTCTTCAAACTATTTTTCCGCATATTCTCCACCATTATTGAGGCCCTTATCGTAGCGGGGCACAAGGTTTTGTATACCCTCCTCATAGAATGCGGCCGCCTGCGATGTTAGCCACTTCTGCACTGCATCTTTCAGGTCATAGAGTAGAGTCCTTGAAATCTCAGGAAAGTGCAGGGACAGATCAGATATTGTGAAAGGTTTGTCGTCACGCACTCTTTCGTTGGCCTTACGCACCAAATCATCATTCACTAAAGATGGACGCCCACTTCGGGCCTCATCGTGCACGTTCTCTCGTCCTTCATTGAACATCCGAACCTATTTCCTAATCATACCATCACTCATCGCATTGTCACCATACACTTGACAGATCTGGTGATGAATTTCACTTGGTAGCACATTCCTAGATTTCAAAAAACGAATTTCAGACCGTATTTCACTGTCGGCGGTCCTTTCAGTTGTCTTAAACATGTTGAACGCACAAGAACAAACATAAACATAAAAAGAATTTCACGAAATGGCGTCTATGGCTTCTCAATTGATAGAGGAAGTCACTTCACATGCGCAAAGTGACAGTCTCGAGGATGCGCGAGAGATATGCGCAGACGATCCTTACTTTCCGAAAAACTTACGTACTTTCGGAATACAAACGGGACTCATTTTATTTAGAATGATGACTAATGGTGGGTTCTTCGGAATTGGATGATGATAATTGAGGTACCATAAAGGGCCGAAAGCGTGTCAATTATCTATCTGCCTGTTACCCTCCTCAGAAGGATTCTGCTCTGTTCAGTTGGTTAACTGCTTAGAGTCACGGCATAAACTTTACACCTGGTATGGAAGAAATGTCACTGCTCTATGACCCTGAAGAACGTAAGCATGAAGATTTATACGGCGTGTTTCATTTAGAATTAAAATCCAAACAATGATATATTATGACATAAAAATGAAATCAGAAGCCGGTTCACCCCCCTTTCTCTAAACCCCCCCCCCACTCCTGTCAAGGTAACCCCGCTTCCTAAGTCGTTGCTTACGCCATTTAAACAAAAGCTGTGTATGTGCGAACGTGGCGAATTTAATTTCAGGATGCGTGTTTGTTCAGTACAAGCGCCTAGCTTTCAAATTTTGTGTTGCTGATTGTGGGGCATTTATCTTCGTTTATCATGACAAGGAAGTGCCGATTAAGACAACACACGGACTACTAACAGAAATTCTGGAGAACAGAAAATGTTTGAGCTGGAAAACACGAAAGGCGTCGGATAGGATTGGCAAACGTCACTCTCCACATAGCTGAAAATAAAACACCAGCGCCATGGCCGCTGAAATCTTTAACAAGACTCTCAAAACAAATTGGATTATCTATGAGAAGTTACACAACTGTGGAACTAAGAATATTACTGATTTCAAGCTGCAACAAGGAGATATGCTTGGAAACATTCAATATTTGCATTGGTTCCTTTGTTTCGTGTACGAAGCATGTCTGCCATTCAATGATCACTTCAAATAACCAGAACTTAAAACGCATGCGTAGTGTACGAGACTAATCTGAGTTCATGACTGAAGAAAGACGTATGGTGTGCAGTCTCGAAGGTGATATGTGAGACCAATGCCAAATGCTTCGCGAATAACACACAGTTTTAGTGCTGACTACGGTTCGACAATGACCGTTCAGTTCAGCGCGTTCACACCTGCAGAACTTTTGTGCAACTGGCATGAGCAGCGGCCGATTAATGAGGGTGACCTTGATTCTAGTGGCATGGAAAGTTTGGGCAGACCTGGTGCTGATTTCATTTTTTTAAATCTTATAGGTGACTGTTTCGGGGTTGCGTTGTAAATTGAACGTCCTGTATTACAGAAGAGGTTAGTGTTGTTGCGACGCCCTACACTTGAATTCAAGAACCCGAGATCAAATATTGGCTGGCGTGGTCTTCCTCAGTTCCACAAGGCCAATTCGGGGGCAGTACCAAGATTACGACATGACCACTTCCTTTCAAATCCTTTCCCATTTATCGGTCGTCAGTCACAGAATGATTTGACGCTACATTTTTTTTCCACTAGCGTACTGATAAGGTTGTTACGTTACGCACAACAATGACGAAATATTCACTGCATTTGATTGTGGTTTATTTTACGACGCTAGCAGACTGTAAATGGCGACAATAGTAGGATGACTGGCGAATGATAAATCGCAAAGGATTTGAAAGGAAACGGCCGTGACCTGATGGAGGTATCATCCTGATGTTTTCCTGGAAAGACTTAAGTAAACCACAATAACTCTGTAATGATGGCCTGTGTCCTGGCGGAGATTTTAAGAGGGACACGTTCCGAACACAAACCTTGAGGGTTACCGCTTCATCATCCACCTCGGTCCAGTACGAATATCGTATGTCGGATTCCGACATCGGTACTTATGGTTTATGTCAAATTTCGCTGTCAGTTTTTTTTTTTTTAATTATTCGTTCCGTGCATTTTGCTTATACCGACTTAATGCACAATTTACGAAGACATTTAACAACACGGTCTTTCACTGCTTCTACATGTTTCGGCACGTCTGTGTCATCCTTAGGGAGTTTACACCAAACTTGAAACTGTAACAGACTACATCAGTAATACTCATTAAATACAGAATTCAGCAGCTAAGCGCTAGGTCCAGGGTGCTTGATACCTGGACATATTAATATATTTTGTTTATATATGTAATCTGTTACACCCCAGCAAGTTTAAAATTCGATGTATGAATTCCCTGAGAATGACACAGACGTTTCGAAGCATGTAGGACAACTGAAAGATCTTAATTTAACTATATATGTAACTTGTGCATTAAATTGGTTTTGTAAATTAATATTTGTAATCAATACTTATGTTAACGCACAGCATGATATATGTCGAATTTCGCTGTCAATATTTATGTTAGCGTAGAGCATAATGTATGCCGAATTTCGCTCCCAGTACTTATCTTAAGACGACATTTTTATCAGAACTCTTGTTTGTTACTTTTGTGTGTACGGACACTAGCAAATATCTATTTAAAACAGCTGTTAGTTTCAAATAGATTAAATAATAAAAAAGACAAAGAATTACGAAGAAAGTATAAACGATATATTATCTAAATATCTATTTCAAACAGCTGTTAGTTTCAATTAGAGTAAATAATAAAAAAGACAAAGAATTACGAAGAAAGTACAAACGAAGGATAATAATTTTACGAAGAGACAAGGAGGGAACGTATCTTGATGTCTTATCCTGTCAGCATCCCCAAGGCAGAGGCAAGTTGCCGTTATGCATCGTGACAAGGAATTCTTCAATTTTTATCGACAGTGACGTATGGACTCCATGCCGATAACAACAACGGAACAGCTGTTTGTCACGAATATTTAGAGCCTATGGATTCCACGAAATATCCACGCGGGGTTTCAGCCTAATCAAGATTATGACAGTTGCATGACAGAACTCATTAGCTTCTGACCACATGTCACAGGTAAAGTCTTACCTTAGACGGAATAAATCCTTGTATTTTATTAGACAACTACCATAAAGACATCTGCAATTTCAAGGGGAATTTTTTACTATTGCCATCCGTACCTATGATTTCCACATACAATCCATCAGTTGGTTCATACGTTACAGTCCTTAATTTTAGGGTTTCTTTAAATATGGTTGCCAAGAACTTGGCTAGTTCGTGAAAGATAATTTGATAGAATAACTTTTGTTTCAACCCAACAAAATTTTTATCTCTAACTGTTGGGGCTGAAATGCCTACTGATGCTCTTTAAGAGTTTTCATTACGGGAGTTCTGTAAGCGTTTATAGCAACAAACGAAGCTATTAAGAAAGGCAGACTGAATATAAATTCTCGCTTCCTAAATGAAAACGAGCCCCAGTAGTACCACACTATGACAAATGTGTGACATCATCTTATCTTCCAGTATGAATCTACGAATATCAACATAACCTTCTTGCTTATTCTACAGGGGTGCTGATACGTCCTTAGCCCGAACAGGAAGGAAACAAGCTAATGTTTCTGTCAGAATGGCGTGAATTTCCTTCGGCGCCTTGCCTTGCAGGAAAAAAAAAAATTCTTAATAACAGCTCGCGTCTCGATGTTGTTGAAATCGAAATGTGTGGGCTAGAAAGACTGTTGACTCTAAGAATCCTACGGCACACAAACACGCTAGCAATATTGAAAGAGGTAACATAGTTAACTGCATCTCTTTGTACATGCACAACTTTGTCTTTTTATCTTTACTTTTATCATTTTAAGGTCCATTTTGCGACTCTGGTTGTAGCTTATACTACCCTCAAGCTACAACGATAGGATTAGTAGTGAATAATAAAGGGAAAAAGATGGGGGAAAACATCCAGCACCATCATTCCGTGTATTATACCTGAATACGCTTGTGGGTCCAGAAACCACGATGAACTTCAGGCCCTATAGTCAATGTCCGGCGAAGATTTGAAGCAAAGACCTGCCGAATATAAATCATTACGTTTGCCCTTTAGAACCGAGACCGGTTGCGGGGCCTCAAGTGCTTCCAGCTAGCGTCAAGGTTAAGAATGTGTGGAACTGTAAATTTCAAATCCCTTATATACATTCAAGGCGCGAACGGGTGAAAATGTACTATTTTACTACTTGTAACAACTTGCTGTGTTTTGAGTGCACTCAGGTACATGCAATTATGCTTAAATCTGAGTGGATGATCATGTCAGTAGACTTTGAGATAGGAGGAGGTAAGGTGGGCGACACGGAGCAGACATAAGAACAAAGACGATACAGATTGTTGTTGATCGTGGGGAATGGAAATAGCGCTGAGAGTGGTTCAAATCTTTTTTTAAGTCCGGGCGAACGAATATACTCTCTCCATTAGAAGAAAAAGTTGGCAATATCGAACATTTTTCGAACGATTTAAATTTGCAAGAAGTCATCCCGTTGTGTAAAGATTACGTATAAACACTTTTTATTATACGATTCAGTCAGCACAACCATATAAATTAATGGCATAGGTTACAGCGACATGTTTCGACTTATAAAGTCATCATCAGGCTAAGCTAAGAGCCATGGAGTTTCTTACAATGTGGCTGTGCGCATTTGGGATCCCAGATGGCTTACAATGTGTGTTGCGATTGGCAACATGTATATATACTGATCCAATAAGTAATATACTTATTGATTAGTATACATATATACATGTTACTTGTTGATCAGTATATACAAAAGTTGCCAATCGCAACACACATTGTAAGCCATCTGGGATCCCAAATGCGCGCAGCCACATTGTAAAAATCTCCATGGCTCTTAGCTTAGCCTGACGATGACTTTATAAGTCGAAACATGTCGCTGTAACCTATGCTATTAATTTACATGGTTGTGTTGACTGAATCGCATAATAAAAAGTGGTTATATTTTTCGAACGGCTAATACAGAAAGAAACCGTCAGAAAGTGAAATATTGAGGTCAAGTCAACCTGCAGTTTCGATTTCACCGACTGATGTGGGAGAGGGATGAGAAGGGAGAGGGGCTGCAGTCAATTCACTGCCAGTGCCACGGTCAGGGGCAAGTGACCCCCGGGTCTTGTTGAACGACGGAGAGAGCGGGGGAAGGGTTGAGGGGCAGTTGCCAAACATTTTAAGCACAACGCGACTTCAAAATGCACTAGCATCTCACGGTGTCTGTCTCGGGTTCGATTTCATGTGATGAAAAGACCACTTGCGTCATACCGTGGTCTATCACAGCTGGAATTACTGACGCAATTCGAGAGCCGGTTTTTCTATCTCTTTCAGCAACACAGCGTTGTTAAATGATCGTTTCGTCATTTAATGCCGCTGTGCCAAGTGTAAAGCTTGTGTAGTCTCGAATGAGATGGGTATATGAATGTAAATATTAAGTAGGTAGCGATATGGAAGGAGAAGGTTGTAGTTTATTGCAATGTAGGTTATTAGAATCTAGACAAGCAGACTGACAGCATTATTAAGTAATTCAGCAAATTATTAAAAGTAATGACCTTCAGAAAGTTTGTCGCCCACCCCCACCCACCATATTTGTAAATAGTATTTCCAAAGTGGTTAAGGCAGTCACACTGTATTAATCGTTAGAACTAACAAAACAGGCGATTAGATACTTCGTTATTTACCCGGTCAATCCGTTAAGGCTCAAAAACTGAATGTCCTGACTCAGACAGCTACTCTCTGACCTGATAACAGAGACTGTCAAGTTCAAGTCTCCGGAACTCCGTCTATTCTTAGTTTTCACAATTTTCTTCATTCCCTTCAGGGAAATTCCAGTATAGGATCTACAATTGGATAGCAATAACGTATTCCCACATCCTTTCTAGTTTATTACGCCCTATAATCTAATATTTTGGATTTGACATTCAGAGGACCGTTCAACGTCATATATTCTTATAATAAAAAGCAACGAGATGCACTATTCACAAATTTATTTTGGTAAAGAAGTACCAAAATAAATTTGTGAAATAGTGCAACTCGTTGGTTTTAATTATAAGAATAATATTTTGGATCCCTGTACACAGTATAAAGTACAGTGTCTTTATATCAATCACAAATAAATAAGATGCACAACGCTAAGCTGCACGCTAATGGTTTATTTAAGTTTATATATATATATATATATATATATATATATACAGGATGTAACAGGAGGAACGGACCAGACTTCGAGAGGGTGTTCCTTATGTTAAACTATAACGAAAAACCCCAAAACACCTATATCCAAAGTTGAACGGTTTGGGAGATAATAGCCAGTGAAGTATGA
>Ga0123357_10011493_pt1 | contig 11361 bp, 7 predicted proteins | sample TergutEmb28metaG_FD_89873 | JGI IMG/M metagenome (GOLD analysis project Ga0123357, IMG submission 89873) | Embiratermes neotenicus P4 segment gut microbial communities from Petit-Saut dam, French Guiana - Emb289 P4 | ecosystem: Host-associated > Arthropoda: Insects > Digestive system > Gut ...
AAAAAAAAGTTTTGCAAAATGATTTTAAAAATTAAATTTTTTCTTTTCCCCTCCTGAAGTTTTTCATAGATTAATTTTTCTCAATTTTTTTTTGTGGAGAGCACCTTTCGTTGCCCCCCCCCCCCCAAAAAAAAAGCTAGACCGATCCTCCGATAAATGAATTTGTTGTTCTGAAATAAGTTTGTTGTGATTTGTTTCGTTTGAAAGCCAAAGTTGCAATAATGTATTTGGATTCAGTGTCTGAGACTTCAAAGGAATCCAGTTTATTTAATGCTAGTGCCAGTTAATTGCGTTGTGCAATTAAAGGAATTTCCTATTTCTCTTGTGGACATAACATTACGTATTAAAGTCTGTGAAAAATGAAAATTTGTCATTGTAGACCACATCCGCGGATCCCATTGACTTTTTCACGGAGTTCTTGCCCTCCATGGAGCGGAGTTTGATAACCTTTGCTGTAGATAATAACTTCTATACAGTTGTTCCACAACCTGTGGGTTGCACTGTTCCGAGTGTGTCGCGAAACATTTTCGTGAATCAACTTATTACTGACACCACTTTGGTTGTTTATCACTGTTGGTATAATCGCGTGAATTATTGTGCCAGTGCCGGCTTGTTCATACTGGTAGAACAGATGGCACAGAACATTGAGTGACTGCCAGAGTTGCCATTCTCCCATCGAAGAATTACAGGATCATCGCAACAAAATTGTCGTTTTTCTCATTTTAAGGAATACCTCGCAAAACACGAAAAAATTTCAAATTTACATGATCATGAAGACGATCTCTAGATATAAGAACCATAACAGGAGTCGCAGTAGTAAACTGAAGCTCATGCAGAAGTATGTATCTGCATACGTGTTTATCTTCATTGCATTAAATCATTGAAATGTTATGTTTATTATGAGGATTAGCGTTTCTTTTTTACTTCACAGCTGATGTTATTTCTGACTGCTGAGGTCGCCAGACACAGCTCTTGGCATAATGTGGGTTACAGCTGAAAAAGTTTGACAGAGTGCTGTGCTACTAGCTTGACTGCTACTGCAGGCATTTACAGTAATTGTGACATTCAGTAAGAGAAGTGACAGTGGTAACTATAGTTAAAGTTTCAGGACTGCTATAACGTTACGCCGTGTCGACTGGTAATTAGTCAAGGACGTTCCGCAGGAGCGTAGAGTCGCGTCTGAATGGTCAAACAGTTTATTGTGCAACTGTTTGCCGGTCGACATGTGGTAACATCCCAGAAGACTTGATTCTTCATCGTCACCTCCGTGAGAACCTCAGATCTCGCCTAATACAGTACCTGTATTTCTTGTAGCAAGCGGATTGGTTTGTCTGGTCGTCTGTAATTTGAAGGAATTTTATATTTTCCATATTATGCGCAGTCGACTGATAATACAGCACTGAATTCAACAATTGCACAGTCAACAACATGCCAGCATTTTTTACTGTACGATGTGCCTCCGACATATTTCGGACTCTACGTGGCCATCCTCAGGGAGATATCTAACAAAGGAATGCTGTAGTGGTAAATTTGATTAAAGATGTGCATATATTGAGTAAAAAAAAATACAGTGTTTCCAAATGAAATTGCTAAAAATGTTTCAAATATAGACTAATTACAAATACTCGAAACGTATTTGTAATTAGTCTGTGTTTTAATTTTTTTTAACAATTTTAATTGAAAATATTGGTTACGATTCCAGATATGCACGTCTTTAACAAACTCTGCCACTACTGTATTCCTTTGTTAGAGATCTCCCTGAGGATTGCCATGCTAAGGCCGAAACTCGTAGGAGGAGCATCGTGAAGTGACGAATGATTGTTTGTTGTTAATAGTGCAATTTTAGGATTAAATTTTTTATAATTTTTTGGAATATACAGCTTCGATCTTGAAGACTTCAACCCTGAAAACCAAGGCGCTGTCTTCTTCCGAAACGCTGTTACTTGCCTCCCGTTGTACGGCGCGATATAGTAACCCAGTCACTTTTGTTTGAGGCACTGTGTGTCACTTTGTAGTCTCCAAACCCGCCTGCACGTTTTCTTATTGACCTTTTTTTTTTCGCAAACTGGGGTGGTTACTTACTCGTACAAATGGTTTGTGGTTGTAACAAAGAAAGCAGGAACGCGGGGGCGCAAAAGGAATGAGAATCGCGAGTCATGTTTCACCTGGAACACGCAGTGACGCTGGTTTGTCTTGCGCCTGCATGCACATTTCAGATTTACTTCTCTGTCTCCTCTGAATACTGCTCAGACCTGTCGCTCCGTGTTATTCTTCTTTCTGAGCCTAGATGTCTTTGGATTAGAGCAGATCAGATTCACATTGTGTTCTGGGACGTGAAGCAGAGGACGTTTTAGAAGTATGCCACCGTTTCGGATGCACGTGCTGCTTCCGTCGTCAGAAAACTTGGTACTGAATCCATATTAATCTCAGATTTCACACAGAAACTAAGGAGTGGCCACTGTGCGTAGAGTTGTTTTAAGGAAGCTGTTTTTCTCTGAATATGGAGGCAGAAATTCTGTACGGAAACTTAGTGGACATCTACCAGGCTGCACGGCGTCGTACGCTGTAAGACCGAACGTTCACGTTTTTAGAATCCGGAATCTCACGAAGTCAGTCACGTATGTCGTTCAAAGGTTAATCGTGAGTTTCCCATGTAGCGTTACAAGGCTCCCGCCCTCCCCATCAGAACTCGAATTTAGAACTGTGAGAAACATGGCCCCATCGTACTTCTATTAACGTGATCGTACCTGAGTATTTGAGTTTCCTTACCATGTGTTGTAAACATGTCTTGCTACGTTTGCAAACTGAACTGTTCTCTTAAAAGGAACGCGGCATTTTCAGAAGTAAGGCCTTCCCTAAAATTGTAACTCTCGATGAAATAAGTCTCAAATGCATTTATTTCGTATCGCTTGTGTAGAGTTATGTTACGATTTGTCCTGTGTTGGAACGCATTTTGGCTCAGTTCTGTCATGTAATTTGTAGTGTATTTCGACCAAGAATTCTGCCCTGTAATCTGTACTAGATAGCGTTTTGCTCTCAGTCATGCTGCTGTAAGCGGAACTTAACGTGTACTGAAATTGATCGATGAATATCATATCCTTCCGGGAACACAGTCAGTGCACATGCGCAAAGTGAAAATCATAGTAACAAGATTGCAAATGCTATTCCCCGCGACTAAGTACACAGATTTTCATTAGGCGTTCTCTACTGTAAAAATGTCGTATGGTTTCAGCGTACGCTCCTAATTGATATTTCATTTAGGCACATAAAAACATTATCTTCCCAGTACCGATTTTTACGAAACTCATAAATACTCAGCAACATTAGGTTATATGCAAATCTCCGGTATCGAATTTTACCCACATTGTACAGCAAGGAAGTACTGGGGAAAAAAAAAGTCTCCAATTAATGCGTGCTTTTTTACTGCATCGATTTTCACGAAACTCAATAAATTTTTGTGGACATCCCTGTAGCTGATTTTATCAAAATTGTAAGAAATATATAAAAATGCTGGTAAAATTTCGTGTACCCCCTTGAGAAAAGCGTGGATTCGCCTGCTCCGCTTTCATCGAGCCCACAACTGCTTTGCGGCATTGCTTTATGCTTTACATCGCAGTTCACCCCAGTCGAAATATGGAAATAAATGGAGTTAGGTCTGGCCATAACTGGGCCGATTTTTACCAAGTTCATGCTTGATCGACATCGTTTGGTCTATGGGTAATAGGACACAGACATACGGTCGTGGTCTATATGGAAGTCGTTCTTTTGTGACGTAAATAACGTCTGAAAATTGTACAGATGGGAAAGGAAAAATGCCAATTGCTGTGTGACGCCTTTTCGCTATTTGTGTTAAATATCAAATTGATTGGTATCCGTCAGGACTGGTCCACTGCCTATAAAATGCAGTTTATTTGAAGTGTATATCTGCAAGTACAAAACTCTTCCCCATTGAATGGCCGCCCAACTGGCGCTGTCGGATTCACTTTCTTTTCTTGAAGCATGCCCTTCACACTACTCGACGCGTAACAATGACAGTTTGGTGTCAGCTTGACTTGCTTTTGTGACACTTAGCGCTCCTAATATTATCCGCCGTTTGACCTTCAGGCAGGATTGAAAATAATACTCATGCTCTTGTTTAAAAAATTCGCAGTTTTTGTTTGTCCAGCTGCACCATGACCCAGACGACGGGAGAGATTTCAGTAACAGTAAATTTTGTAACCCAGCCCTTTATTTGGTTTAGATCTTTATATTTTCTTTTCGTTTTATTTTAAAGGGTGGTTTACCTAGTCACTTGTGAATATAACGTATAGATTCCCCATGCAATATATAGACCGCCAGTGTTAGTTGATCTTAAGCGTATGCACTTTGCGTACTCTTACGTTGTTTAAGCCGCTGTGAGAGCCTTAAGTCTGATAATGCTGAAACGGATTTGAAACGATGTTTGGAAGAACGAAACACGGACTATGTAGACAGAACTGATGCCATGTCATCAGTGTCTATGTGCAGGGAGACAGAGTGATGTGTTGTCTGTATCGGGGATACAGTACAAACTGGCTTTCTGGCTGTCGCTTGGATCATAAAGTAAACTGCAGTCTCATTTCGGAATTGTAGCAATGAAACTTGGACCAACATGAAACAAGGAGGAGTTCAAATATAGGGACCTAAGTTAACAAATTCAAAGAGGGTTTAAGGTTGCATTCTAAACAACCGTCAGCGAAACAGGAATATGTGAGACTGAAACTGCTGCTGTATTCACCGAACCCTTAACATAATCAGCAGCAGCTACTAGTCTTAACGAATTCCCACTCTCAGAATTAACCACTGATGTAGTGTGTCATAAATCGGGAGAATGACGGAACTGCTGAGGAGGAAGTGGTTGGTTAATCGTGGAATTAATTAGGCTTCCAAATCGCTTTTTGAAAGCGGGGGTTTTCGAAAGATGATTGACCTAACGTCGCCTTTGAATGGAGTGTCCAGGTTCTTGTTCTGACAGAGATTATCGAGTTTTTCCACAGTCTCTCCAGACTCTTTCTGGGATAGTGCAGTGACGCCGTCTTGACTGCTTCACAATTCACTCCTCTTCCTACTCGACGCTTCATCGTCTTCGCAGTTGAAGTGATGTCGTTAAATTAGCTAAGAAAGGAATAAAAACGGCCAAAACAACGATATGTTACACGTACGTTTCTGTCCCTGTTTTGTGTTTCAGGATTTCAAAGCTGCCTTTGTGCGCGCGCGTATAGTTCTGTTTCCCTGACGTTATTCTGGAAGCTGCCTGCAGCCGTAGGACAGATTTTGTCTCGCCCCCATCAAAACTTGGTTTATTTAGTACTTACTGCTGTATCGATTTTATTTCAACGTGTCACACGGCTTTTCCGAGGGCATAACTGACACGCTTTAAAATTTATACAAACCACTCTGACCCATTTGTCTTCAGGCTGCTTGGTTTGCGGAGTTGTAACGTTGTAATTTTGAAATTAATTTAGTTTTCCCAAAACATACCAGACCTTTGCCATCAAATTAAGTTACATCTTTTCGCAGAGAATGAATTTTATGGTGCCTGCAGTTTTCCATATCGTCTGTTCAAATGAATGGCAACAATATTTGCGATCCTCTTCAAAAGAGTGTGGACTGTACTGTTACTGGCGTGCATGAATCCCGGACGAATAATTTTTGTACAGTGTTGCCTGATATTGGCACTTTGAACATTGCAGTTTTCCCTTACATGCAAAAATGTGTATCAGTTTTCATGCAGCGAGCAGATGGCAACAGATAACAGTGAGCTTCACAGGACACTCCAGAATTATGGTTTGTCAGTCAGACCTCCATGTCACCATTCTGGCCCCTAGAATCTAGAGGTGGCTTCTGTACTGTCGGAAAATTTTTGAACTCCTGGTAGCGTGCACTAACGGTCGATAGGTTTCTGACCTTTGCCCGTCCTGTAGTGACTGTTTCCAAGGGAACACTGTGTTTCGGAAACTGGATCTGTTTGTGCCTTCAGATGAAGGGTGGAAAGGTGTCTACTGAGCTGGGTGCGACAAAAAGAGATGTTTTCGGTCACCGGCTGGCTTGATTAGGGCAACATCCAGTTTTGCAAACTTATTTTCAGAATACTGAACGATGGGGAATGTTCAGAAACCTTATTTTGTCCAGAACTGCTTGCCTTGCGGTTTTATGTATGTTGTTGGTCTGGATCGACATTTGAGAACTGCGCTGTTCTGGACCGTTACGCTGCGAGAAATGGTAATTCCTTCCCGGCGTTTTGGGACAGTCGGTCCCATCTGCAAGAGTCAGATAGGTTCCCTGAAATGATAGTAAGGAATCACCACCACTCGCTACTTCATAGACCAGAAGAGCGCAGTTATCATCTACTTCGCGGCGGAAGCCCCGAAATCTTTGATCAACATTTGTTCGTGATGGAAGACTTGTAGTTAATTTATGTGTGATCTCACTGAACGTTTCCCGGCTCTCGCATATAAATGTTATGTGTGCACTACGTTGAATTATCCCCCCCCCCCGTGGCGCAACAGCCCTACTCGGGCCTCGGCCGTCTCGAGGTTTCTAGATCACACACTGATAGACACACACACCCGCTAGGACTCCTCTGAGCGAGTGGTAAGTTTATCGCAGAGTTTGCTACCTACATAGCACACAATAAACATATGGGACGATCGTCCTTGCCCTCAACGGGATTCGACCCCGCGATCCCAGCAATGAAGCGGCTTCTGACCTACATCTTACATCGCACGGCCACCAGGATCGGTGTTTAGCTCCTCTACTGCAACTTTTTTTTTTGTGCCTTTTAGTGTCTTATATCCGTATATGCTATAGGTAGCTCTCTCACGAAAAAAAATTGTTCAGTCTTGAGGGAATATAAATATGTGAAATTAACTGTCATTACTTCCCCACTGAAATTTCTTCAAATTATCGAAATGAACTGTTACTTATATACGTAGTTGTGTGTTTTGTTAACAGGGAGAATGATGTGAGTTAGTAATGCTTAATATCAGTCTCTTACTTAGCAAATACACATTTGTTATGACTACGACTATTTACGATACGTGCACTACGGCACCTGATTCCTTCTTGCTGTGTGTTGTAAATGTTCAGAGTATCGACTGATGTTCATGTAACTTGTGTAGACCATAGTGTGATAGGCTGTGTACCACTTCCTGTGTGTTAGTCAACAATTTATGTACTACTAGCGGTTTGTGAGGTACCGTCATACAGAGTAGGGTCTACGTGTATGTATGTGCCAAATTGAAACTGACTGCAACCTTCAGCACACACCAAATGCCACATTTATTTGAAGTTCACTCAGTAACCTTAGAGAATTAGTTGGTGGATGAGCAGACATTCATACAGTCGCAGTTTGTGCAGTTTGTGCAAATAGCTTGTACTGCGGGACTTCGTGGTTTGGTGTTTTCCAGGACGTCAGTAACAGACAGTTTTTTGTATGCCGGATGTCAATAAGAGGCAGTTTGGTTATATGCCTATGTCAGGAAGAGGCAGTTCGCTTATATTCAGTATGTCAGTAAGAGGCAGTTCGATTATATCCAGGATGTCATTAAGAGGTAGTTCGGTTGTATCCAGGATGTCATTACGAGGTAGTTCGGTTGTATCCAGGATGTCAGTTAGAGGCAGTTCGATTATATCCAGGATGTCATTAAGAGGTAGTTCGGTTGTATCCAGGATGTCATTACGAGGTAGTTCGGTTGTATCCAGGATGACAGTTAGAGGCAGTTCGGTTATATCCAGAATGTCAATAGAAAGTCACTTTGGTTATATCTAGTATGCCAGTAAAGATAGTTTGTATTCAGGATATCTGTAAGAAATATTTCGATTATATCCAGGATCTATATCTTTATTTAAAAATGATATCCAGGATATCAGTAAGAGGCCGTTTGGCTCTATCCAGGATTGCAGTAAAAGACAGTTTCTGCTTTTTTTGTACGAACAGTTTGTGGCTCTTAACGACGGAACAAACGTGAAGCGAAATAATTACACGTTCATATATTTTTTTTTTATTTGACGCAGCAGCCCCCAATGGGCCATGGCCTCCTCATTCAGGAGGTTCTAGATCACACACAACGACGCACCACAGTCGGTAGGACTCAACTGAACGAGTGATCAGCTCGTCGCAGAGACCTCTACCTGACAACACACAACACTCACAAGACAGACATCCATGCCCCCGGTGATATTCGAACCCACAATCCCAGTAAGCGAGCGGCCGCAGACCGACGCCGTAGACTGCACGGACACTGGGCCGTCTCATACAAATATTAGTTGTTAATAAATAAATAGAATACTGTATATGACGTGCGATGGTCATCTTCGTAATGTAACTCCTTAAACTGCCTGTCCCCTTTTTTTGGATTTTAGCCCTTTAAAACTCATTGGTAACAATATGTACCACTTAGTGTAATATTTAAGGGAACTCTCTATTTAGTCCATACAGTGCTTGCATGTGTTTCATATTGTCCGCCACATTAGATAGCAAGCCTTAGAAATACAACAATGACCGGTTGATCACCTAACTAAGGTAGAAACCAAATGCTTATGCGGCGTATATTATTTAGATTTAGATTTAAGATGCACTTCGCGTTTCAAAGAGTTCAATCACCTTGGCACCTTGCCCGTTCATTACACTGGCCATCAGCCTTGCCTTATGTAGATTATCGATTTCTGATACTTAACCTTATTCTGAACCATCTGTAACTGTGGTCTGCTCCTCCATTTTTCCTTTCCTCTTTGCGTTTGATAATGCAGTTGACATTGAATGACGTCATTATTGAATACCGTAGATATCAGTGACAGCATACATCTTTTAACTGTTCCACGTTTCCTTCTAAAATTGTCAGTTTCGAGTCTTCAGTACTTCAGAGCGCGCAGTAGGGTAGCTTGCTTTAAGTTTCTATGACAAACTTTTCGCTGCGATGCGAACCCTGGTGTATATAGCTACCAAGGAGGATGGTGCACTGAAGTATTTACGAAGAGCAAGATGTCGTAATTTCACTAAAATCAGTTCAACTTCATGCCATCCCAACGCAGTCGATAGAGCCTTGCTTGCAATATGAGGGGGTCGACTCGTGCCTGGAATGTTACATTTTATACCATTCTGAAACATGGAGACGTACCTTCACTCTTAGTCTTTTACTGTACGAAACTTTCCTCCCTTCGTAATTCTATTATTTCTGTTTTAATCCTTTAGAGCACACTCGTTTCCGAGACCCGTCATTCCCTTTAACATTTTTGTCTACGGATGTCGTATGGGTTTTTTTCTAATTAGGAGCATTTATTTCCAAGAATTCTGTCCGCTGGGATGTGCCTCTGAATCGATGGTAAATTTGTACCATACTACACAGCACCACATGCCAGAAGACAGTGCAGTCACTTTTCGTAGTCCTAAATCTAGTAGCGATTGCATTTATTGAACACATTGGTCGATTTACCTCTTTAATGGAAATGCATTGTTTTCTCTCTAAGGTGAGAACTTGGTTCCTTTCACCTTGGTGAGAAAGAGAGAGAGAGAGCACGCGCGTGGGTTCGTGCTAGGGGTGTTTGCTGCCGGGTGTGCGATCTCTCATTTCATACCGATTATTACGAAACTTTGTATGAATGCTAATCCATTGGGGAATACCTCAACGCCAAACCGGTAATAGTAATTACGGCGGACGCAAGGACCCGTGAAGCAAGAATGACACTAACACGACTTACGGTAGATTGATGAAATTATGTACGGTAAATAGTCCGTGGGGAAATATGAAACCTTTTTTATTACCCATAACTGTTAAAATAATTGTAGCTAGACATGTGGGATGTGTTTGGAGGTAGCTCGCATGTGTACTGTACAAGTACAGAATCTGTCCTTAGGTAATTAATTCTTCATAAAAATGAAACAAAACAACAATAGCAAACCTGATTGATCGGTACAGCTATGAATCTTTGCTGTTTAAACGGAGACTTCGTGAGTTTCGTTCGGGACTCATTTTTAGGCGCGTTCGCAAAATTACGGAAAACGGCTATTTTCTGCGTCGTGTCTGTCCGTCCCTCCGTCCGCATGGAACAACTCGGATCTCACTGGACGGATTTTCATGAAATTTGATATTTGAGTACTTCCGAAAATGTGTCGAGAAAATTGGAGTTTCATTAAAATATGACGAGAATAGCGGGTATTATACATGCAGACCAATATACGTTTTCGATCATATCTCGCTCAGTTCTTCGAATGCGAAATGTTTCAAACAGAAGTCATAGAGAAAATCAAAGTACACATTTTATGTCCACTAACTTTTTTTTCCCCGAAAATCGTGCAATTGATGAGAGAATGTGAGAAAATATTTTACAGCCGGACAGGCCACAGATGACAATATGGCGCATGCACATTGCATGCTGGATACCTAAGACTACAAGTACGCACTCAGAATGTGTAATACTTTTCGTTTTCCCACTACAACACTGGTTGCACGAACGCGCCTGACTGCTACGTTATACGTACATGGCCTGTTTTTACCATTGTTGAAGATCGTTGGGTTTCAAAAGATTCACAATTTCTGTTTATGTGGAATGATAGCCGCCTGCTGATAAGAACTGCTCTTGTGAAATTCTGCTGTTATAATATTGCTTTGTATGTGAACTGCAGTGTTATTTATAGTGCACTATACCTTGGTATTGTCTTACCTCAGAGTATGCCACGACCGCTTTCTTCCACATTGTTATCCATATAACATTCACTAACCATCTACCATATGATGCTATATAACTTAAGTTACACACAGAGTGAATAAGCAGAAGACAGCCATGGGCTGACTGTAAACACAACCACAAGAAATACATATGTTTTTAACATTCATAGGTCCATGTATCGCTGTTATATTCGCAGAGTGTAAACAACAAGATGCAATGTTTCACAATTTATTTATTTCTGTAAGACGCTGTACTTATTTCCGACGGTTTTTCGGTCCATCAACAGGAGCACAAAACTGCACATACAGCGTCCGGTATTTGTCAGACTGTAGTGACATAGTTAAAAACAAATTACTAATAACAGTGTACATAAGTTGTTGTGGAAAGTAAAACGTGTTATAGTTAAAATTAAATGTTAACTAAGCGGTTAAAATTTATATGTTAAAACGTACAGATGATACAATATGATAAAATATTTTCTTCGGAAAATGCAACATGTTCTGTCAGTATAATGTGTGTACACACGGACTATTATACAAACAGAACATATTGCAAATTTCCGGGGGGGGGGGGGGGTTTTTTTTTTTTTTTTCTTTTTTTCGTTTTTAAGGTAGGATTTTAACCCCTTTTTTAAAATTATTTTTTAAATTTAAAACGTTTTTTTTTCCCTCTCAA
>Ga0123357_10011494_pt1 | contig 11361 bp, 7 predicted proteins | sample TergutEmb28metaG_FD_89873 | JGI IMG/M metagenome (GOLD analysis project Ga0123357, IMG submission 89873) | Embiratermes neotenicus P4 segment gut microbial communities from Petit-Saut dam, French Guiana - Emb289 P4 | ecosystem: Host-associated > Arthropoda: Insects > Digestive system > Gut ...
ACACAAAAAGGCTTTCCGCTAAACAAGGATTATTATGTCTATGAAAACGGACAGTTTCTTTTAAACATGAAAGGTGAAATTGTTAGCGACACCGGCAATGAATTTACCTACGATATGACGTCCATGACCGACGAAAATGCCGGAAAAACCCGAACGGTGATGAGTTTTGACGCAAACAACGATCCGCTAAAATCCGTAACAACTACTACCGTAAATGGTATTGAGTACTCTTCAGTAATGAACTATCAATACTGGCGCTCCAATAACCGTATTGATTCCATCCTGTTGACGATGAGCAGTTCCTATACGCCCGACACATGGGCTAAAACGATATTCAAGGCTTATGATTCCGCAGGAAGACCTACGCTCATGGAGCATTTTCAAGATACCGGTGATTACTCAATAGAAACAAACGCTTACTTTACCGATTCGTCCGGCAAAGTGCAACGGATAGAAAATGAAGATGATTCATACGATTCGTATGGAGGCAGTATGTACTGGGTAACCAAAGATATTATTTATTTCGATTCAAATGAACGGATGCAAATTGATTATTTCTATGATGGAGATCGTAGCCTAACCGAATATTCCTCCTATTGGGTATATCATTATGATGAGGGAACAGGAATTGCAACTCCCGCTTTGTCCGCTCAACCGGTAGCGATTAACGTATCTAACGGTTGGCTATCGGTAAAAAGTTCCAAAATGGAAATGATTACCATTTATTCCCCGTCAGGGACGCCGGTTTATACAGGGACTAAAGCAGCGGGAGAAATTCAAATTTCTACTGCAAATCTCCCGCAAGGAGTTTACATTGTACAAGGCAGCTCCGGTTGGGTGAAGAAAATTATTAAATGAATGAAATCAGTAACAATGAATAAAATTGAAATGGAAACAGCAAATGAACAGCCGGAGGACAAAGTTATCTTTGCGCCTTTGGAAGATATAGATATAATTAGAAAAGTGATCGTCAATCTGGAAATGACACGGAGTGAACTTCGAGCAGTTGCAGAAGGAATGAAACCGATTGAATAGTTGTCATTGCGGGCTTGACCCGCAATCCCCTGAACCCCTAAAGGAGACTTTACTCCCCCTTTAGGGGGCAGGGGGTGAGATCCCGCGTCAAGCGCGGGATGACAGTTCCTTTCTCCCCTTATGGAGAGGGGCTGGGGGTGAGGTCACACTATTTTCAACTCCAAAGCTATTTTTGTCAGCTCCGCGGTATTGTGAGCATTTAATTTCATGTACAGATTTTTCCGATAGCTACGGATGGTTTCATAACCGAGAAACATTTTTTCTGCAATTTCAACGCTTGTATTGCCTTCGATGATTAACAGTAACAATTCACGTTCACGGCGGGTAAGGTCAATTTTGTGCTTATCGCCTTGTTTCAAAAGAATATCCACTTCTTCGCTCAGAAACAGTTTACCGGAAACAACTGTCTGTATTCCTTCGATGATTTCTTCAGGCATGGCGTTTTTCAGTATATAACCCGAAGCGCCATTGTTGAGGACATGAGAAATTACCGTATATTCGGCATAGCTGGTCAGCATCAGTATTTTTATCTCCGGATATTTTGCCTTAATTTTTGGACATAAATCCATGCCGTTCCCATCAGGTAATCCTACGTCGAGCAGTAAAACATCCGGTTGCGCCGCTTTCAACATTTTCCAGCAACCCGCTACATTGTAGGATTTATCCGTCAAACAGGCAATACCCGATTCGGAAATGATTTTCTCCAATCCGTCAATAACTATCTTATGATCATCAACAACCGCAACTTTTATCATAATTTATAATTTATAATTCATAATTCATAATTTAATCTCCACATTTATTTCCGCTCCTTCGTTTGGTCTTGAATAAATATCAATGACGCCATTATATGATGCGATCCGGTTGCGGATATTCTGCAAACCCATGCCGATTATGACTGCCGAAGGGTCGAATCCGCATCCGTCGTCCTGTACGGTGAAGTTTATACGATCAGGTTCCTGAATGATTTGCACCATGATTCTATTCGCTCCGGCATGTTTCAGCGCATTATTCACCAATTCATGGATGCTGCGATAAATCATCACTTCGAGTTTTGGGTCTATCCGCGATTCGTCGCCGTAGTAAGCAAAATAAACAGAGGGCAGGGTACTGCAAAAATCGCTCACTGCCGATTTCAGTCCGAAACGTGAGAGTGAATCGGGCATCAGGTGGTGCGCTACGCGGCGCATTTCCTGTACGGATTGATCAACTAATTCTATTGCATTGTCAAAACGTTCCACATCGGCAACTTCCAATGTTACGCCCTTTTTCACATCCAGCAAGCTCAATTTGGCAGCTGTCAGCATACTGCCCAATCCGTCGTGCAAGTCGCGGGCAAGTCGGGAACGCTCGCTGGTTTCGCCGTCAAGCACGGCTTGTGTGGCGACTAATTGTTTTTCCTGTTCCAATTGCTTCACCTGCTGCTCGGCAACCCGTCTTTTCTGTACCGTCCATCGCCACAGTAATAAGAAAGTTGTCAGCGCCAACAACAAAACGGCGCCTCCTGCTATGCTTAATTCTGTCATCAATTGCTTTTCTTTTTTCAAAGCCGTTATTAGCAGTTCTTTCTTTTCGGTTTCATACTTGGCTTCCATTTCTTTGGCATACTCTCGCGTCTGTTCCGAAATAAGCGCCTGTTGAATAGAGTCGGCTTTTGCAGAATAAATGCTAAAGTTATGAAAATCATGCCGCGTAGTTGATAAATTTGCAAGATGCTTGTAACATTCCATTTCTTCATCCGGCAAACCTTTCTCGCCGGCAGTTTTCAGCGCTTCCCTTATATATTCTTCCGATTGACTGAAATTTCCTTTGCACATTTCTACATGCCCAAGATATATGTTAGATATGCAATAATTCTCTACATCTCCAAGTTCCAAAGCAATTTTTAATGATTTACCGGCATTCATTTCCAATTTATCCAAATCATACCTTCTCATGGCTATATCCCCAAGATTGTTATAAATACTCATTAAAACGTATTTGTTGTTGTGGAGCAAGCTAATGCGTTGCGCCTCTAAAAGGCTGCTTTCGGCTTTTTCAAACTGACGTTTTTGATTTTTTATAAGCGCCGAAGCATAATTGGTCAGTGTGTATGCTCTTAACAAAGTATCCTGTTTTTCGTTCAGTATGTTAAGCGCTTTTTCATCATACGTCATTTCTTCGTCGGGCATATCCATGTAGTAATATACAATTCCAATCAGATAATAAAGATGTGCGAGTTTGAATTTATCGCCTTGTTTTTCAATTATGGGTAATGCTTCATTGTAATATTTCAAAGCAGTTTCAAACCATCTTTTATAGGTATAACAATTTCCAATGTTTGCCGACAGGGTTGCGATCCGATTCTCATTCATTTCATTTTTTGCCAATTCAAGAACCTGTTGATAAATGACAATGGAAGAATCCATTAAACCTTCCCTGTTAAGTATATCCGTGTAGCCCATCGCAAATAAATAATTTCCTTCATTCCATTTTAGCTTTTCACTCAAAGTTTTCAATTTGAGATAATATTCTTTTGCTTTTTTGGGATTATTATTTAAATACTTCTCCCCAATATCAAAATACAATTTTGCAAAATTGGTGTCCTGTTTTGCAGTCGCCGTCAATTGCAGCAGACTGTCGAGTTTGCTGTCTCCGCTTTGCGCCAAAGAATCTGTCGGCGAAACAAGCGCCGAATCTGTTGCAACGGCATTTTGCGCATCCTGCCGGTTAGCGCCGTTATTGCCGGAAAAATTGCATCCTGCCGCGAATATCAGTCCGGCAAGACAAAATAAAATGTAACATCTGCTATAGTTCATAATTCATAATTTAATTTCACCCCCAACCCCCTAAAGGGGGAGTTTGTGCAGCAACTTTATCAATTTCACTGCGGCAAAGTCCCTTTCAGGGGATTTAGGGGTAGTTCTACATTAATTTCCGTTCCTTCATCCGGTCTTGAATAAATATCAATGACGCCATTATATGACGCTATCCGGTTGCGAATATTCTGCAAGCCCATGCCGGAGACGACTGTCGAAGGGTCGAATCCGCATCCGTCGTCCTGCACGGTGAAATTTATACGATCAGGTTCCTGAATGATTTGCACCATGATTCTATTTGCTCCTGCATGTTTCAGCGCATTGTTCACCAATTCGTGGATGCTGCGGTAAATCATCACTTCGAGTTTTGGGTCTATCCGCGATTTGTCGCCATAGTAAGTAAAATAGACAGCGGGCAGGACGCTGCAAAAATCGCTCACTGCCGATTTCAGTCCGAATCGCGAGAGTGAATCGGGCATCAGGTGGTGCGCTACGCGGCGCATTTCCTGTACAGACTGATCAAGTATTCCTATGGCGGCGTCAAAACGATTCACATCGGCAGCTTCCAACGTTACGCCTTTTTTCATATCCAGCAAGCTCAATTTTGCAGCTGTCAACATACTGCCCAATCCGTCGTGCAAATCGCGGGCGAGGCGGGAGCGTTCGCTGGTTTCGCCGTCAAGCACGGCTTGTGTGGCGACTAATTGTTTTTCCTGCTCTAATTGCTTCACCTGCTGTTCGGCAAGCCGTCTTTTCTGTACTGTCCAACGCCAGAGAAAGAGAAAAGCTGTTAACGCCAACAATAAAACGGCTCCTCCGGCGATGCTTAATCCGGTCATCAACCGCTTTTCCTTTTGCAAAGCCGTTATTTGCAGTTCTTTCTTTTCTGTTTCGTATTTCACTTCCATTTCTGAAAATTTTTGCGTCCACTCTTGTTGATTGGCATCTTCTATCATTGGACGGTATTTACTGAAATATTGAACGGCTCTATTGCTGTCGTTGGTTCTTATCAAACTGTATATCAAAAGTTCATGAGCCGACTCCATGTCATATTTGTTGGTAGTGTCGGTTGCGGCAAGCAAATTTTCAGCCAATGATTTGGCTTTTTTATAGTTGCCGGATACTAACTCATAATAGGTTTGGGAAAACAGTATTTCGTATTTCATGTTCTCATTTTGAGTTTTTTCAGCGATTGTAGAAGCTTCGCTCAAATAAGCCGATACTTTTTTCAAGGCAGTTGTTGTTTTATTGTCGGCAGGGGCGTCTTCGTCAATAGAGGATAAAACTACCCTGCACACGCGTATCAACGCCATTCCAATGTAATATATGTTTCCCGTTTCCCGGAATATAGCAATCGCTTTTTCTCCATATTCGATGCCTTCTTTCTTTTTTTCTCCACAGTTTGTACTTAGATTGTAATATGATATTCCCAACTGTATTTTATCGCCGATTTTTTCCCATATTGCGATGGCTTGTAAAGTATATTGATTAGATTTTTCATTATTACCCATATATGAATAGGCATTAGCAATGTTAGTCAAGGCAATAGCAGCTTTTCCTTCGCTACCGGCATGTTGGTAATATTCAAGCGCCTTTCGATTATTTTCAATCGCATCATCCGGATGGTCTAATAGAATTTGCATAGACCCCATATCCGCCCACGAATCGGCAAGTTTTTGCCTGTCGCCCAGTTCTTCCCATATAACTGAAGCGGCTTTAATGTAATACAACGCGCTGTCTATTATTTTTCTTGTATAGTATATATCGCCCAAATCACTTAACGCAGTTGCCTGACCGGTGCGGCTTTTTTCTTTATCGGCAATGTTTTTTTCTTTCCATGCGTATTCCATTGCTTTTGGAACATCGTTAAACTGATAAAAGGTAGTCAATTGGCTAAGCGCTTTCATCTGCATTTCCGGCGTTCCCGTTTTTACCACATTTTCCAGCGAATCAACATTTTGCGCTTGCATGCCCATAACAGAAAATAGCTCAGCTGTTATCAACAACATTGTTAATCTTATCCATTGAAATTTTTTTGCTTTCACAGTAATAAAATTTAATCATTAAAATTTTGGCGTAAAATTACTAAATATTTATAAATTTAAAATACCCCCAAATGGGGGTTTTTTTAGTACAGGTCGAAGAAATTCAATGTAACGTTGATTCACAGTGGTTAGATTGGTGTGGTAAAGTTTAAAAGATGAAAGTTGAAAGAATATGTCATTGCGGGCTTGACCCGCAATCCCCTGAAAATTTTCCTTTTAGAGGGGATCCCGCGTCAAGCGCGGGATGACAGTTCATTCAACTTCTAAATATTAAATTTTTCTTTAAGCTAAAGAAATAAACAAATCGGCTTCTTCCTCTTCGATAAAAGCTAATTTTTCTTCTCGCGCTAACCATCCAATTGCAGCGTAAATTTCTTTATCGTTTAATTTCGTTGCTTTTTTTAATTCTTTAATGCTCTTAGCTCCTTGCGTGTCTAATACTTGCCAAACAGCTCCGGCATCGCTTCCAATCTTTTCTTTCATATAAAACTTTTTATTTAACTAAATATATAAGATAACCTATTTTTCTTTGTCACTGTTAAGACTGTTATATAAGGCGTCCATTTTATCATATTTATCATTGTATGATTTATCCGTGCTGACGAGATTATAGTAAATTGAACGTAAAGCGAAAACTGCGCCTGAATTTTGTGAATCCAATCCAAAGACTTTTTCAAAGAAGGGCATGGCTTGTTTAAAATAATCTAACGACTGGTTGGAAGCTTCTTTAGATTTGGCTACATCAGAAGAGACATTATCGGATTCGGTTCGTTTTTCAACACCCATATTGAAATATACGCGTCCGATGTGAGATAAGAAATCAATGTTGTTAGGATCCATTTCTATTGCTTTATTCATATTAGAAATGGCATTATCCATTTTTTTATCGGCTTCATATATTTGTCCCAAAACATCATATAGTTGTGCGTTATCAGGACTTTGGGCGATAGCTTTTTCCAAGTAAGATATGGCTTCGTCTAATTTTCCTGAATTGATACTTAAATTAATCATATTTAGTACATAATATTCTTCGCCGGGAAATTTAGAGACTCCTTCTTTAATTATATTTGCAAATGCAATTGTATCTTCTGATAATTTGTATTCGCCGGCTAAACGTTGATAAAGCTCATTTTCGGTAAAAAGAGTGTTGCTAACGTATCCGTCATTCTTGATTTTTTCAAACATGGCTATGGCTGCCTGATGATCGGGAATAGACGATGCTGCTGCGCCGGCATAATATTGTATTTGCATTTCAAACGTATCTTTTGGAGCTATATTCCATTTTTCTTTATCATCTTTGAACATATCCAAACCGGGAATATCATTATACGTTTTGAAGTTATCATAAGCTACCTGGTAGCTCTTTTGATTGTAAGCATAAATACCGGCATTGACATAGAACGGACGGTTAGCCCTCACATAAGAACGAATGTCTTTCAAAAACTTGGGTTTAACTTTTCCTTTAGCGTCAGGCAACTGATCCAGCTCGGTTGCTTTTACAAAGTAAGGAAGAATCTTTTGCAAAGCGCTGTACATCACTTCTTCATCCGGTTTCTTTCCCAGAATTTCCAAAGTTCTTTGGTCGTCAAATTGTTTATTTTCAATTTTACCGGCAACAAACCAGGTTTCAGCATCATTCGCCGTTTCAGGATTTGTTAGCGCATCTTTGATTAACGATCGCGCCTCTGTAAAATTCGGCGGAGTATTACCAAGTTCATTATTTGCCGCTTTCACGGACTTTTTTTGCCCGAAAGAGAGGCTGACAAGAAAACACAAAACAGTTGTAAATACAATCTTTTTCATAAATATTAATTATTTAGTTTGTTATTATTTAAATATTTTATCCTGCAAATTTACAAATTATTCATCAATATTTTCCAAATCTGAATTATTTTCTGTAATATTTTCTTCAAAATTGTTATTTTTTATTTCCTCTTCTTCTATTTCTTCCATATCCGATTCGGAAATTACTTTACAGACGGAAGCAATTTCATCGTTCCGTTTTCCCAAATTAATCAATCGAACGCCTTGCGTTGCTCTTCCAATTATACTTAAATCGGATACTTTCACGCGGATGGTAACGCCGGATTTGTTGATGATCATCAGATCGTTTTCGTCGGTTACGCTTTTGATTCCTACTAAGAATCCGGTTTTTTCGGTGATATTCAAAGTTTTTACTCCTTTTCCTCCACGGTTGGTGATACGATAATCGTCTATTTTTGAACGTTTTCCGTATCCCTGTTCAGATACGACTAAAACCGTTTCATTTTCGAGGTCTTTCATGCAAATCATGCCGATGACTTCATCGCCTGTCGTATCGAGCGTCATTCCTTTTACTCCGGCGGCATTCCTGCCCATGCAACGGACTGCTTTTTCGTGGAAACGAAGCGCCCTGCCTTTCCTGTTGGCAATGACAATCTCGTTGTTGCCGTCGGTTAAGCGAACGCCGATGAGCGTATCGTCTTCATTCAAAGTGATAGCGTTCACGCCATTCTGACGCGGGCGCGAATAGGCTTCCAGTAGCGTTTTTTTGATAACGCCTTTTTTTGTACAGAACAATAAATAGTGCGAATTGACAAAATCATTATCATTCAACTGATTTACACGGATGAAAGCGTTCACCTTATCGTCGGGTTCAATGCTTAACAGATTTTGAATGGCTCTGCCCTTCGATGTTTTTGTTCCTTCGGGAATATCATATACTTTCAGCCAGAAGCAACGTCCTTTTTGCGTGAACAGCAACATAGTAGCGTGCATATTTGCGGGATAGATGTATTCGACAAAATCTTCCTCGCGGGTTTCCGAACCTTTTGCTCCTACTCCGCCTCGATTTTGCGAACGAAATTCAGCTAAAGGCGTCCGTTTGATGTATCCCAAATACGAAATAGTAATAATCATCTCATCATCGGAATAAAAATCTTCAGGATTAAAATCTTCCGTAGCGCGAATAATATCGGTTTTCCGTTTATCGCCGTATTTATCCCTGATTTCAATCAGTTCATCTTTGATGATTCTCATTAAATGCTCTTTGTTTTCGAGAATATCTTTCAATTCGGCAATAAGTTTTTGAACATCTTCGTATTCTGAACGTAATCTGTTCTGTTCCAATCCTGTTAATTGACGCAGACGCATTTCTACAATGGCTCGCGATTGGATTTCCGTTAGTCCGAACCGAGCAGAGAGTCGTTCGATAGCTTCATTCGGGCTTTGCGAGGAACGAATAATAGCAATTACCTCGTCAATATGATCGGAAGCGATAATCAATCCTTCCAAAATATGCGCCCGCTCTTCGGCTTTCCGCAAATCGTAACGGGTACGGCGGGTAACCACATCCACGCGATGTTCGACGAAATATTTAATCAAATCTTTCAGATTCAGTATTTTAGGACGACCGTTAACCAGGGCGACATTGTTTACGCTGAATGATGATTGCAAAGCTGTCATTTTGTAGAGTTTATTCAACACTACGCTTGAATTGCCGTCGCGTTTAATATCAACGACGATGCGCATTCCTTCGCGGTCGGATTCGTCATTTACATTCGATATGCCTTCGATTTTCTTTTCGCCTACCAAATCGGCGATGTGTTTGATTAATTCCGCCTTGTTTACGAGGTATGGAATTTCGGAAATGATTATTTTTTCTCTGTTATCTTTGATTTCTATTTCGGCTTTTCCGCGTAATATAATGCGTCCCCGTCCGGTTTCAAAGGCGTCTCTCACGCCGGCATAACCATAAATAGAAGCGCCTGTCGGAAAATCCGGCGCCTGGACATGTTGCATCAATCCGGCTATGTCTATTTCGCCGTTGGAATCAATATAAGCCAGTGTTGCATTGATACATTCGGTGAGGTTATGAGGCGGCATATTGGTCGCCATCCCTACGGCAATACCCGAAGCTCCGTTGATTAATAAATTGGGAATACGCGTAGGTAAAACGGTTGGTTCTTTGCCTTTATCATCATACGTCAATTGAAATTCTACTGTTTCCTTATCAATATCCTGCAACATTTCTTCGGCTAATTTACTCATTCTTGCCTCCGTATAACGCATAGCCGCAGGAGTGTCGCCATCAACAGAACCGAAATTGCCCTGACCATCAACAAGCATGTAGCGCAAAGCCCATGGCTGAGCCATACGCACCAGTGTTCCATAAATTGACGAATCGCCGTGCGGATGATATTTTCCCATCACGTCGCCCACGATACGCGCCGCTTTTTTATAAGGTTTATCTGAAGTACTTCCTGTTTCGTTCATGCCGAATAAAACTCTCCGATGCACAGGTTTCAGTCCGTCCCTCACATCGGGCAAAGCTCTCGAAACAATCACGGACATCGAATAATCAATGTACGCCGATTTCATTTGGTCTTCAATATCAATTCGAATGATTCTGTCTTGATTATCAGTCATATATTTATTTTGTTAATATATTTTTCCGCTCAAAAAGCACGCTAAGGTACGAAAAATTCTTGAAACAGGAAAATAAATTTGTCAATCCTTCAATTCTTCAATCCTTCAATCCGTTGCAAAAGAGTAGGGTGGGAGTAATACCAAAATACGACTAAGGGATGCGGATTGAGATTACTCAAAGATTGAACCGAAATTTTTTTCAATGCCGAAATAAGCGCTTCGCCTAAACCGAGTTGTGCGGCAAAATGGTCGGCTTCGTATTCGTTTTTTCGGGAATAGAGGTTGACTGCCAATCCCAATACTTCCGAAACAGGCGTGAAAAGAAAGGCAAATCCAATGATTCCAAGATGAAACGAAGCAAACGTACCGCCCAAAGCTTCCGCCAAGCGCTGATTTTCCAGAAATAAAGATACAATATAGAAAATAACGCCGGTAGTTACAATAGAAAGTATCATGGAATAAATGACATGTTTCTTTTTATAATGTCCGATTTCATGCGCCAGTACAGCCGTAATCTCTTCCGTATCCAGGTCGTTCATCAGCGTATCGAACAGAACAATGCGTTTTTTCTTTCCAAATCCTGTGAAGTAAGCATTGGCTTTGGTTGATCGCTTGGAGCCGTCCATGACAAAAATATTTTTTAATTGAAAACCTGCTTTTTGTGCAAGGGATTCTATGGCGTTCCGCAACTCGCCATTTTCCAAAGGCGTTTGTTTGTTGAATAAAGGAACTATCCATTCCGAATAAAAGAAAGTCATGATTAAGGAAAATCCCGAAACAACAATCCATGCGTATAACCAAAATTCGTTTAAAGTATAGTGGTAAATCAGCAAAACAACCGACAAAACAACTCCTCCAATCAATACAGTTAATGCTATGCCTTTCAGCCAATCGGCTATAAACAGTTTCCGCGTTGATTTGTTGAAACCAAATCGCTCTTCAATCGTAAAGGTAGCGTACCAATCGAAAGGAAAACTGATTATTTCATTGATTATCATTATAATACCAAAGAAAACCAAAGGTAAAACGAGGAAATGATCGGTATATTTGCGCAAGTAATTATCGAACCAGCCCAA
>Ga0123357_10011495_pt1 | contig 11361 bp, 3 predicted proteins | sample TergutEmb28metaG_FD_89873 | JGI IMG/M metagenome (GOLD analysis project Ga0123357, IMG submission 89873) | Embiratermes neotenicus P4 segment gut microbial communities from Petit-Saut dam, French Guiana - Emb289 P4 | ecosystem: Host-associated > Arthropoda: Insects > Digestive system > Gut ...
ACATTGCCTGTCTTGTGTACACACTGCGTGTCTTGTATACACATTGCCTGTCTTGTATACACATTGCCTGTCTTGTGTACACACTGCGTGTCTTGTATACACATTGCCTGTCTTGTGTACACACTGCGTGTCTTGTATACACATTGCCTGTCTTGCTTTGTTTTGCAAACGGTTTTATATTCAATATCTAACAATTCATTAATCCGCCTTTTAATATAAGGCATGAGAAACAGGGAATGTACGTAGTATTTTGTGTGCTATGACTATTTTTAACCATTGTGTTCACTGTTACGTCTACAAACACAAAGAAGATCTTTTACTACATGCAGCTTGCCTAATTTCCCATCGCCGTCTCTTCTCTTCAGTTATTTCGACAGAAATTTTAAATGTATTCTTAAACACAACTTGATTTATATTATTGTAATTGTGATATTTATCGTCTATTATCACGAAAAGGCAAGACGGATGACCGAGGGGACCTGCGGACAGGATTCTAAGGATATTTGGACGTAAAATAGTTAAAAAGAGAGAGAGTAATACACGACTGCAGAAACTGTCACGGCACTCCTAATGTGTGGCTTATCCATCATATAAAGGAGAATGAGATAAGCACGATTCATATTAGGCATAAGAAAAAAAGAAAAAATGCATCAAAGTTCCCAGTCGCAAAATGAGGAAAAAGAAAGACTAGGGCGACAATGGGGAAGATAGCAGGCTGATATTAAAGTGGATGTTGTAGTGAGTGAGAGTGCAAACAGGACCCATGTTAATCATAGAAGAATCCAATCGTTGGCTATTTACACACAGTAATAAAATTTCGTGTTTCGTAAAATGTGGGAAACGATTTTGAATATGAGTGAGTAACTTTTAGGTTCTTAGAAAGGAAAGTTCCCTACAGTTTTAGTTAATTGGAAAAAGTTGTATTTTAAAATCGGTGCAGAAGTAGGAAAGCGGAAGAATTTTCAGACATACTGCAATATCGCAACAACTTTCAATTTCCATAAATTCTTCTTTAAAGCCGTCTTAAAAATGAATTAAATTGAACACACATTCAAAAAGAAGTAACTCACTCCATCCTCTGAGGTTCCGTTCCCCTACAAAAATAAACAGACTGCGCATTGAGGCTTAAAATTGCGACGTTAAGCTACTGGAATGCCTGAAGTTCAAAGGGTCGATATGGGATTCCCTGTATATTCCGAAGTCGATCTAATCAGAAACTGTACTTTAAGTCTTTGACGTCATTTTTAATGTTAGTAAAAACCATCTCGCAGTTTCCCTGTAGCTTTCAATCTCTTCCATGCCCATAGCTCCGTTTCTCTTTTACCTCTGCGTTGACTTGGAGCTCCCTGAGGGCTTTTCCTAACATCTGACGTAAAGGTAAATTTTATTTGAAAAATGAGATTTTCCGCAATATCAATATTGTGACTGAAGTCTGACTACAACTTGTCACCTATGTTTTCCTGTTCTCTTCTCTCTTTCTATAGAAGTTAGTTCTTCGTGTTGAGTCCCGTGTGTCCGTCTCGGTTGCGTGGGGCCCAATTCTGGATATCAGGTTTCGAGGCTCATTGAAATTTGTTGGTTTGTTACACAAGGTAATTGTTAAAAACGTAGATTTTTATCGTAACAAGAATCTAACTCAACTGTAGTTCGGAGCGCACACACTTTACAAATTAATGCTTTGCGATTTTGTACCATTCATTGGATTCGAATTTCGTTTGCTGTTACTGTGCTTGGGTACACTACCCAGGCCATAGAAAAAAAAGAGACAGTCTGCATCAGACTCCACGTATTTCAAACGCCTTTGCTACCGGAAAACAATTTGTCAGTTTGAAGACCGGCCGTTTTATTCCCCCAGAAAACAGGTTCTGGAATATGGTTCATAGGAGGCTGGTTAGGCCGTTGTGGCTATGCAGACGAGGTGGCAAAGAGAAAAATAATGTTGTTATGTGAAATAACTAATCATTATCAGAGTAATTATTGAGAGGCTGACAGCTATTCAGTCACTACTGAAATTCCCAGGCTGTCACGAAACCTGAAAGTATCTTAACGTTATCTTATGACTGAACCATTCTTGAGCCAAGTAACTATATTCCACACCCTTCTATATCTTTATGATCCACTTTAAAATTATCCTCAAATTTACACCTAGGTCTACCACGAAGTCTCTTCCTTTCAGTTTTTTCGACCAGAAATTTATTCCCATTTCTTTTCTTTCCCCTGCCTTCCCATATGCAGGTGACTCTAATCCCATCATTTTGCTTGTATCTTCCCAATATCACCTGGCGAATGTTACAAACTAATTGGCTGCCATTCCGGAACAATGTTCAGGCCCACCTTACTTCTACCTACTTACGACTGCGTATTTTTCTTAACATTATTTGTCGAAATTATTCAGTCTGTGTTCAGTCCGTAAATGTCACGCGTTAATTTCGTACTCACACAAAACAACAGGGCGGCTACGAATTGCATATTCAGTTTTATTATTTAAAATGATGGGAAGCATTAGAAATGTTACTCCGCGATTGTTTCAACATACTGTGTCATGTAATATTCCTACTTGGAATGGCACGGCGAAGGTACATTTCTGAGACAATATACGCGGAATATACGCGTGTATAAAAGAATATATAAGAACTTATTCAGTGTCAACTTGAAAATTTTTCGCGTGAAAGAAGCGAAAGTAGATCTAATGCTTGAAAATTTATCGGTAGTTAGATAAAGAGAGTAGGCAGTCAAACTGAAACACACACAGACACACGAATGCACATTTTTATAATGCCTTCTGTCTGGTCTGCTTTCGAAACAGGAACATGTACGAACTTGTATCTTTGTAACACAAAGCTGCATGAATTTTTAAACCGTCGACTGAGTTAATGTGTGTGTGTGTTCGTGTGTGTGTGGAAGGTCTCAGAACGACGGCTGGCTCTGTTCCTTGATCGGGATAGAATGAGGAGACGTGCAACGAAATGGAAATAAGGTTACTAGTCTCAGAGGGTAGCAGGCAGACAACAGGACGGACGGACAGAATAGTGAGATTGTCAAGAAGTAACCATCCTCTAGAGCCTTCTATTTCCTTTCGGAATCAAAAAGCCGCCCTGTCTAGTCTGAATCTCTTTCAGCCACTTACCACTCACTTTGTAGTAGTCAGACACGTTGAGTGACTCTTTTGTGTTTTGCAAAACACACAACGTTGTATAAGGGAAAATGACCACGAATAATAAATAAGTACGAATTTTGAAATAAATATTTAGCATTCGCCTGGAAAGGTATATAAAATCACGGTAGGACTTCTACGTCGATATGCGGTACATCAGTAGATAGAAAGTGCTGTATTTTGCTCTGAAACCATGTAGTCTGATATAATCAATAAAATTTCATAAGACTACACGGCGTCACACGCCGGTCTTCACATTCATCGCTGTGAGAACCTTAGATCTGAAGCCAGTAGTCAAGTCGGGTACTTACAGGAGGAATGCTGCTGTTTGCTAGTCGTATGTGTAGGAGATATTCTTAACAATGTTATGAATTACTGGCGGAAAGATTTAGTAAATAAAAGCATGTTGCCTGATATTCTATCGTTATGTAGGCACTAAGCCTATGTTAAAGGTAGATTTAATAGCTGTTAAAGCATTCGATTAGAAGATTGGAACAGTAAACGTCAGTGGAATTGATGCTTGAGTCTGTATTGCATCGTAAAACTTTGATAAAAATAAATAGCTTACTTCAAGGCAATATCGCCGCTTGGTACATGTTATAAATCTACCAAGGCTGGTATTTTTGCACAAATGTAATTGCTTTATCAGAAAATCCTGACTTATGGGCATTTTTTCCAGGAAGTTTTTTTTTTTTTTGTATTATGAAAATATTTTGCAGGCACACAAAAATTATTTACTCGACAGACTTCACGCTGCATTTTGAATAAGGGTACCGATATGCGTTAAAAATGTTCATTAAAATTTCACGTGGTTTTATGTTAGGAAAAACGTATTATGAATTTCAAACATTAAGTTCTGTGGCCTGTGGAAACGCTGAAGTTACTTATCATATAAATTTCCCAACACTCCTGCGTAGTTTCTAAAAGCAAATTGCGGAAATATTTGTTTGTAAATTTGTAAGTGTGTGAATGTGTATATGTGTTCTTTCGTAAATTGGTTACGGACTGGACAAATGAGGAATGACATATTTATAAAAGGGAATAGAAATTTCTTTCTTCTTCATAGAGTCCAGACAGGTTCTGGAGTGCACCAAGGCCCCTGTCGAAAGAGTACCTAGTTATAAGCCTGGAGAGTGATCCTGACTACAACTCCAATCTATAACCAAAATTAATTCTGCTTTCTCTGCAACATAGGTCTTCAAAATATTAAGCTACATTAAGCTCAGAAAATTTAACTTTGTACATTTAGACGTTATCTCTACACCAAAATTTGTATAATAAAAAAATTATGCCAAGCAGTCTCCATTATTTTCCATTATGCTCCCTTTCGGCGTTTATAGTAACCAGTTCATGCCACCACATTCTTTACTTCGTGCAGAAATATCAGTGCATTTTCACTCCATTTCAGTACAGTCTGTATAGTATTCCGCTTATTCCTGTGTAGTAAGTACATCACTCAGTTCATTCTGCCACACTCTGAACAATTTAATCTAAGTGGCAGGTTTGCGGCTTACATCATTCCCGTTTAATAAGTTTAATACGTTTACCGCGTGTTCCAATTGTTTGCTGTCTACATCGGCCGATCATCGTTGTCTGTGAAAGTATGTGAGCCCTGTGTCCTTCCTGCTACTCTGATCACTGAGGCGAAGACACATTTATGTAGCTGACTCCCTACTAAATTAAAGCCAGACCGGTTTGTATAATGTTCAGTCTACGATAAATCTCGTCGAGAAATTTTAATTATTAGTTCCTAGCCAATTAAATGACCCCCCTCTATCGTCTCTGGTTACTAAATCTCTTTTAATTTATGCATTGTTAATTTTACGAATCCAATCTCTAATCCTTTAACGGAACACTAAAGTACGCAGACGTAAAGAACAGTGTGAGACTAGTGTGTAACTTACACTATCAGGAAAAGTGGAAGTTTTCTAGACGTTACACTTCACTGATACGAAGATATGGTGCTTAGTTAACAGCATCGTTATGGCTGTACACGAGGAAAACATAAGCATAAAGTGACTACATTATTGAGTTATTTACTTAGGAATAGACCGTTGAGGTGAGGCCTGAATTCAAGAAGCTTTTGATGGGGACCAGGGAAACGTTATAGTGACGACGAAAAGGAACTGCCGGGCTATAATGAAGGCGGCAACTTTACCACCTGACATACTGCTGGCTTCAAGTTCATGACCACTGCTGTTCTCACAGAGTAAACATCAATCTGTTCATAAGAGTGTTTTGTCTCTTAATTAATGAATACACCTTGAAGAAATTTTGTATTGGATTGTCCACACTAAACTTCACATGTAGGAGCCTTACGACACCTATAGTGTAAAGAATTCACATAAGTTCACATGCACTTTTTGGTTTAATTCTCATAGTGAACAATCAGTGCATGGTCATGCATTATTTAAAATTTATTTAAAATTTACTAAGTGTATTTAATTTTGGTTTACCTTCTAGACTGAACGTGATTCAGAATAGCTCTCTTTTCAACGTCAAATGACCTAAAGACAGGAAGAGATTAGTTTGAGGTACAATTGGTTCTTTATCGAAAAAAAGACGCTGGACAAAGTCCAGAAGCCACATAATCCTCCTTATCAACACTTAGTACTTGATCAGCCTTATCACTAGCAAAGGGCATTAAGACTTCGATAAGTTCGTTCATATGCAGACCTGAAGAAACACGACATTTCAGGTGCATATTCCTTGAGAATTATCAATATCACTGTTAATGGAATTTCTCCTAATTTAATATCACACACAGGGGTCTGTTTTATACCGTAAATAAACATGTCTAAATCTGATAGTAATAAATTTACTTGCAACCTATTATTATTTAATATACAATAAATAAATATAACTTTCTTGTTTTATCACCACAATGTATGCAATGTAATAAAATACATATATACTATTCAGCGACACTACAATCACTACAAAATCCCGTACGTCGTGCAACTTATTTTACTACATAATATTTGTTATGTAATTGATATTTACTTTACACCAAAACGTGGCGTATTATGTCAGGGTAAATGATTGGTATAGTTAAGCTAGTAGTCCAAGGGAAGTCCACTTTTTTCCTCCATTAAACAAAAAACGCTGGGACTCATTGGTATAGGAACTTCAAAGAGGAAAACATGCATTAGACTGTGTGGGAGTTAGTATTCGGCATATCTTCTATGAAGCATGCAATATGTTACATCGTTTCCCTGAGGAATTCTACCAATAGCGTTCCCCATCAGCCACATATAAGATTAGACAATCTAAGCCAACGGCCTGCCGCCTGCCTGCCAAAGACTGGGTAGTTGTTGCATTTGATTCTTTGATCTTTTGAATTTCCTTGGAGGCTAGGTCGAATTCAAATTTTTTTTACTTATATACTCTTTGAACTTTTTCACAAGAAGTTGTTCAACCCTTATGCCAATATCCTGGCATATACTACGTACACTAGTCATTCTCTGACACCACAAAATATAACCGGATGTTCCTTCAGCGAATATGGGTTTTCAGTATTCCGCTACGTAATGCAGTATTACTAAGTGACTTCCTGGAATATCTTTCTCCTTCAAAAGCTGACTGTCACCCAACTAGTCAACGAATTGTCTGCTTGTTATCGAACCCGGTTCCTCTGATCAAGAAAGCCAGCATCTGGCCGGACACCGCCCTGAATCTGCCAAACACAGTGAACACCTCCAAAGATAATTTCTTTAACAATAATTTTAATATCATACACACTCGCTGAAATCTTCGAGGTCGTTTCTTTCAAGTATTCTGACTGAAATTCCTACCCATTTCTCTAGTATAGAACTAGATTAATCCTTTCAGAATTGTGTTCATTCTAATAAACTTGCCTCTGTTCGTATTTACATGGTAATAAATAATTTATACCTTCGAAGAGCTACGAGTAGTTAAAGTCTCTGAGTTTAACAATTTTTTCAAAGACAAAATAAATCCAGGTCAAAGGCTAATGCTTTAAGCGAGGCATATCGTGCATAGCCTGAAGAGGCAAAGTATGAAATTACATTTTCCTGTAGTCTTCAAGAATACAACATCTCTAGTTAAATCTATGTAGAACTAGATGTCACTAGTTTGCAAGAAATTCTGCTTCCACACACTATACGTCACTTTCTGGATTAGAAAGTCTTGTTTTGCGCTGACTGATGTCATGCCTGTTAGCAGTCGAGCACGACCTACCGTCTTACTGCTGCAGCCGTATGCACGTCTTTCTGGTTATTCCAGGAATTGTGCTCGATTACAGATTTCTGAAAAAACATGTAACCCCATTTCTCGGAATCCCTACGCGTCCTAAGCCTAAGTGTCATTATGAATACAATCAACGTCAGGTTCAACATTTTCTTGAGCCTAGACTAGCAAGAGAGGAAATGTGAACTATGGCGCGTTTGCATCTCTGTATCATTGACTCTTCTCATATGGTCATACTATATACATGCGTGTGGACACACATTCTGTTGTTGACAGCCGAACATAATATCAAATGTCATTATTGTCTGTGTTTACTTTTAAAATTGTTTGAAGATTCAGTTCGTACTGCACAGTAAACACATTAAATTCCGGTTATAAAAACGAATGATTTATCGCTATTCAGGGATATAAAAGCCAGTTGTTTTAAAATGAAACAAAACACCGAAATGTACACTGTGGCACAGAATGGTTTATCGTCAGAATTGATGGTACACAAAGCAGACACCAGACTTAAAAATGTTAAGGAAATAAAGTGTGAATGCTTGGAGTGACTCTGTCTGGCTTAACACCAGGTGGAATAATAAGATACTGTGAAATGAAAGAATGGATACAACTGTGAAAAGAATACAATAGCTCAGTGAATCAACAGTTGCATGGAAGCAAGTATATTTATCTCAAAACCATAATAATACTAAATGAAGGCCAGTGGGAAGATAGGAAGCAATGGAGTCTAGGTGTCGGACAACGTAGAACGACGTTTTGAAACCAAGATACATATGTACGATAATAATATGCTTATGGAGTAAAACAACCAGTTCACAGCGATGCGATAGTGTTATCAAATATTAATAATCAGCTACATGTTTCGGTCGCTTCTGCGACTTTCGTCAGTGTGCTTTACAAGAATACCGATAAAATATAATGTTGGCTTTATTACGTCAGTGTGCATACTCCTTAATGCAGGGATATAAGACATACAGAGTCCATAATAATGCACTTCGAAGTCTTGTAAGCTGTAGGGATTTTCTTGGTTATTTGAAAATTTGAGGACAGACGGAGCTCCATGGAGCTAGAAAGCAAAATAAGAAGATACAAACAATTTGAGTGCCGCCATATTCTAAATACATTGTTTGTTATTTTGCACGTGTCAAAGAACTTCAGACGTATGTCTGTTGTTGGAGACTGCAACATAACAATGAAAAGGAGATGAAAGGAAGACTCCAGCAACCACAATGCATTGTCAGAAGTTGTTTTTTTGTTCTATAGACGTAAACACATCTAAAGATAATTCAAACGAAATTTATTCTGAGTCGTGTTTCTGAAGCAGGCAAGCCGGGAATTCTGTTACGTGTTGCGTAAATTATAATTTACAGACATAATTCAAAATTAAGTTTATTCGAAGGCTTTGAGTAAAGGGGGGACCGCGGTAGCTCAGTGGTTAAGGTGCTGTGCTACAAATCAGAAGGTCGCTGGTTCGATCCCAGCTGGTGTCAGTGGATTTTTCAATGACATAAAATGCTTCCGATCGCACTATGGCCCTGGGGGGTCGACTCAGCCTCTAACAGAAATGAGTACCAGGAGTATTTTCTGGGGGTAAAGGCGGCCGGTGCGTAAGGCTGACAACCTACCACCATCCTGTGCCGCTGTCACGAAATCTGGGAGCCTTAACTTCCTGGAACACACTGGGCCTGTCCAGGCCTGTAATGGGACTGCTTTACCTTTTTACCTTTGAGTAAAGAAAGATATACAATTAAAAAATTGTCATTATAAATATCCGTCTAAGATTTAATTGAAACTCGTCTCCTGGTTTTGGAGATTTGGCATGGATAAACATAAACATACTTACACGTTGACCTTGTATGTTTTCTGAACATAAGTGCTACATGTGTATCAGGAAACATGTTATATTTTTAGCCAACCGCAGCGGAGAAGATGAGGCACCGATCTTCCTTGATGTGACGCAGCCCTACATCCCAGATAATCGAAGGCATCATGAGAATATAAATGCGAAAATGGACATTAACTACACCGTACACTGACTAATCCTTTTATCTGCTTAATTATTATGGCATTAATAGGCAGGATCATGTACAGCTACAGAGATGCTCGCAAGCATGATAGAATGATTTATTGACGGGTTACCCAACGGCGATCTTTCATAGGCTTGATATGTAAAGCATCAAAGGACAGGATGAATGATACTAGTGCAGAAGCACATGCACCACTACTTGACGGTGCGATCTCAAACTGCCAAATAATACCGAGGAACATCTCTATGTAAATATCGTCTGTCAGGAAGACATTCCTGCGGGCCAAAGTTGGAACTTGGAACTTACGAAATACAGACTAGAAGTGCTAATTGTTAAATTGTTACGTTATTTACAAACACGTATATGCTGATATATGCACATGCACTTACGAAAAAATATAATAATAATAATAATAATAATTTGAGATTCAGAGGACCGTGCATCGTGACATATTCTTATAATAAAAACCAACGAGATGCAATATTTCTCAAATTTATTTTGGTATAGAACACTACATATTTCGGACAAATCTACTGTCCACCATCAGGAATCTAGTACTGTATACGCAGCAATAGGTATTGGTCGTACAGGTTATGCTGGCTGTCTGCTAGCGAGATCAGGATGCAACTGGTTAAAACCAGTTCCATCCTGATCCTGCTCCTGATGGTAGAAAGTAGATCTGACAGAAACATGTAGAGTTCTATACCAAAGTAAATTTGAGAAATAGTGCATCTCGTTGCTTTTTATAATAATAATAATAATAATAATAATAATAATAATGTGAGTGAAATGACTCTGAGGCTGCTCTCATTGCAGTTCCAATTTAAACTTCTGGACAAACCCCCGGCTATGAAGTGTTGACAATAATATGACTGGTATGATAATACAAAAAGAAGCCCTCGTCCTTACCAAATAATCATGGAAAACATATATGCAGTGGAGCTATACATGCTGCTTACCTAAAACTTACTTTATTCAGTAACAATTCCATCAAAATAAATGTACCTTACTGAAACCAAGTTCAGTGACATTCGTAGATATTGTTGTGTCATTTATAATTTAATTATAGGGCTACAAATCTGTTCCGTTTTCTGAGAGAATTTATCGTATAGTCTATACCAGACTCCTTGCTTAGCTAATAGGAAATCAATAAGAGCTTCATAATTAATTATCTCTGTTTGTCACACCTTGCTAACGGTATGTCTCTCGCTGGAATACATTTCAAGATCAAGGAACTACAATGCTGTTTAAGACAGGCACACTAATTAAATTTGCCGTGCTTTGCTCTTGGGGTAAATAAATTTCAATGAATTTTATTCACCTTCCTTAATTAGTGCCCTAGGTGTTCACAACACAAAACCAGAAAACAAATTAAAGGACCCAAAACAATGGTTTATTGTCAGCTTAAAATTTATGCAAAGAGTACCGCTCTTCATTTGATATGTAAGTAAAATTCAACTTTTCTATTATGAATTAAATTAGTGCTTGTTACCAATTGGAAAATACACTGCAAACCTGAACATGGAGGAGTCAGGGAATTTGTGTTCAAGTAATGAGTGTAATTAATATGGCTACTAATTAGCTCAATTTTCGAAGAATAAGGCTCATTTATTTATCGAAAATTAAAATTAGTTGCAGTAATTTTAAAATAAGTTAAAGGACGACTTTTCAGATTAAGTTTCTTAGTTGAACGCTTGGACGTCGACACAAGTGTAGGACAGTATCATTTATAGTGCAATCTTACAACATTAAAGCACGCGTCTTCTTAAGAAAATGCTGTAAGTATCTGGTGTATTTGAAATAATGCGTATAGAATGGAACTAACAAAGTTGTATAATTGAATAAAGAGAGACCAACTTGATGTCACTTGCTTTATTATTTCTTTACTTAATGCTCAACATGTTTCGGATGTTAATACATCCATCCTCAGGAGCTTGCGACTTATGTGTTGAGTTATTACATGGGTTG
>Ga0123357_10011497_pt1 | contig 11360 bp, 4 predicted proteins | sample TergutEmb28metaG_FD_89873 | JGI IMG/M metagenome (GOLD analysis project Ga0123357, IMG submission 89873) | Embiratermes neotenicus P4 segment gut microbial communities from Petit-Saut dam, French Guiana - Emb289 P4 | ecosystem: Host-associated > Arthropoda: Insects > Digestive system > Gut ...
AAAAAATTATAGGGGCCCCCGGGGTGGGGGAACCACCTGATCCACCAAAAAAAAAAAAAAAAAAAAACACAACACACAAACACCCCCCCCCCCCCCCCCCGAAAAATAAAACGCGAAGACCGAAATATGCTAAATCACATATTCTGATGAAAATTAGTCTACCACACTGAAGAAAGAAAAAAGACTGAGGCTTATATGAGAATAGGTTGCCAGCCAAGAATATCTGAATCTAAAAGGGAAGAGTAAGAATGATTTCGGGAAAATGTATAATGAGGACCTACATAATTTGTATGTAATGTACCCTTCCCCTAAACACAGGGTTATCCGAAAAACGAAATGGGACGCGCAAATGTCATGCACGGAACAGATGATATATGAAATCGTAATTCAGGTAGCAGAACCCAAAAAGGTCACTTAAAAAGACCAAGGCTAGATTAGAGGATACTATTAAAACAGAACTGACTGAAACACGGTATGATGAGGACCGCATAAAGACAAGTCTTGGGGTTTTGTGAACATAATGATGAAACTTCGAGTTCCGTTTCCTAACTAAACGAACGGTCACAAAGGTAAACTTCAGATTCGATCATTATGATTCTACTCCGCTCATACGGAATGGCTGCAGTTAAAATTCTGTCTCAGAAACGTCCATTTAAGAGAGGAAAAATCTAATTTCTCTACAACTAATTGCAGTCCTTTACCTGTATTTCGGATTATAATGCTAAAGTACACCTAATATCCAAACATGATCTTTCATAACGCGTAGCACTCATGTATCCGCTCATCGAAGCATGCCCTGGAAACATTAAAACAGTTAGCCGACTTCATCGTTGGGATGAATGATTTATAGAGAGATACAGGGCTAAAGCATCACTGGAAATCCCAGAACTTCACTTCAGGCCCTGCTATACCCACACATGCTTCAAGTGACGTTAATACCACATACACGAAGGAATTACAAAGTTGCGTACGGGAGCGATCCAGATTAATTTTTAAACCCACGAGTGTACCTTTCCTGTTTTCTGTGCCTGCTCACTACTCGTTTTTGGACTTCAGACTTTAGGCAGAATCAAACTCTCACCCTTCATCCCTATCCTACCCCCTGTGGCGAGACGCCTCTTATCACCGCGGCTTCTCATACCACTACCTTCTCCCATTCCATCTCCTGCCTTTCCCTTATTCCTCCACTCGTTTGTTCGCTCGCAACATTTGGGATGCTGCTGCCGGTAGTATGGTTGCCTGGCAACGCTCTGGAGCACTCGAGGCGTTCCCCCGTTACCATGACAACCGTAGCCGGTGGACAAATCGTGAGGCCGAGCTCTTGAGTTGAGTGGCAGCGGGTCAAGTGCACTTGTGGACCATGCTAGGGGCTAGGGGGCTGCCTGCTACGGGCCCGGGAGGACACAGACGATTCGCGTTACTCCAGCGCTCGCTGAGTTCTGCAGAAATGAACGTACCACGAGGCAGAGAGAGAGAGAGAAGGAAGGGAGGGGAGGGGGGGGGAGACAGAGCGAGAGGTGCTGATGGACGATGATGTAGCATACTTATTAGTCGAACTGATGACGAGCAATTCCGTGAAGAACCACGCAGAATCTGCTATACACCAAGATAAGGCCTATCATTAGGTATCAACTACTTCACGCTGGATGCTGTGAATTCAGACGACGACGCTCAAACCGATACAAAAATGTTGGTAACATGGAGCCTTAACGATCGGCACCTTGTACACGAAACAGTACCAGTGAATCCCTTCCAGAGCCAGTTGAATCCCGTCCACATTATCGGCTTTTTTCGAGGATCAGTTTTAATATTAGCCTTCTGTCAATTACTAGGTCTTCCTAGCGGCATCCTCAAGTACCGCAGCTCCCTGAAGACGACTGCGATTTGTGGCCTCAACATGCAGAAGCATAAAAAATACGTAATGTACAGTTAGTTGGAAATATATCTGTGTATACGTACAAGACAATTGCACGGAAGGTGTATAATAATGTTACAAAGGCCTGCTGCGACTTCGTTCTTAAGAACGTGGAATATTCCAATTTTGCAGCGAACTTGGCGTCAAAACTCCTGGAACGAATAAGACAACGAATCAATTTCTTCCTTTCTCAAACCAAAAGTTGAACGTTTACCTATACCCTTGCGAATGATTAAACACTCCTAACGGTTCTACTAGCCTTTTTAGCACGGCGTACTTTATAACAAAAACAAGATTAAGTATAATCACGCTCACATGTTTGCGGTTTCTTCTAATAATGCTTGTAGCAGGTAATGGATTTTCTTGAAAAGTGCTAGAGGAATTTGGCATTCAGAGGGCCGTGCCTCGTGATATATTCTTGTAATGAAAGCCAACGAGATGCACTATTTCTCAAATTTACTTGATAAAATACTCGACATGTTTCGGATATGTAGAGTACTTTATCAAATAAATTTCAGAAATAGTGCATCTCATTGGCTTTCATTATCAGAATGCTAGAGGAATCTACCAGACTTCGTGACCGTTATTTCCTGTCATAACTAATATCAAAATGTGATCGCACCACAATATTTAATGAAGTGCCATGAAATCTGGTGTCGTACCAGGCTGTATAATATGGCCGAAGAACCTATAGCAAGCATGCCCAAAGTGGCAAGCGAGATTATCTTGGCACACGGCATTCAGTGATGCCATACACACACATCTGAAGGCGTACAGACTGTACGTAATTAGGCCTACCGTTACTACACTATGATACTGCGAGTGAATAATTTTCTTTTAACAAACCTGGAGCGGTGTGAAGTGCTGACAATAGATTTGAACAAAACATTCTGCAATCCTTGCAAGAACACACCGCCCCAAGTGTCCAAACGAGGGCAGGACGAGCAGACCACCCTACCGGTAAAATTAAGTTCACAAAAATGTTCCGGTAATAATCAGTATTCAGATACGGATACAACCGAGTGGTTAGCAACGAATCGTTCTGCTCGTATTCTTACTTTTGTTGCCCGTAAATGAAAACGATGTTTTTTGACATGCAGTTCATTCTGACCTAAATGACAAGAACTGACACTATTATAAATTGAACTACTTTTACGAATTCTTTTCCGTAATTTGGATTGTAGGTTTAAGAATATTCTGTTAAGCATATTCTTAGATCATACGGAATATTTATGAGTAAATTAATTCATTATGACAGTAATGACAGGAACAATATAAATAATAAGAAATAATAACGGACAGTAATAATAAATTTTCCGTCGTTCCTCTGCCGTTCGACTGAACCAGGAACCAGCGATGTTCGTGACACTAGTATTAGTTTAGTCACAGATTCCATTAAACTGATTACCATCGCTTATAAATTATTATAACTTACAAGACTTCATTTCTTAAATAAACTAACTTAGAACTTTGCAAATAATAACGAAATAGTTTAAATTATAATAATAATACGATCTACATATTTATTTCAGTGTTACAGTCTTGAACTTAGAGCCTAATTATACGAGTGGTCTTAATGAAGAAGCTAGTGCTGCGTGTACAGCCAACGTAACAGCAACTGAACATGATGTAAATATCTGTCATCCTTGGCGCAGATGCCAAAGTGTCACAACTAGTACAATGTGTTTATTTGCCTTTACCTTTCTGCATGCTACATTATAAACCAAACCTTAACGAATGTCAAACTGTTGTGCTTTCCAAGGCCAACCTACGTAGCATATAGAATCCTCATCTCAGACCAATGAAATACTAAGCAGGCAACACATGCAGTCCATCTATTGCATGGTTATACACACTAACTCCCTGCTGGAAGCGTGTAACAGAAATTGTGGAAGGAAGTTCGCTTACAAAATTAAATCTGGAATGAGTCCACATCGAGATATTCGGACTGGAGATGATGCTATGATAACTATGGGACGACAAAAGAGATAGAACATGTAAACAATATTTGTATAACGGTTGTGGAAGAACATCTGTCCACACATGTTGTTCCTGATTACGACCTCAACAACTTTTGAAAATCTTAATTGAATTTTATGGACTTACATGATACATATATCTTCCTCAATAAGTTTTAAAGATCATCTGTGAACCTGAGAATAACCTGAGATAGGTTGAAACATGTAGTTCTATATAATAAATAGAATTTGGTTTCGTTTAGACAGATACCGATTTAATTATTATACTTAGCATTGCTACTTTAATACTACCACATTAACATTTCTTTCGTGGCTTGTCAGGTGTTGTTTAGAAACTGCATTATTTTAAATTATCTAATTTAAAACAATATAAGTAGACTATATTAATAATTAAACGGGGTTACTGTAATGGATTGATTTTAAAATCTGTCATAATTTTGTATTGGTAGAATAAAATCAATGCAAGAATCTAAAATTACATAATAAAGCAAATAAATAGAACAAAAATAAATAACTCATTTCATTTCTTACGAACTTCCTGCTAGTCCATTATTACTGCCACAAAGTCACTAACTTTGTTTATTGTCAAACATGTCCCACTAAACTCATTCAGAAACGTTACTGTTTGTCCAACCAAGCCTCCTAAGTATGCTTCCAACTATTTCGTTCATCGTCTTACAACTTTTTTTTAAAACTATAGATACAAATTGTAATAATCATAATACAATTCAATTTATCCATCGTGTTGGTCTTTTGAAACAGGGGATAGCTGACGACTTCTTCGTAACAGCCTAAGCGGCTTCCCTAATTTCTTCCTCATTTGCTATTTCCCGACGTTTCTAAGGATGGTTGTGCCTCACCCCAGGTCAAGAAGTGCAACAAGAGTGACAAAATGCTGTGCCCCCATGATGAAGGCACTACGATCATTCGAAACATCGGGAAATATCCAACGACACATTACACCCCCACACGTCTTGAAACTTCAATAGTCTAAATTTTAGGCCCTTTTAAGATTATGATAGGTAAGAAAACGCTGTACCTAGAAATGTGAAATAGGACATGGTGAAATACCGTAAACACAACACTTACTTTCGTATCTAGGTACAGACGTAAATAATGCTCAGAAATAACGGTAATTTTAAATTTTTGGCAGCAACTCTACGAATTATGTTAGGCATGAAGAAAGCACATGTTATGATTCTTCCCTAAACGTCTTGTAATTAATAAATTCCCATTCCTTGCTATATTCGCTAGCTGTATGGTGTTCATTAGGTCAACTGAATACTGGTAATTCCATCGTCTTCAAAAGTGATAGGCCAGTCACACGGAGTATACTTCTTCCTGAGACACTCAACGAAACTATTCCCTCCTCTAAAACGCGAATGTTCGTTACCTTTCTCAAAAGAGCCCTCAACTGGTCCCTATTCAGAGCGAAATAAATCCAGGCGATAAAGCTCAATGACGTGTTCAGACATTTTATCCAGAATTTTAATTCGAAATTTACAACAATGTGCAAAATAACAAAATTTTTCAACTGCAAGTACTGTACGAAAAATTTCTGTGACACATAATACAACAGATAATAGCGCTTAGCGTCACACGTGAAACAGTACTGCAAAGCCAATCACGCAGATCAGCAATTTAAAACAACTTTATATGTAAACTGAGACGAGACACTCTTGCAGAGTCCTCCAAACGATGGGCATATATACATGATATGAAGCCTCTTCACTTCTGCACTTATTTCAAATACCTTTCTATAGTCTCTTTTAAAGTGAAGGTGTTGACGCACTTCGCTGTCAAAAGAGTGGCGATAGCCTACAAATATACTTAAAAAGAGTTGCTAGTAGCAGGGGCAGGGGAGCATCAATCAAGTAATCAAGCGGAGAGGACTACTCTAGCTGGTTCGTTTGGAGCACGAAGGTGAAGTTGAGAGAGTGAAATTATTGTATAAAAGTGCTGCCTGCGATTCAGTCAAGTTGCTGAGCCGCTCTCGTCTGACGGCTGGACCAGCTGCAGAAGGACCTGATAAGTGCAGGGATGCTTTATTACAGATAGAGAATCGTACTGTTTGCCTGCATCGCTCTTACCTATATACGTACTATCCGTTCCAATACATTTAGACCGGCCAATACAACGACCTTAAAATAAGACTGAGCGATTCAACCCACTTACTTGAAACTTCATCGTTCATAATATATTCTCATTTCAGACTGAATAAAGTTTCTGAACATGTGTGTCGCTACTGTAATGAAGAGAACGGGAGAAAAAATAACAGTTTCGGAAGAAAAAAAAAATACAATTAGATTATATCAGGGTCGCAACATTCAATCACGGAACGTGAGTGACTTTTGACATATATGCCGGTACGAAACAACTGCTTTCCGGTATGCGCACCGGTTTAAACAAAGCGCTGTATAGATGTATTGCATGCAACTTCGATTCGCTTAACTAAATGGTAACTAGAACCACATAACATTTTTTTTAACAATGTAACTCTTCTCGCAAGGTACTCTGGTAGTCACTTCTAAATGGCTGCGTTTGGCTTCTGTGTAAAATTAATTACTCATGTGTCGAAATTTGACTCCAGGTCCTTGAGTCCTCAGTTTCGTGACTTTTGAAGTCTCTCGAAATGGAGCTGAACAATTTTTCAATGTGTAGACAATTTCATGCTAGCCAGTACTTTGCCCGTATTCTAAAACAGCCACAATCGATGCACCTGTACTAACCACCTACCTAGCAAGCAATTACCAACCCAATACAAGGTTTCAGTAGTACAACCCGACGTCAGTACTGGCTACTAGCTAAGGTTTCAATTGTACTTTGTCCCTCCCAGGCACCCAACACACATCCCCGCAATTTTATCTTCTATGTCCTTCTCGGACTGCCGAGTGGAACTTCCCAAACTTTCGGCATATGCCTTGTCTCCCCCTCCTTGCCACTTGCACAGTCTACCAAAGCCTACTTGATTTCGCCGTCTTTACAAAGCTCTGTGTCTCGTATACATCATACACTATTCCTTATGTAACACCGCAATTTTCTCATTGACTTAACCTTCTGGGACCTTGCATACACGTGAACACTTTGTATTCAGATGCTTATCTGACAGACCTCTCACGTAAGATTTACAATACAAAATTACGCGCATATGCGCATTACTCTTCATGGGCATTAAAAAATTCGAAGAACTGTTTAAGCATTACCAGCACAATTCACTGTAGCCTACCCCATGTTTTTGGTTCAGTCGTTTGAAAAAACGATGTGATCGGGAGAGGTGATGGTGGCTGTTCAACGGAGCGACTCACAAGATGCGATCCCAAGTGGACCTCAGAGTGTTACTTAAAACATTTAGTAGGTACTACTTCTGGCCTTATCGTACAAGTACACCCTCTCTTGCTCTGTCTGTGTGAGTGTTCTACTGGTGTATGGAGAGGATATATACTAGAGAGGTGGAAAGGAGCCGGTGAGTGGCCATCCAGTAACGGGAATAGGCCGCTCAAGAGCGCCATCTTCAGCTAGCGTATACATCTATTTACAGGGCCACACCAGTAGGTACGAAATCAGATCGCGTTTCCCCAGTTTTAACAGGCCCCATAGAAAAGTTTATATTCACTATGTATTCGGGTAAACATACACGTATGAACTTAATACAACCACCTATTATCATGCATTCTGTGAAAGCCTTGTACATAAAATTCATGTTTGCTACAACACAGATTCGATGCCCATGCCTGTATCCGCGTTTCACCTCTCGAACACTTTCACAGATTTTGACAAATCTGATACTGGTCATTAAACATTTCTCGTGTAATGAAGACTGCTCAAAATACACATAAAAACGTGACATGAAGATAGTGTACACTACGGAGCGCAGTCTCTACTTGACTACATCTGAATGGGTACCAGAAAGTCAGTCATTCCCAATGCAAGTCTGTGTGTATACTGCCTTAAAACAACTTGGAATTCTAGGTTGAAGAAATCCAACGAGATACAAAAGAGTGCAGATATTTATTTACTGCTAAATTACTCTACATGTTTCGGGCGTCCATCGCGCCCATCATCAGGAGTACATAAAACTGTAGTTGCAGCTTGTGGTACAGATCATACTATCTGGGGAGCACGCTTCCACAAACGTGACCAAATAAGCCCTTATTTGGTCACGTTTGAGGAAGTGTAACTCGAATATTCCGAAATTCTTAAGCATCAAAACACACCACCATGCGAACTTCTGAGATGGGTTAGACACTAGAAACACTGTCACATTCTGTAATTTTGTGTGGTGACAGAGCATCCAAAAATAAGGAACTTCTTTAAGGTCGACTGTGGTAAAGGAACGGAAACCCGATGGTCTAGCCCCATCCCGGCAGTTTACTGAGCGACCTATCCTTTCGCGTTAAGGAAGATATAGGACAACACACCTTCACAATGCTTAGTATCATTTTTTACTTCAGCTTACTGAACGTTGCAACACTCCTTTTTCGGGAGGGCAATGCTTCGAAACTCGACTTTGAGACAGGCTATTCTGAATTCACAGTGTTCTTCCTCATGTATTTCCAAAAATGCTGGGGAAGACGGTACAAACAGGCCACGATCGCTTCCTTCTACGTCCTCTCCCAATCATTACTCATAGCCTACAATTCCATGTTGCTGGCCTACAGCTCTAGTTGAAAAATCGTCGACAAATAATTAAAAAAATAATCAATACAATTTTTAGCTGTCTTACTTATGGTGTTGCTTCATCCTTTGTTCACTTTAACAAATATTAATTACTGAAAGCAGAACTTATTACACCATGAACTATTAGGTAACTAGTGTTTAAATTATGGTATTTTGAATAGAGCTGATCACAGCCTTATATTTGTATATAATCGCAAGAATTATAATGCCATTCTATTGTAGTTTCTAGGAGTAATTGTGTGTACATCCCCCAAGTGCCTTATATTGTATGCGTTGGGGAATCACTCTAGCGTGGCTTGTATTCTTCAGTGTTGGCCAACTATGGTACTCTTCCGGATGGATTGACTTTGTAAAAAGCTACACTCAGCTACAAAAGTGCTTAACAGGGGTGTCGAGGTTTGTGCAAAATGTTGGGTCTTCAATATTATTTCTTTCTTTGTCCAGCAATCAGATAATGCGCTGAGCGTCAATGTCCTACCGCTCCGCTTCAGCGATTTCCCACGACTACATACTATCTGTTATTAGATTCCGTACGCCAAAATGGGGATTTTCTGCTCAGCGAGATTCCGTTTTTTTTATTCGTACTGTGCATTCTGTGGAGATAATGTTCTCATTCTGGCCTGCTACTGCCAGTTTCCGTGTTCACTAGATGGTGGTTTGTATTGAGAAAAACCGGAACCTGAGTGTCAAAACTGATGTAAAATGTAGAGTAAGTCTTAACGTAACTAACTGCCAAACCTATTTCGCTTCAGGGACTGTTTTTACCTACTGACAGTGGTGTCAAAAGTACGGGGCGGGAGAGAAAATGAAAAGTTGACATCGGAGAGGTCTGAGTTCATGGTCACCCGTACAGAACTATGTTCAGCCTTCAGCACTCTCTGTAATTGTAGTTTGTCAACCAGGATCTACCTTAATTGATCTCCTCCTATGCAGATTATATCGTCGTGGGAGCAGAGAGTTAATTTCACTTTCTGTCTGGCAGGTCCGGTTCACAGTCGTACTTTAAAAGAACACTAACTTAAAAACCAAACCCAAATCTTTTTAATCCAGTCTAAAGCACCTACCCTTCCCTTCCTCGCATGGGATGAAGGGTACACTTACGTATGCTGGAGATGCAAGAAAAAATGCGCAATAGTTTCTAAGTACAGTATCCATTATTTTTGCCCAATTTGAGCATAAAATGAAATGGAGCGACAAACTTTCGTACAATTAGTAAAAATTAAATCAAAAGAAAACAATTCCGCAGTTATCGAGTTGCCGTGTACGGACGGACGGACGGAAGGAGAGATTGATTTCAACAGGGACTCTGCAAGGACAGAACGGCACTTATAAAAAGCCTTATACTGGAGTTATGTCTGTCTATCCGTCTCTCTATGATCCATTATCAGCGTTTCAATCTTTGGACAAAAACTCTACATCACGCTGTGAAGCGATTCCGATTTTACGCCATTATGATCTATAATGAAGCCTAGTTTACGCAACAGCATACACGGATTTTCCAGTGTATCCCATAAACCGCGTCACATTTCATTCAAATTCGGTGTAAAAGACTTTCACCGAACGCGGTGGCGGCTATTCAGATTTTCAGGCATACCAATCCATTACAAAGACATAAATGGGCATTTCCGCGTGTATCTTAAAAACAACTCTCGGATGTTTTTGGAAGAGACATATAGGAAGCTTCCAGATTTCAGGCATATTGACCTTGCTCATTCTTTACAAGTTCGTGCTAGACGAGTATCCCATAAAGTAATGCCGCACTTTCACTACCTCAGCCCTACCTACCATTTACCCCAATACCACAGGAGCTAAATTTCACTTTTCTTTTTATCGCGTTAATTTTTATGCGATTAGCTGTTTCAGAAAAAAAAAAGTACACAGTTTGCTTCACAAAAGCAGGGGTTATACTGAACCGAAAGGAACCAATATAATATTTGCATAGTTTGAATATTAAATTCTGTAGGAATCCATAGCGTAGTTTCAGAGATGAAATATACGGAAGAAGTGAGACATGCAGTATCCTCACTTCGCCTTCATTTATTATGCACGACACACACAGCTGGTAAGAACTGCCAGAACTTGTAGATGCACGTTGCTTAACTGAGACACTGTACGACTCACATACATATTTGGTAGATCTAATTGTGTTACGTGCTGATACGCGTTTAATAGTCAGAACTGTGTGGTAGATCAAAGAAAATCTGAGGAGCAAATTACGTTCAAATGTTATGTTTTGATTGATGCCATGAACATGATCGCATATCAGTTAAGTGGAGGTTGTGGTGCTGGTGCTGGTGGCGGGGGGAAGGTGCGCCCTGGTTCCCGATTTCCTTTCACATCAGCCCACATGGAATTCACTGCGTTCGATACTTTGTATTTTTTTTACAGAATAGTGAACACTGAAGGAGAGGGAGTTGCAGAGTTTTCCAGCACTCTGAGTGTTGGAGAGGCGATTGTTAGGTGGTTGAATGTACGGGACAGTGCCCCCATAAGAGCTCGCAGCTGCTAGGGTGTTGCATAGTCGATACCGGCCTTCCCTACGTTCCAGTCTGTTTTTAGAAATATTATTTTGAAGTGTATGTTCTTTGCAGTAATGTTATAAACAGTTCGAAGATACATATATGTCTTGCGGCAGAAATTCTCCTCGTCTTTTCTACGCATAACCTATTACTTACTTACTTACTCCATGGAGCAGAGTCCTTCTTGAGAAGCTAACTGGTTCTGCAGCTAGTCAAGAAATTCCCCGCACTTTATGGAACCCGAAGGTTCATCACCGTATTCACAAGTGC
>Ga0123357_10011498_pt1 | contig 11360 bp, 19 predicted proteins | sample TergutEmb28metaG_FD_89873 | JGI IMG/M metagenome (GOLD analysis project Ga0123357, IMG submission 89873) | Embiratermes neotenicus P4 segment gut microbial communities from Petit-Saut dam, French Guiana - Emb289 P4 | ecosystem: Host-associated > Arthropoda: Insects > Digestive system > Gut ...
CAAAGTGAAGTGGAATGAGGTGAAGTGAAGTGCAGTATAGGGGTGGGGGAGGAAAGATTCTTTATAGAAAAGGTTTATAGGAGGAGTAAGTGATGAGAAGTGAAAGACTGGGGTGAAAGCGCGAGTGATCTAATGATTGTAAAAAAAAAATTACAAGAAAATGTACACAGTACTGTCTTGCTTGGGCGTTTTACCTTTTGTACATGTTGTATTCTAATTTGTCTCGGGTGTTTTATCCCTAGTTTTAAGTTGTCTTTTGGGTAATTGTTGTTGGTTGACCGTGTGTATTGTTGTAGTGACTTGTGTGTGTTGTTACCTTATGTGTATTTGTGGTAATATATGTGTATTTTTTTTTTTACTTTAAATGCCGGACTGCTGGCTACAGGTCAGTACTCGGAAGGTCCTGCGACCGGCCATCACGAAACAGGTTTTCCTTGGTTTCCCTGTGCCCAGAAGCAAATGCTGAGATGGTTCCCAAGATTGCAAGTTGCCACTACATGCTTCTCATGTAGCCCTCCCAACATAAATTTAGTAGTAACCAATTTCATGTTTGGTTTATATGTAAAATAACTACTGCCACCGGGTGACAACCCAATTTCAGTTAATAATAATAATAATAATAATTATTATTATTATTATTTTACTAGGGTACAAGTTACTATGACCCTTAATGGGATACACAAATTTACTGGGACTGTTACAGGGATACAGCAAGGTACTGGGATATTTAATGGGATACAGTAAGGTACTGGGACTGTTAATCGGATAAAGCATATTACTCTGATACAGCAAGTTCCTGGGACTGTTACTTGGATACAGCATTATACTGGGAAAGTTACAGGTATCCGGCAAAGTACTGGGACTGTTACTGGGACACAGAAAGGTACTGGAATTTTTACCGGGATAGAGCAAGGTACTGCGACTGTTACTGGGATAAAGCAAGGTACTTGGACATTTACTGGGATACAGCAAGGTTCTGGGATGCAGCAAAGTACTGGGACCGTTACTGGGATACGGGAAGTTACTGGGATTGTTAACGGGATAGAGAAATTTACCAGGAAATTTACTGGGATACAGCAAGTTACAGGCAATGTTACTGGATTACAGCAAGTTACTGGGACTGCTACTGGAATACAGCAATATACTTGGACTGATACTGGGATACCGCAATGTACTGGAATTGTTCCTGGAATGCAGCAAGCTACAGGGACTGTTACTGCGATACAGAAACTTAGTATTACCTGGCTACAGAAAGTTATTGGGATACAGAAAGGTACTGGGACGGTTACTGGAATACATCGAGGTACTGGGACTGTTACTGGGACACTTATTGGGATAGAGCAAGGTCCTGGGATTGTTAATGGGATACAGCCAGATACTGGGGCTTCTAATGGGATATAGCAAGTTACAGGGACTGTTAATTGGATACAGCAAGGTGAGGAATTGTTACTGGAATACACACACATATATATATATATATACACACTGGGTCTGTTACTGGGATACAGCAATGCGCTGGGACTGTTAATGTGATGCAGCAAGTTACTGGGACTGTTACTGGGATATAGCAAAGTTCTGGGATTTTATTGGGATACAGCAATGTACTGGGATTATTACTGGGATACAGCAAGGTACTGGGGTAGTTACTGGTATACAGCATGGTACTGGGACTGTTATTGGGATATAGCAAGTTACAGGGATATAGCAAGGTACTGGGACTGTTACTGGGATACAGCAAGTTCCTGCGATTGTTACTGGGATACACCAAGGTACTGTGAATTTTACTGGGATACAGCAAGTTACTGGGAATTTTACTGGGATGCAGCAGTGTACTGGGACAGTTACTGGGTTATAGCAAGTTACTGGGACTGTTACTGGGATAGAGCAAATTACTTGCAATATTAATTGTTTAAAGCAAAGTACTGGAAATATTATTGGGATAAAGGAAATTTCTGGGGCTTAATGGGATGGAGCAAGAAACTTGATCTGTTACTTGGATACAGCAAGGTACTGATGCTGTTACTGGGATAGAGGGAGTTACTGGGACTGTTACTGGGATAGAGCAAGTTACTGGGATACAGCAAGTTACTGGGGCTCTAACTGGGATAAACAAATTTACTGGGAATGTTAGAGGGATACAGCAATTTACTGGGATATAGAAACGTACTGGGACTGTTACTGAGATACAGCAAATTATTGGGAATGTTACTGGGATGCAGAAATTTACTGCGACCCTTACTGGTATACAGAAATATAGTGGGCCTGTTAATGGGATTCAGAAAAATACTGGGAAATTTACTGGTATGCGGCAATTTATTGAGACTGTTACAGGCATGAAGCAAAGTACTGGAACTCTTACTGGAATAAAGCAAGGTACTGGGATTTTTACTGAGATTGAGCCAGGTAGTGGGACTCTTACTGGTACACATCCACGTTCTTTGGATTTTAACTGGAATACAGCAATGTACTGTGACTCTTACTAGGATACAGCAAGGTACTGCGACTGTTACGACTGGGCCTGTTATTAGGACACAGCAAGGTACTGGGACTGATACAGGGATACAGCAATTTACCAGGATTGTTAGTGGATACAGCAAGGTACTAGGAGTGTTAATAGGATAAACAAGATTTGGATATTGTTACTGAGATACGGCAATTTACTGGGACACTTACTATGATAAAACAAGATACTGGGACTGTTACTGGGATATAGCAAGGTACTGGGATTGTTACTGGTATAGGGCAAGGTACTGGGACCGTTACTATAATACAGCACCTTACTGGGACTGTTAATAGGTTAGAACAATGTACTGGGACTGTTACTGGGATACATCAAATCAGTGGGAAGGTTATTGTAACGTTACTGGGATTCAGCAAAGTACTTGGAAAATTAGTGGTTTAAGGCAAGGTACTGGGACTGTTATTGGACACAGAAAGTTACTGGAACAGTTACTGGGATAGAGAAAGTTACAGGGAAAAGCAAGTTACTTGAACTGTTACTGGGATAAAGCAAGGTACTGGGAATTTTTACTGAGATTGAGCATGGTAGTGGGAATCTTCCTGGGATACATCTAAGTTCTGGGATTGTTACTGGAATACAGCAAGTTACTGGGATAGAGCAATGAACGTGGACTGTTTGTGGGATACAAAAAAGTACTGGGAGTGCTATTGGAATACAGCAAAGTACGGGGACTCTTACTGGGATACAGAATGATACTGGGCCTGTTATTGGGATACAGCAAGTTACTGGGACTGTTACTGAGATAAAAAGGTGCTGGGAATGTTACTGGGATACAGTATGTTACTGGGACTGTTACTGGGATAGAGCAAGGTACTGGGACCGTTACTGGCATACAGCAGTTTACTGGAACTGTTAGTAGGTTCAGTAAGGTACTGGGAAGGTTACTGGGATACAGCAAATTTGTGGGAATGTTATTGGAATACAGCAAGGTACTGAGACCGTTAATTGAATACAGTAAGTAACTGGGACTGTTAATGGGAGAAAGAAAGTAAGTGGGATTGCTACTTGGATACAAGGTAATAGGATTATTACTGGGATACAGCAAGGTAATGGGACCGTTATTTGGATACAGCAAGGTACTGAGACTGTCACTGGGATACTGGAAATTACTGGGACTGTTACTGGGATACAGCAAGTTACTTGTACTTTTATTGGAATACAGCAAGTTAATGGGAGTTACTCGGATACAGCAAACCACTGGGAAAGTTACTGCGATGCATTAAGGTACTGGGCCTGTTAATGGGATACAGCAAATTACTGGGACTGTTACTGGGATACAGCAAAATACTGGGACTGTTACTTGGATAGAGCAAGATACTGGAATTGATAGTGTGATACAGCAAGTTACTGGGACTTCTACTGGGATACAAGGTAATGGGACATTTATTGGGATACAGCAAACTAATGGGAAAGTTACTGGGATAAAGCAAGGTTCTGGGTCTGTTACTGGGATACAGCAAGTTACTGGGACTGTTACTGGGTATCATCAATGTACTGGGACTGTTACTAGGATAGAACAAGATACTGGGACTGTAACTGGGATAAAGCCATTTCCTGGGTCTGTTACTAGAATAGAGCAGGACACTGGAACTCTTACTGAGATACAGCAAGGTACAGGGACTCTTGTTGGGATACAGCAAAGTTACGGGAATACAGCAATTTACTGGGGATTTCACTGGGATAGATAAAGTTACTGGTATTGTTACTTGGATAGAGCAAGGTAATGGAATTGTTACTGGAATAGAGCAGGTTAATGGGAATGTTACTGGGAATGTTACTGGTATAAAGCTAGTTACCGGGACTCTTACTGTGATACAGAAAGTCACTGGGACAAATACCGGGATAGAATGTACTTGGGCAGTTACTGGGGTACAGCAAATTACTCGGAAATTTACTGGGATACTGGGCCTGTTACTGGGATACAGAAAGATACTGAAAATGTTACTGTGTAGAGCAAGGTACTGCGAATGCTACTGGGATACAGCATGGTAATGGGGCATTTTCTTTTATATAGAAAGATACTTGGACTCTTACTGGGATAAAACGTACTTTGACTGTTACTGGGATACAGGAATTTACTTGGATTGTTACTGGGATACAGAAAATTACTGGAATACAAGGTACTGGGATTGTTAATGGGATACAGCTAGGTACTGGGACGGTTATTGTGATACAGTAAGATCCTGGGACTTTTAATTGGAAACAGCAATTTACTGGGACGTTTATTAGGATACACGTTCCTGGCTCGTATTGGGATAGAGCAAGATACTGGGAGTATTATTGAGATATATGAAGGTACTGGGACTGTAAAGGGGATACAGCAAAATACTGGGATACAGGAAAGTCCTGTGAAATTTACTAGGATATGGGAAGGTACTGGGTCTGTAACTAGGATACAGAAAATTACTGGGTCTTGTGGTGGGATACAAAATACTGGGATTTTTACTGGGATACAGCAAGGTACTGGGTCTCTTACTTTGATACAGCAAGTTAGCGTGACGTTTAGTGGTATATACAAGTTACTGGGATACAGCAAAATAATGAGACTGTTACTGGGATACAGGAAGTTACTGAACTGTTACTGAGTTACATCAATGTACTGGGACTGTTACTGGGATGGAGCTAGATACTGGGACGCTAAATGGGATACAGCAGGATCCTGGGACTGTTACTGGAATACAGCCAGATACTGGAAGTGTTACTGGTATAAAGCAAGGTACAGGCACTCGTATTTTTGGGATACAGCAAAGTACTGGGTCTGTTACTGGTATATAGCAAGTTGCCGGGAATGTTACTGGACACAGAAAGATACTGGGATTATTATTGGGATACATAATGTTACTGGGATCGAAATAGTTACTGGGGCAGTTACTGGCTACAAGAAAATACTGGACCTGTTACTGGTACACAGTAAGGTCCTGGGACTCTTAATGTGTCACAGCAAGATACTCGGATAGTTACAGGGATACGGCAAGTTACTGGGAATTTTACTATGATACCACAAGCTACTGAGACTCTTACTGGGATACATAGAAGTTCTGGGATTGTTACTGGAATACAGCAAGTTACTGGAATTGTTACTGGGATACAGCTTAGTATAGGGACTCTTGTGATATAGCAAATTATTGGGAATGTTACTGGGATATAGCAAGTAACTGCGACACAGATAGTCACTGGGATTGTTACGGGCATACAGCAAGTTAGGGGACTGTTACTGGGATACAGCAAGGTCCTGGGTCTGTTACTGGGATACAGCAAGATACTAGGACTCATATTGGGATACAGCAAGTTACTGGGTTTATCACTAGGATAGAACAAGATAATTGGACTGTTACAGGGATACAGCAAAGCCCTGGGACTATTACTGGGATACAGGAAAGAACTGAGACTATTACTTGGATACAGCAATGGACTGGGACTTACTGGGAGACAGAAAGCTACTGGGAATTTTATTGGGATACAGCATTATACTGGGACTGTTAGTGGGATAGAGCATATACTGGGATTGTTACTGGGAAACAGCAAGGTACTGGAAAATTTACTGGGGAGAAGCAATTCACTGGGACTGTTACTAGGACACAGCAAGTTATTGGGGGGGGGTTACTGGGATACAGCAAACTACTGGGAATGTTCCTGGGATACAGCAAGTTACTGGGACTGTTACTTGGATAGAGCAAAATAATGGGATTATTACTGGAATTCAGCAGGTTACTGGGAAATTTACTGGGATACAGGAAGTTACTGGGATACAGCAAGGTACTGTGACTGTTACTGTGATACAGGAAGTTATTGGGACTGTTAATGGGATACACCCAATTACTTCGACTGTTAGTGTTATACAGGAGGGTGATGGGACTGCTACTGGTTTACACCAAATTACTGGGATACAGGAAATTACTGGGACTGTCAGTGGGATACAGCAAGATACTGGAACTGTTACTGTGATACAGCAATCACGGGGACTGTTACTGGGATAGAAAATAATGGGGCAGTTACTGGGATACAGGAAAGAAATGGGAAATTTACTTGGATATAGCAAAGTAGTGCGAAAATCACTGGAATACAGGAAAGTCCTGTGACATTTACTGGGATACAGCAAGGTACTGGGACTGTTACTGGGATACAGCAAGGTACTACGTACTTGGGATTTTCCTGCAAAAAAAAAGTTACTGGGACTGTTAGCGGGATAGAAGTTACTGGGACGTTTACTCGGATAGAGGAAGGTACTGGGAGTCTTACTGTGATAGAGCAAGATAGTGGGGCAGTTTCTGGTATGCAGGAAGTTATTGGAGCAGTTACTGGGATAAAGCAAGTTACTGGGATACTTAATGTGATACAGCAATATACTTGGTATGTAACTGGGATACAGCAAGTTACTGGGACTCTTACTGGGTTACATCAATTTTATGGGACTGTTACTGGAATAGAGCAAGATACTGGGACTGTAACTATGATACAGCAAGTTCCTGGAACTGTTCCTTGAATACTAAAATAGACTGGAACTGGTACTGGGATACAGCAAGGTACGGGGGCCATTGTTACTATAAAACAAAGTACTGGGACTGTTACTGGGATATAGCAATTTACTGGGAAATTTACTCTGATACAGAAATGTATTGGGACTGTTACTGGAATACATAATTTAAGTGGGTCTATTACTGGGATACAAAAATTTACTGGGACTGTTACTGGTATAGAGCAAGATAATGGGACTCTTACTTGGACACAGCAACGTCCTCGCACTGTTACAGGGATACATCAAGATACTGGGACTGTTACCGGGATACAGCAAGTTACTGGGATTTTTACCAGGATACCACAAGACAATGGGTCTGTTACTGGGATACAGCAAAGTCCTGGGACTATTCCTGGGACACAGCAAAGAACTGGGACTATTAATGGGATACAGGAAGGTACTGGGAGACAGAAAGCTACTGGGACTCTTACTGGGATACAGGATTGTACTGGGCGTGTTAGTGGGATAAAGCAAGGTACTGGGATTGTTTCTTTGAAACTGCAAGGAACTGGGAGTTACTGGGGAACAGCCAGGTATTGCGAATATTACTGTTATACAGCTTGTTAACGGGAGGGTTACCGGGATACAGCAAATTGCTGGGAGTATTATCGGGATACAGCAATTTACTGGGAATCTTAATGATACACAGAAAGATACTGGACTTTTACAGGGATAAAGTAATTTACTGGGATATTTACTGGGATACAGCAAATTACTGGGACTGTTACTGGGATAGAGCAAGTTCTAGGGACTGTTACTGGGATAGAGCAAGTTACTGGGACTGTTCATGGAACACAGAAAGATACTGGGAATGTTACTGGGATACAGCAAAATAGTGGGAAAGTTACTGGTATACGGCAAAGTCCAGGGACTGTTACTGGGACAAGGAAACGTGCTGGAACTATTGCCGGGATATAGCAAGGTACTGCGACTATTAATGGGATACAGCAAGGTTCTGGGACACTTAATGGGATACAGCAAGGTACTGGGATGCAGCAAAGTACTGGGACCGTTTTTGGGATACAGCAAGTTACTAGGAGTGTTATTGGGATGTATTTATGTTTGTACTGGGACAGTTACTGGCATAGAGCAAATTACTGGAACTGTTACTAGCTTACAGCAAAGTACTAGGACTGTTACTGGGATGCAGGAAACTAGTGGGAATGAAATTGGAATTCAAAAATTTACTGAGGCTGTTAATTGGATAGAGCAAATAACTGGGTCTGTTAATTGTATACAGCAAGGTACTGGGACTGTTATTTGGATACAAGGTAAAAGGATTGGTACTGGAATACAAGGTACTGGGACTGTTCCTGGGTTACTGGAAGTTACTGGGACTGTTACTGGGATACAACAAAGTACTGGGAATATTACTGGTGTAGGCAAGGTACTGGGGTACAGTAAGTTACTGCAGCTGTTACGGGAATAAAGCAAGTTACTAGGACCCTTACTGGGATAAAGTAAGTTACTGAGAATTTTATTGAATTGAGCAAGATGTTGGGACATTTACTGTGATACATAAAAATCTGGGATTGTTACTGGAATAGAGCAAGGTACTGGGACTGTTACTGGGATACAGCAACGAACGTGGACTGTTAATGGGATAGAGGAACGTACTGGGAATATTATTGGGATACAGCAAGTTACTGGGACTGTTACTAGGACACAGAAAGATACTCGTCCTGTAATTGGGATACAGCAAGGTACTGGGACTGTTACTGGAATACAGCAAGTTACCAGGTCTGTTACTGGTATAGAGAAAGTTACTAGGAGTGTTACTGGGATACAATATGCGGGGAATATTACTGAGATACAGCATGGTACGGGGATTGTTACTGGGTTAAAAGAAGGTACTGGGACTGTTACAGGGATAGAGAAATATACTGGGATTGTTACGGGGATAGAGCAAGATACTGGGACCGTTACTGGCATGGAGCAATTTACTGGAACTGTTATTAGGATAAAAAAAATGTACTGGGACTGTTACTGTGCAACAGCAAGTTGGTGGGAATATTATTGGAATACATCAAGTTACTGAGAATTGATTGGATACGGCAAGTTACTCGGACTGTTAATGGGATACAGCAAGTTACTGGGACTGTTACTTGGATACAATATAATAGGATTGTTACTGGAATACTGCAATGTACTGGGACTCTTACTGGGATAGAGCAAATTACTGCGACTGTTACTGGGATACTGATACTGTAACTGGGATAAACCAAGTTACTTGGACATTTACTTGGATAGAACAAGTTAATGGGACAGTTACTCGGATACAGCAAAAACTGGGAATGTTTCTGGTATATATTAAGTTACTGGGCCTGTTATTGGGATACAGCAAATTACTGGGACTGTTACTGGGATAGAGGAAGTTACGGGGATATTTACTGGGATACATCGAGATACTGGATCTGATATGATACAGCAAGTTACTGGGGATTTTACTTGAATACAAGTTAATGGGACATTTATAGGAATAGAGCAAATTACTGGGAAAGTTACTGGGATAAAATTATATTCTGGGTTTGTTACTGGGAAAGAGCAAGTTACTGGGACTGTTACTGGGTAACATCAATGTACTGGGACCGTTACTGGGATTGAGCAAGATACTGGGACGGTAACTGGGATAAAGCAAATTCCTGGGACTGTTACTGGAATACAGCAAGATACTGGAACTCTTACTGGGATACAGCAAGGTACAGAGACTCTTGCTGGGATACAGCAAAGTACTGGGATTTTACTGGTATATAGCAAGTTACTGGGAGGTTTACTGGAATACAGTAATTTACTGGGGATATTACTGGGACAGAGAAAGTTACTGTTACTGTTACTTGGATAGAGCAAGTTAATAGGACTGTTACTGGGATACAGCAGGTTACTGGGAATGTTACTGGGATACAGCAAGTTACTGGGACTGTTACTGTGATACAGAAAGTCACTGGGACAGATACGGGGATAGATTGTAATTGGACAGGTCCTGGGGTACAGCAAAGTACTCGGAAATTTACTGGGATACTGGGCCTGTTACTGGGATACAGAAAGGTAATGAAAATGTTACTGTGTAGAAGAAGGTACTGCGAATGATACTGGGATACAGAAAGGTATTGGGGCATTTTCTGTGATATAGAAATATACTGGGACTCTTACTGGAATACAAGGTACTTGGACTGTTACTGGGATACAGGAAATTACTTGGATTGTTACTGGAATAAAGCAAATTACTGGGACAATTACTGTGATACAAGGTACTGGGATTGTTAATGGGATACAGCTAGGTACTGGGACGGTTACTGTGATACAGTAAGTTTCTGGGACTGTTAATTGGAAACAGCAATTTACTGGGACGTTTATTAGGAGACACGTTACTTGGACTTACTGGGATACAGCAAGATACTGGGAGTAATATTTGGATATATCAAGGTAATGGGACTGTTACTGGGATACAGCAAAGTACTGGGATACAGGAAAGTCCTGTGACATTTACTAGGATACGGCATGGTACTGGGTCTGTAACTAGGACACAGAAAATTACTGGGCCTTGTAGTGGGATACAAAATACTGGGATTATTACTGGGTTACAGCAAGGTACTGGGACTCTTACTGTGATACAGCAAGTTAGCCTGACGGTTAGTGGTATAAAGGAAGTTACTGTGATACAGCAAAATACTGGGACTATTATTGGGATACAGCAAGTTACTGGGACTGTTACTGATTGACATCAATGTACTGGGGCTGTTACTGGGATGGAGCAAGATACTGGGACTGTGAGTGGGATAGAGCAAGATCCTGGGGCTGTTACTGAAATACAGCCAGGTACTGGAACTGTTACTGAGATACAGCAAGGTACAGGCACTCTTGTTGGGATACAGCAAAGTACTGGGTCTGTTACTGGGATATAGCAAGTTGCTGGGAATGTTACTGAATACAGAAAGGTACTGGGATTGTTATTGGGATACATAATGTTGTCATGAAAAGAAATTTTGGAATTAACTTTTGGAAAAAGAAATGTTACGCAAGAACCATGAAGACTTATTAGCTTCTTGCTATTGCCGTAACTAGGAAGCCTGCAGCTTTACAGAGTAAGCAAATTCAGCGATTTAGTAGCTTGCTCTACTTATTTATTGGCAACTACAGCTTCACTGACCTACAAGTGTTTCATAGGTTTTGAAACTGATATTAACTTACGTCCATATATGCTAATGTAGGAAGTCATAAAACGCTGACTGATGTGCCTCTTCACTATATAACGTTTTGAAAGTTACGATAATGAGCTTTTTTCGTCAAACTGATTTTCGGCGCAAGTAACTCGACGATACTATA
>Ga0123357_10011499_pt1 | contig 11360 bp, 10 predicted proteins | sample TergutEmb28metaG_FD_89873 | JGI IMG/M metagenome (GOLD analysis project Ga0123357, IMG submission 89873) | Embiratermes neotenicus P4 segment gut microbial communities from Petit-Saut dam, French Guiana - Emb289 P4 | ecosystem: Host-associated > Arthropoda: Insects > Digestive system > Gut ...
AAAACTGAGCGCCGGTATCGGAATAGTTTCCGTCGCCGGCCGGAATAAACTGCGGCAGAACTCTCGGAGCGGTTATAAACGGCAAAGCGTGCGAGTGCACCGTGTTTATGCGGCCGAAGTCTACAAAAAACTTGCCGAGCTTGGCATTGAGCCCGTCCAAAGGAAGCCCTTTAAATATGTTTATATAGGCTTCTTCTATTTCGACAACGGTATTGCCGCCGGCATCGTTGTGAAGGCTTAAAATTACGGAAGCCTTGGAGTAGGGGTTGAGATAGGAGTCGGCGGTTATTTCCAGTTCGCTCAGTCCGAAAACCGTTTTGTTTTGATCCGGATTCGCGGTCGAGTCGTCATGCGAAGCTATAAAATTCCCCAAAACCGATATGTTTGGGTTCATTGCGTTTTCCGCCGCAAAAACGCCGGTTGCGCAAAACAAAAGCGCAAACAGCAGGCAGCTTAGAACTTTGTTAAGTCCCTTAAGTTTTTTCATTGAGCCCTCTTTTATCTTTGTTTTTGAACGTCACAAAAATAAAGGAGGCGATCTGGAAAGTTTTGATGAAGTTAAAGTAATGCGGTATTTTTGTACGGCTGATAAAGAGACGTAAACTACAAAAAGTATGAACGAGACGCAAACAGGGGAATGTCCTGCGGAGGCATTTTGTATTATTGCGCATATGCCGCAATGGTCCGCTTCCGAAATATCGCTATGCGTATGCAGCGCAATGATACAAAGCGACATCATTGTTAAAACGGCTAAAATAATTTTTATTCTAACAAGCAGTTTCATTTTTATTGTTAAAACCCGCGTAACTGCAATTAACAATTAACAAATTACAATTATTAACGACACAAAATCTGTTTTAAAGACAGCAAATCGTACATTATTATTTGTTAATTGTAAATTGTTACTTATTAATTGCCTTTCCGTTTGACTTTTAAAGCGGAAATGTTTTATAATACCACAACTCTGCCGGTATGCGGTGTCCGCCCCGGGCATTCGATACGGCAGTATTTATATTTTACAGGACAAGGTTTAACGATGAACAAAAAGACTTATTTACCCAAAGCAGACGCAATCGAAAGAAAGTGGCATCTTATAGATGCCGACGGAAAAGTTTTAGGAAGGCTGGCGGTTGAAATCGCCGACAAACTCAGAGGCAAAAAGAAAGTCATCTATACCGACCATATAGACTGCGGAGATTTTGTCGTGGTTACCAATGCCGAAAAAATCGTTCTCACCGGCAAAAAGCTGGATCAGAAAACGCATTTCACTTTCTCGGGATACCCGGGAGGCGGAAAGCTAAAACCCTATTCCGTGCTTATGGCCGAAGATCCGGAAAAAGCCGTTATGTACGCGGTTAAAGGCATGCTTCCCAAAAATAAGCTTGCCGACAAACAGCTTACAAGGCTTAAAGTCTACAGAGACGAAAAGCATTCCCACGGCGCGCAGTTGGCAAAAGCAGGTCTTTAATCCTCTCTTTTGCCATTGCGAGGGCGAGTGTGCGACGAATAAGGAGCACGAGTCACGAGCGGGCGCGAGATGTGAGCGCCCCGGGTCCGAAGGACGACAAAGTCGCGACGAAGCAATCCAGAAATTGCAGTAAAATTTAAAAAAGAGGTAAAGTAATGAGCAACGTTTCTTATTTAAGCGCTGGCCGCAGAAAAAATTCCATAGCGCGCGTAAAGGTTACTGACGGAAGCGGCAAACTTATAATCAACGATAAAACCGTCGATGAATTTTTCGGCGGACTTGAAAGGCATAAGAGAGTCGTCATGAAGCCGTTTGCGGCGTGGAGCGGCGCGAACGGTTACGATTTTTATGTAAACGTAACGGGCGGCGGAGTAACCGGCCAGGCCGGAGCCGTGAGCCACAGTCTTGCAAGAGCGATCCTCAGCCTTAACGAAGCGTCGAAAGACGCTTTGAGAAAAGAAGGACTTCTCACCAGAGATTCAAGAATGGTTGAGAGAAAGAAACCCGGAAGGCCGAAAGCAAGGAAACGCTTCCAGTTTTCTAAACGTTAATTTCGATTTTTTACTATTAATATTCAAGACACCCTTGCGCATCGCTATGCCGGGGTGTCTTCTTTTTAGATTGTTCGCTTTGGAGGCGGAGAAAATGGGAAAAATGAGCGCAGCAGACGTAATCCGGACGGTGAAAGAACAGAATATACGTTTCATAAAGCTTTGGTTTGCCGACATTTTGGGGCAGGTCAAATCTTTTTCTCTTTCAGACAGAGAGCTTGAAAACGCTTTGAACGAAGGCATGGGCTTTGACGGCTCGTCGGTCGAAGGGTTTGCGAGAATATACGAATCGGATCTCATAGCAAAGCCCGATCCGTCGACTTTCAGCGTGCTTCCGTGGTCCGAAGACGGCATCGCGGTTGCAAAAATGTTCTGCGATATTCAATATCCCGACGGAAGACCCTACGAAGGCGACAGCCGCCATATACTCAAAAAGCAGATAGAAAAAGTGAAAAAGCTCGGCTATAAATTTAACGTCGGCCCTGAGCTTGAATTTTTTTATTTTAAAGACGATACCGCGCCGGTTGTCATGGATAAAGGCGGGTATTTCGATTATATAAACGACAACGCAAACAGCATAAGAAGAAAAACCATCCTCCAGCTTGAAAAGCTCGGCATGAACGTAGAGTACTCGCACCATGAAGTCGCGCCGTCCCAGCACGAGATAGATCTGCGCTATGACGAAGCGCTTCTTATGGCTGATAACGTTCTCGCTTACAAAATAGCGGTAAAACAGGTTGCTCACGAGCACGGCATGCACGCTTCGTTTATGCCGAAGCCCATGGAGCACGAAGCCGGTTCCGGGATGCACGTCCACCAGTCGCTTTTTGAAGGCGATAAGAATATTTTTTACGACGCCAAAGATGAGTTTTTTCTGTCGGCGACGGCAAAGCAGTATATAGCCGGCGTAATGAACCGCGTAAAAGAGATGTGCATAGTGACAAACCAGTGGGTAAACTCATATAAGAGGCTGGTTCCGGGTTACGAAGCGCCGGTTTACATATCATGGGCCAGAAGAAACCGTTCGGCTCTTATAAGGGTTCCGATGTATAAGCCCGGAAGGGAAAAAGCTACGAGAATAGAGCTGAGGTTTCCCGACCCTTCGTGCAATCCGTATCTTGCGTTTACCGTAATGCTTGCCGCGGGTCTTGAGGGAATAAACAACAAAGAAAAACTCGAAGCGCCGGTAGAGGTTGACATATTCCACATGAGCCCGGAAGAAAGAAAAAAAAGCGGCATAGAGTCGCTGCCGGGTTCGCTTCTTGAAGCCATAGAGTGCGCTGAAAAGTCGGATTTTCTTAAGAAAGCTCTGGGGGACCACATCTATCACAAGCTTTTGGAAAACAAAAAGATAGAGTGGGACATGTACATAAAAACCATATCTCCTTTTGAGATAAAAAAATATCTTCCGATTTTGTGAGCCTGTTGACATTTTTGGTCATTAATACTATAAATGTAAAATAAATGTAAAAAATATGCGAAAAAACAGGAGATGATACCTATGGCTATCGCGCCCCTAAGAAAGAAGTATTTGGGAGAAACGCTCGTCAGCCAGGGCGTAATTACTCAGGATCAGCTCAATAAGTGCATACTTAAACAGGAAGAAACCAAAGAGAAGCTCGGAACGATTTTACTGCAAAGCGGATATGTTACGAAAGACGTTCTTCTTAACGCTTTGTCTTACTGCCTCGGAGTTCCTTATATCAGAAACTCGGATATTAAAGTGGAGCGCGACGCGCTTGCGCTTATTTCCGAAAGAAACGCCAGAAGGTATCTGATAATGCCGCTTTCCGTTCAGGACAACGTGTTAAATATCGCGATGGCGGATCCGTCAAACGTCGTGATGAAAGACGAGATAGAAAAAATCGTAGCCATGAGGCTTTCCGTAAGTCTGATGGACGAGGCTGAAATAAAGGAGTCTATAGAGAAATTTTACGTCAGAACCACCCTCGGCGCCGAAGAAAGCGGCGGAGGCGGAGAAGACGCGAATATATCGGCAAACGAAAGCGAGCCGCAATCCGACGGCGACATGAGCGACAACGCCGAAGCCGCTCCGGTTATAAGATACGTAAACTCCATATTTTTTGACGCCGTGGTTAAAAAAGCCTCGGATATTCATTTGGAAGTTTTTGAAAAAGAAGTTACCCTCAGAATGAGAATCGACGGAATTTTAAGAGAGTTTTCCGCCCCCCAGAAAAAATACTACAACGCAATCGTTTCAAGAATAAAAATCATGTCCGACCTGGACATAGCCGAAAGAAGGCTTCCCCAGGACGGAAAATGCAAAATAAAAGTCAACGGAAACAGAGTCGACGTCCGCGTGTCCATGATACCTACGATTTACGGCGAGAAGGTCGTTATGCGTATGCTTAACAAAGACCTTTTTGCGCTCGATATCGAAAAAATAGGAATGACGGAAGGCGAACTGAAGCTTTTTAAAGAAGCCATCAACATGCCTTACGGCATGATACTTGTCACGGGACCAACGAGCTCGGGAAAGACGACCACGCTTTATTCCGCGCTGAAAGCTCTGAATACCCCGGATGTAAATATTTTGACCGCCGAAGACCCCGTCGAGTACGAATTGAAAAATGTAAACCAGGTGCATGTCAGATCCGACATCGGGCTGACGTTTGCGCAGATTCTCCGTTCGTTCATGAGGCAGGACCCGGACGTCATACTCGTCGGAGAAATAAGAGACCAAGAGACTGCCGGAATAGCAATTCAGGCCGCGCTCACCGGCCACATGGTGTTTTCGACGCTCCATACGAACGATTCCGTAAGCACCCTCTCAAGAATGTCGTTTATGGGCATTGAATCGTTCCTCGTTGCGGACGCCGTAAACCTCGTTATGGCTCAGAGGCTTGTAAGGAGGATATGCCCGGACTGCAAAGAGGAAATCAAAAATCTGCCTGATAACGTATATGAAAAACTTAAACTCACGAGGGCCACGCCGATATATCGCGGTAGGGGCTGCGAGAAGTGCGACAGATCCGGCTACAGAGGCAGAACCGCCATATTTGAAATCCTTGCTATGAACAGGGATATAAAGCAGCTTATAGTAAAAGACGCAAGCGATCTCGAAATAAGAGATGCCGCGGTGAATAGCGGGCTTATAACGCTCAGACAGGCCGCGGTAAACAAGCTTATAGCGGGCATAACCACGGTAGAAGAAGTTATGAGCGTAACCACGGCAACATCATAAAAGAAAAAGTGCAAAGTGCAAAGTTTAAAGTTTAAACGGGTTTTGAGTCGTTATTTGAACTTTGCACTTTTCATTTTGCCGTTAAAATCGGAGATAAACATGCCAACGTTTAGGTACCAGGTAATTGACGCCAAAGGAAAAGAGTCCAGAGGCTCAAAAGACATGGCCAGCAAAAAGGATCTGATAGCTTACCTCAGGGGCGAGGGATTTATTCCGGTAAGCATAGAAGAGGGCGGCGGAATAAATACGTCCGCCATATCAAAAGCTTTTGCAAAATCTTCGGCGAAAAAAGCCAAGGGCGGAAAAGTGAAGATGATCGACATCGCTCTTTTTTGCAGACAGCTTGCCACGCTTGTAAACGCCGGCGTAAATATTCTTGAGGCGGTTGACGACATTGCCGATATGGCGAATAACGCAAGGCTCAGAGACATACTTAAGCAGGTTGCCGAAGATTTAAGAGGCGGAATTCCTCTTTCCGATTCTCTCAGAAAACACAAGGTGTTTTCAAAAACCCTGACTTCAATGGTAGAGGTCGGAGAAAAATCCGGAAAACTTGCCAAGGTTTTGGCGGATCTTGCGACTTATCTCGAGAATAACGTCAAACTTATGAGAAAAGTAAAAGCCGCAAGCACATACCCTATGGTCATAGGCTGTTTTTTTATAATAGTTCTTTTAGCCTTGGTGCTCGGCATTATTCCTAAGTTTGAAGAGATGTTTAAATCTTTCGGCGCGGCGCTTCCGTTGCCTACGCAGATAGTGATGGGTGTCAGCAGGTTTATGATCAGGAATATATTGTATATAATTTTCGGAGCTGTAGCTTTCGCAACGTCATTTATTTTGTTTAAAAGAAGTCCAGGCGGGCATTACATATATGATAAATATCTGTTTAAAATACCTGTTTTCGGCCAGATTTATATAAAAATCGTCCTTGCAAGATTTTTCCAGACTCTTTCCACGCTTGTAAAAAGCGGAGTTGACATAATCACCTCGCTTGAGATTTCCACAAATGTTGCCGATAATCTGTATATCGAAAGCATTCTGCGCGGCGTAAGGGAAAGAGTGCTTGAAGGAAATCCGCTCGGAAATGAAATGGCGAAACTTGAAATATTTCCCAGGATGGTCACCAGGATGACGGCCGTGGGAGAGAAATCAGGGCAGCTTGACGCCATGTTCGACAAGATAACCGATTACTTTACGGATGAAGTCGATGCGGCCGTTGCTTCGATGAGTTCCATTGTAGAGCCTATACTTATCGTCGGTTTGGGATTTATCGTAGGCATAGCCGTAACGGCTATGTATCTGCCTATATTCCAGCTTGCCGCGGCAATGATGTCAGGCCAGGGAGCATAGTCGGAAGCAATTTTGAATGATGCAGGATTCGCGTTAAAATAGCCCGTCTGACATATTTATTAGATGTTTTTTGAACGCTTTAAAACTCAAAAGTATTGCGAAAGCGCTGGTTTTTTTGTATAAATTATTCTACCATGTATACAGATTATCGGCTTAATGCCTTAAGGGGGGCGTAAATTGATCGGTTTAGACATGGGCTCCAAGTTTATTAAAGCCTGTAACGTGATATCCAAAACGGACGGAAGCTATATTGTTTACGCTGCCATGATAGCTTCGGCCGGCATAGACGATAAAAAGGATAATCCAGCCGCCTTCAAAGATGACATAAATCTTCTCATCAGACAGCTTAAAAGCAAAAGCAGGGAAACGATTTTATCGGTCGGAGGAATAGATCTTCTCGCCAGGGATTTTACTTTGCCCAAAATAAGCAAAGAAAATATCGCCGGCGCGGTGATGATAGAGGCGGAAAACAGTATTTTTGAAACTCTTGACGGGATGTATTCCGACTATCAGATTCTCTCTTCGCCTTCGGACGAAAAGATGGATATTCTTTTTATAGCTTCGCCGAAAAAGAATGTGAATCGGATGATAAACAACCTTTCGCTCACCAACCTTGAAGTCTCCGCGGTCACCGCGGATAATATCGCTCTGACCAACGCGTATATAACTTTCAACGATAGAAGGGCCGGTATGGAATCGGTCGTACTCGTAAACATAGGGCACGAAGTTTCAAACATAGCTATAATAGACCACGGAAATCTGCAGTTTGTAAGAAATGTCGCTTTCGGCGGCAAAGACGTCACGGCCGAGATAAGAAATGCGTATGAAGTCGACGAAGATACGGCCGAACAGATCAAAAGATATCCGGCTATATGGGAAAACATAGGTCTCAATATAAAAAGTATTCTCAAAAAAAGTTCAAGCAACCTGCTTGAGGCCATTTTCAGATCTATGGAATATTGCGTTTCAAGACAGAGAATAGGAAAAGTCGACAGAATAGTTTTGACGGGCGGCGGCGCGATGGTTAAAGGCATAGACGCCTTTATTTTCGATATTTTAGGGATAACAACCGATAAATGGAATCCGCTGGCCTCCGATAAAATCAAAAGCAACGTAAATGCAAATGACGATCTCGGATTTATGACGGTCGTAGCGCTTGGTCTTGCTCTGCAGAAAGCTGCGCAGAAAGGAGACTCGGCAAATGTATGAAATAAATCTTCTTGAAAGAACCATAGTAAGCTCCCAAAAAAATATACAGACTATAAAGCTTCTGAGGCTGTTTTCTCTCCTTCTCACTTTAGGTGTTTTAGCCGTGTGCGCGCTTGTGGCTTATACGTTCCTTGAGACGTACAGGACCACCGAGAGAATAAACCAGCTTAAAATAGACATAGATTCAAAGAGAAGGATAAATAAGGTTAAAGAGATAGAGGGTGAATGGACGCTCAACTATTACAAGCTGTCGGCCGTCAAAGACATGATAAAAAACAACACCAAAACCGGTCTTATGTTGAGAGAAATAGGACTGTATATGCCAAAGGATGACAAAATAGGAAATTTCATCCTGTTGAGCGATCACAATATTAAGGAGGGTATGAAGTTTAAAGACTATGACGTCAAAAATATCCAGGATTATACGGACAAGCTTAAGGATGCATATTCCAGAAGCATGTATGTGGACAGCGGCACTATAGTCATAGGCACTAACACGGTAACCATATCTGTTAAAGGCAGCCCTAAGATAGAGGTTTCTCCTGTGACAGGGCGTTATGTTACGGAGAAAAAATAATGGCACAATATTCCATAAAACAAAATTTTATTTTCGTAATATTCAGAAATATCTTCTTCATACTTATAATAGTGGCTATTTACCATTATGCTTATGAACAGTATTTTAAGATAAAGCTTGACGAAGCCAAAGCTCTTGAAGCCAAATATCAGGTGGTTTACAACGATCTTGAAAAATTTGCCAAAATAAACGAAGGAATGTACGAAACCAGGCTGAGGATAGAGGATATTATAAGCAATTATCCGGCGGTATATGCGCCTAACCAGGCTTTGAACGCTCAGTTTATAGACAGAATAATGGCAGCTGCCGACGAATATTCAATAAAAGTGACGACCGAAAGCGTGCCTCAGGGAGGCAAGTCAAACGCCACCATTCTCCGCCTGCATTTCAATACGAAGTATGAAAATATATATAAATTCATTTTTGCGCTTGAGATGTTTTCACAAATTCCGTCTTTCTCGATAGATGAAAACGGAGATGTCTCCGTAGATATTGTGCCTTTGACTTACAGTCCCGGCGTCGACAGCTATTTCAGCGGAAGAACCGAAGCCATGGATGAACTCCGCGCCGCCGGATACTTTAAAGAAATATTCAAAAACTCGTCCGAACTTCTCAACTCAATGGGACATATTCCGTCATGGCGCGATATAGATCCTGCGCCGGAAACGAATCCGTTCTATGAATATGTGGCCGCTAAAATAAACAGGACTAAGGTTGTAGTGAGAAGAAAACCGCCTCCGATAAAAATTTCCGGAATAATATTTGACGCCCAAAATCCCATAGTTATAATAGACGGCAAGCTTTACAGACAGGGCGATTTCTACAAAACAGTTAAGATACTAACGATACTTGAAAGAACTATCACAATCGAGCTTGACGGACAAAAATATATTATTAAATTTGAGAAGGAGGAGTCATGAAGAAGCTGCTAGCTCTGTTTGTTGCTGTCGTGCTGTCTGCCAATACGGCCTTTGCCGCCATTGAATCCAGGGGGTTGATTTCGGTCGACTTTCAGGGAACTACTCTCTATACGGTTTTAAATATTCTCAGCATGAAAACCGGGAGAAAGTTTGTCACGGATGCGGATTTGCTCAACAAAAAAATAGTTTTGTCTCTTAAAGACGTAACTCCGGACGAAGCGCTCAACGCTCTTTTGGACACATATGATTTGTACTACGTAAAACAGGGTGATACGAATATTTATGTTATCAAAAGCAAAAGCGACGTTTCCCCGATAACGGTTTCAAAAGTTATTTTCTGCAACTATGCTAAAGCCGCGGACCTCGAGAAAATTCTTAAAGACAGGCTCACAAAAGGCGGCAAGGTGACTTCAGATGAAAGAACAAACTCCGTGATTATAACGGATTTGGCCGACAGGATAGACAAAATGGAGTCCTTGATACGTTCTCTCGACGTGCCGACTCCTCAGGTTCTTATAGAATCGAGAATCGTTGACGTAACGCTTTCAAATACTCTCCAGCTCGGAACGCAGATAGACAACATATACAGAATGCCTAAGATCAGCACAGGCGCAAATCTTACGGGTACCGGCGGCTTCACGGCTTCTCCCTTAAATCCCAACGGATATATGTGGACAGACCCGTATAGTTATCTTGCCGGCGACAATCCCGTAAAGGTAAAACCCGTCACGAGTTACAATCAGACTCTCTCAAGCACGCCGATAGGCGTAGGTACGCTCGGCGCGGCGATTATAGCGGGCGACTGGAACTTTGTCGGCAGCATATATGCCGGGCTTGAAGACAAGAATGCGAAGATTGTCACTAATCCTAAATTAATCGTCTTGAACAATCAGGAAGCTACGATAGACATAGTCGAGCAGGTTCCTTATATGTCGAGCCAGTCCACCACAATTGATAACGGCGTAATTACCGCAACGGTGGCATTTATGCAGGTCGGTTTGAAAATGAAAGTGAAGCCCCAGATAAACAGAGACGGTACGATAGTTCTGCAGGTTTCTCCGGAACAGAGTTTTCGTACAGGCGAAGCCCTGGACGGCACGCCGGTTATAGACACCAGCAAGGCGACCACTGTGATGGTTTTGAGAAGCGGAGAGACCGCGGTAATCGGCGGATTGATAAGAGATACGGAAAACGATACGACAAACAAAATACCTCTTCTCGGAGATATTCCGCTGCTGGGCTATTTGTTTAAAACGGTAGTCAAAAACAAAGAGAGACACGAGCTTACTATTTTCATATCGGCAAAAATAATAAATTGATAAAAGCGGATTGCAATTACTCTCTTTTGTCATCCCCGAGTGTCTTAATCGGGGATCCAAGTTAAAAAAGGATGATTCAGTGGAAGGAAATATCAAAGTTTTAATTATCGAAGACGAAGAAATCGTAAAGGAAACTCTGGCCGAAAACCTTAAAGAACAGGGCTTTTCGGTAGAGACTGCGGAAGACGCCCAGTCGGCGCTAACGCTGATAAAACAGTTTTATTACGATATTCTGCTTGTCGATTACAGGCTTCCGGATATGAACGGTCTTGCTCTTATAAAAGAAGCTGCGGCTATTTCAAAGGAATCCGTTTCCATTGTAGTAACCGGATACAGTTCCGTAGAAACCGCGGTTGACGCCATGAGAATGGGCGCGTATGACTATCTTTTGAAACCACTGGACATTGAAGCGCTTGTTTCCGAGATAAAAATCGTTCTTCAGGAAAGGGATTCTTTTAAGATAGGAAGAGAAAAACTCCACGCTTCGCTTATTCAGGAACTTCCCAAGATAAACGACGAAGATCTTGTAGTTATCTCAAGCAAGGATAGTCTGGTGCCTACAAACAGAGAAGGCATAATAATGAAAATATTTAAAATACCCGGGCTGTTTTTCAAAAAAATAATAGAGTTTTACTGGGGTTAGGAGCATTATAATGAAAAATAAACTTTTTTGTCTCTTTTTGGCGTTGACCTTGTTCAGCGCGGTGTCTTATGCGGCGAGGCCTCATAAAAATACGGATTCCGATTCGTCTGCCGTGGAT
>Ga0123357_10011500_pt1 | contig 11360 bp, 2 predicted proteins | sample TergutEmb28metaG_FD_89873 | JGI IMG/M metagenome (GOLD analysis project Ga0123357, IMG submission 89873) | Embiratermes neotenicus P4 segment gut microbial communities from Petit-Saut dam, French Guiana - Emb289 P4 | ecosystem: Host-associated > Arthropoda: Insects > Digestive system > Gut ...
CACAAAGCCAGCTTTACCATCCATCTTTAATGATAAAACACAGTTATGTATAATCTCTCCATGACCCCATACACCCTCATATAGGCACAATTATAACTTCAGTTTGTGCTCTTAATTACTTGTAACAGCTCACTGCTTCTCTTTCCGCACATTTAGAAACTCTCTATTTACTATGTTAAAAAATTTTCAAATTCATATACATTACGTCTGCATAAACATACACATTTCTCTTGAATTTCAAAGTGTGTATGGTTTCTTGTATCAGTCTCCTGATCAAGAGCTAAATATGGTGTGGGGCTTGCAATAAAATACCCATATAAGGATATAGTCATCTTCTTTTGTCCTGTGAACAACTGTATTCACATCATCTTCAAAGGAACAGCATGTAATGAACTATTTCCTGGCCTGGAAATTGACCCTCTGTATCTTAAATGTCTAAAACTGTACCCTGGTAAAGTGTCTTCTCCACACCCACTTGTAATAGCTCCATGCAATTTCTGTAATAAACTGTCTAACAACATTGGTACAAAAGAGATATTAACAGTTCTTCACAATATTTATGAAATATTTACACGTTTACATTATAAATATACACACACACACACACAAATAAAATTCATATGTATATAAACTCAAGGCTATTTGTGTTACATTACATTTCAACATAGGACAGCAAAATAAACACATTGTTCATTAAGACTTACTTGTCTTATTAAACAGTGTCATTAGATCAGACTTTATTGGATTAAATGCTGTAGAGGTTGTTGTATAAAATTGATCTGGGGAAATAGTAATGGAAGAATATGACCTGTTTTGATAAACAACAGTAATTTGTTGACAAGACCATATACTCAGCAGTTACTTAATTGCCAACAATTATATTGCATAATCACTTATGTTCTATGCTGTGAAAAAAACATTCCCAGACATAACCAATAAACTACCACATAAAACATCACATTTATCCAAATATGTTTTTTAAAATAGGGAACGTTTTAGCAGTTTTCATGTCACCAGTCTTCCACAATGTTTGAGTTATTTCATGATTTGTATAACATTATTAAAGTCATTTTCAACCTCCTATTTAAGAATATTCAAAGCCTGGCTGTAATACTACTACACACCATAACTTAATATAACACAGACTGATATAATATTAGGCTTTTTATAAATAAGTGTATGTAAGGAAAACACAATTATCATCATCAATTCTTGTAGTTCAAAATTTGGTGACCAATATGAAAATGGTGTAGCATGCAAGACTGTAATTTTCAAATGATTTACCAGAAAAACAGTAATTTATCACACAGTATATTAAATTGTTTATTCAGTAAAATAACTGCAATTTAGACTTTGAAATTTACTCCTTTAAATCTAAATGGCCACTACAGCATAGATAATCTACAATTTAGAAACGTGAATTCAATGTAACAAAGTACATTTACAATCAATTTTTATTTGGTACTTAACCAGGCACTGAAAGTACAAATATGAACCTTGATACCCCCCACCTGTACTGAAAGAAACTATGTGGAAACATTTTTATTACATTTACATACATAGTCACAATTTTTATCCCGCTATGAAATTGAGCTGCATGAAGTAAAAATACAAAATGATGAAAAGTATATAAATTCTAACCTGTAAAAGTATTGTAATTATTGTGTGTTCATATTTGATCCATAAATCCAATTAAGTCTGAAAACTAAAACAACTATAGCACTCTCATATTTGAAGAGTGGTCCAAAAATCTAAATCCCTTAACATGAACCCAAGATGTAAGTAATAAACAAGATGTAGTGTATAGCACGATCAGGAAATGGAAATACAACAATCTACACAGTAATATATAACATTTACATAATGGTTTTATGTTTCATATTTCATTATTACCTCTCTATAAGGAAATAAACAAGTAATGTAATTTCTGTATGCTATCAACATAAAAAAAATTTCTGTCTCTTTTTTCATTCACGGTAATCACTCAAAAAATGACACTCTGACTAGGTTACCAAAAGCCAAAGACAACAGGCAAAGAGCTGCCATGTTCTGTCAGCCATGTTGTGTCAAATTCCAGTTGGGTTAAAAAAAGATGGTTTTGTGATTTCAAAAGAACCCAATCTCCAATAATTTGTAATGATCACAAATCCAAACAACATTTCTTTAACTGTTATAAAAACACAACACGTAGCTGGCACTAAATGGTCAAGCAGAATATTTCACATTCCCTATAATTTACTGTTATTTGATGCTTTTTAGTATCTGAGAATATGTATTATCAAGTGATATAATGGTCAATTATGAATATGAAACTATTTGGAAGGAAGCATTCATGGCCTAATCAAGTCATTTGCTTAGAGGGACTAAGAAAAACTACGAAATCTCTCAGCCACAATAGCTGGTTTCCTAGCTGCAATTCAAAACAAGGATGACTCAATACAAAACTGGTGTGTTACCACTACAGAGTTTGCAGTAGCTTTGATTAACACTTTTTCAAATACTTGTCTTAGTTGAAGAAATTCTGTGCATTATTGGAAAAAACAAATTTAACTGAAACAAAGGTACTGAATAATTTGATCATATATTTTTGCAACCACTCTTCAAAGAATGGCAGTGCTAGCAAAATGAAATCCCAAAACATAAACTCTTCTTCCACAGAATGGGGAATTCCTAAACCTCATATCCATGTAAATAACAACTCATATATCCATATAAGTAACTAAATAATTACAAAATAGCATCTTCATGATTGTAAACTAGCATAACTGTAAATACTAAACCACTACTCTACATTAATAATGAATGTGCACACAACTTATTAACAAACAAATGCAAGAAGATGTTGGTCACTGGAGGTATGCTACCACACTTATTGTTATTGCAACTCCACTTGCATTAGATATTTTATATTCTACAGATATAGATCAAAATACAATGCATGAAATCCTTAATTACTTGTCAAAGAGAATGGCTATGCACTAATGATCATAACCTGAAAGAAAAGTGTTTTAATGAGTTTCTAATTCAATAATAGAAGCAATTTAGGGAGTTTTTTGGGATGATCTGTTACATACAGAACAATGAAAACATTCTTCCCCTCTAGGCCTACAATTCAGCAAAATACCTAATGGTTTTCCCACCATAACAATACTTTAAGACACTACACATATATATTAGCAACTCATACAACCATAATTAAATTGGTCAGTTGGAAAACAGAACATGTACTCATTTTAGCTATAAACCATATTCATTTTAGTGGCTAGCCTATCAATTGTAGCACGTATAGCTCAGTCTGCAAAGTGATTAGGCTATGGGCTGGACGATACAGATGTCAATCTCTGGCAGACGTAAGAAAATTTATCTTCTGCAAAAGTCCCAAACAGCCCTCAGGCCCACCCAGCTTGTGATTTGATGGGTAGTGGAGGTTCTTTCCCTCCATGGAAAGTGGCTGGGATGTCAAGCCGACCACTCACTGCCATCTATTGCTGAAATTATGAATGAGTGGAGCTGTACCTCTACCCCCCTACGCTTCCATGGCGTGGATAGGAACACAATTATCTTTACTTATTCTGTTATGCTGTTGGTATTTTGTTTAGACTTTCAAATATATAATAATTAAATTAGGAAGATAAATTATAGTTGCAAAGCTTTGGCATTCATCACAAATGGCACTTCCGATATAATACTGCTTATTAAATCTTTGTCATAAAGAACACAACAATGAACACTTTCACTTATTATCACATATTCACATATTTAGAGTCCGGTATGGTTTCTGAGTACATTTATGCTACACCATTCTAATTATACTGACACTAATAATAACTGACTACAAAGCATGTTTACCTGTTAACTGCTTTAAAATGAAATTAATTTGTGAAATGATATTCCAAGGAAAAAAGAAATGCGAACTGATAGAGTTTTATTTTCTCTCGTTTCCGGTTCAAACACCAGTAGGTTCCCAGGCCAGGGTGGTCCAGTGTTGCAATTAGCCAGACCAGAGCTGAACACATTATCGCTAACTGTGCCGGTGCTCAGCAATGGAGCCAACTACAATAGTTACCGAACTTTTGGGCCTGCCAATAATAATCCACTCACAGCCCCAGTACCACCTGCAACTTCCAGACCATCAAATCCTTCGTCTCCACCTTCATCTGATAACAACTATAGGCCAATCCCAAACACTGATATCAGGAACTTCCGTAGTCCAGAGAATCACCTCACTTCGGGACAAAGACCACCACCTAATATACAGTTTACTCAGACAAATAATAATTTCAAACCAAGACCACCCCAAACACCTAATCCTTCTGTTTCTGTCTACAACTTGAGGCAGTATTTCAATCAGCCTCCAGCCTCTCCAAATACGGAACTACAGCAACAGCAGCCACCAGCACTCACATTCAGTACAGACAGAGCACCTCTAGCTCCACCTAACATAAACCTTCCACAGCAAAATAATGTCAACCCCCTATTTCAAAGTCTCAACCAAAATACTCAGTATCTAAACCCAATATTTCCTATAGGAGACCTTGGTCCTACCTCCTTTACAAATTTCCAACACATCTCAGATGTTCTGTCTAATCCATCAGGTACTTCCGCATTTCTGAGCCCCACAACGCATCAGCAGGTACATAGCCAGACCCATGTTGTTCCCAGAGGCCCTTCTCTGCCTGAAATCAATTACCAAAATCACAACCAGCCAGAGCAAGAAAGTTATTCACATCCTCTCTTTGAACGTCCAAACACGGCCGTACCTGTGGTCCAGTATGAAACCTCCAGTACGGACAGTCCCAACCCAATCCAACAACCTTCATTTCAGAAGCATGTGACAACACTCCGAACACTTACAGTTTCACAGAACTCACTAGGGTTTCCACATGATTCACATGATGAAGCACACAAACATGAAGAGCGAGAAACTCGTCAACACCTTGTGCCCCCTCCTTCACCACTACAGCAGACTGAAGCACCACAATATAATCAAAAACAGCAACAAATACAACAAACATGGCAGAAACTCCTAAGAGAACAGCAGCAGCAGCAGCAGCAACAGCAGCAGCAGCAACAACACCAACATAAGTGGTCACCTGTACTTGAACCAACAAAGTCACTTCCACCAGAATACAACAGGCACCATCAAGCACCATATACAGACCACTTACAGTCACACAACTTTGAAGAACAGAGTTCAAGACAGCAGCAGTCAGGGACTGAAAGTCCTTTCAGGCCAAATACAAGTCCATATGGTGATAGTGGAAGTTTTGTGAGTGTTGCCTATAAGGATAAAGTCAGAGGCCTTCCAGACCTGTATTTGGATTTGCCTTCCACAACTGACTCGAACTTCAACAACCATCACAGGAACAATGATTACATAAAGCCCGCAGCTCCTCCTCTCACAAGGCAGCAATCTATTTTCCTTAACAAAAAACTACCAGAAAATTCACAAAGAAACATAAATAGACCTCAAAATCACACACCTATCCTCCAGCTAGAATCCAGCACTCAAGAACATTTTGCTACAGAAAATGATGGAAGCCAGCCACATGCAGTAAAGATTCAAGAGTCAACACACCACAGTGATGCAATCTCCATTCCACACGATGAATATCAGAAGGTGAAAGTGCAAACGAAATACAACAATGGCAAACCACATGTTGATGACTACAAGGATGACCTGTATGATGACAGAAAACCAGTGAATTATGATGAAAAAGCATATTATGATGATGATGATGAAGTTCTGGAAAAGGGGAATCCCAGGTTAGAAAAACCAGAGCCAAACACAGAACCTGACAAAAATGAAGACTTTCGACATCATAACAGAGGAATCCCTGAAGAAGAAACAAAGCCGTATGATGGAAGAAGACGGCCACCCTACAGAGCAGCGAACAATAATGTAAAGCTACGTCAGAATCAAAACAGAGAGCCTGAGAGACAAAAGTCACCGGAACACACTTATGATGGAAGCAACAACAGGCACAGGCAGCCTCAAAGTGAGGAATATGTGCAATCAAATCAGTCTGATTCATACACCACTGAGACACCCGACAGAGAGAGGCCTTATTCAAGTAATAATGACCAATCGGAAACAACTCCTCATACTGAAACAACAACCGAAGACAGATTTCCACACCCACCACCGGAGTTTTATGAACGTTTCAATAAGTATAAATATTTTGAAAATCCATTTGCAAGTTTTGATTTTGACTTTGATGCATACCTGGATCAGTTACGAGGAAATCCAAGCCCAGCTAACCAGCAGGAACATTCCGAAGATCAGGAAATCAAAAATAAGGAACTTCCAAAAGAAAATTACTATAAATCTGAAAGTGACACTGTTAAATCCACTACATATCAAAATTTGGTATCATCCACAACCACAGGAAAGCCAAGAATACAACAAAACGCCAAACCTGTAGAACTTGTCAATATCAAACCTTCAAGACCGGCATTGAACCCAGGACAAACCACTGAATATATAAAAGAATATCAGGATACCAACTATAAGAAACCTCCAGAAGAGGGTTACTATGAATCTGAAACTGACAATGTTAAATCCACTACATATCAAAATCTGGTGTCATCCACAACTACAGGAATGCCAAGAACACAACAAAATGCAAGACCCACAGAACCTGTCCATATCAAGCCTTCAAGACCAAGAGTGAATCACGGACAAACCACCGAATACATAAAAGAATATTACCCACCAGACCGCAACCAAAATATTTATAATGAAGAGATAGGGACACACAGTGAAGAGGTCGAGAATCAGAGACATATTCACCGTAACAGACCAACGCATACTGACACAGAAAGTGTGCAGGACGGCGGTCACACAACCACCGTAACCCACGATCACACAACTACAACAATGCACACACCACAACGTGGTAAAGACACTGTCAATCGTCACATAAACCCTGATCCACTAACAGTGCCATTTTACTCTGGAGATGATGGCAACTTTTATGCCAATCCTGTCCCCATTCAGCCTCAGCGACAAGTATTGAACTATGCCGCAGGATCAAAAGACATCGAACAACTAACAGATACATATTACAAACGCCCCATACAAGAATATAACTCAGATGTGATTCAGTCTACAGAAAGAAACACCCATACAACTAGTACTTTAGAATCTAACACTCAGTCTCAAAGAGATCTTTCCATTAACTCCATGGGTAATGTGAAAAATCAGAGACCATATGAGCTTTCTGTCACAACATCATTTCCAGCAATCAGAGAAAACGAAAATTCACTACGGCCCCTTACAGAAGTAGCCACAACTGCTTCACGAGGTACAAAACCTCTACATCGAGGGCCTACAAGAAACAGGCCACAGAATTCTGCACATGTCTATGTCAGCCAAACTACGACAACCTGGACACCTGATGACATTTCTGCTAAGAGCACCTATTATGGTGGCAACGAATACCATCCACAAAATGTGACAATACAACCAGAAATGCACATGAAGGAACCACTTGCAACTTCAACATGGTCTACACCACATCCCTTACACACAACTGTCACCAGCAGCAACACACACCAACATCATGCAGCTCACATGCAATCCACAGAGTTCACACCTCCAAAACCACTAGCAGAACCAACTACCACCTTAAGAGAAAGTAATAATAAACAAAAGAAAATGGGCTATTCACTTATTCAGGAACCAGTAGAAGAAAATGACACCATCAAGCCTATGAGAGATTTAAAAAATGCACGAAGACAACAAAGTCATAAATCAGTAACCACTGACACCCACACTACAACACTTCCTTCAACAACAACCAGAGAATATCTTTCCACAAGTAGCACAACACAATACAGTAACTGGAAAGCTTACAACAACTGGCAAGACAGAGTTCCAAATGAGCAGGAATTTGAACTTACAACTCCCACACAAACAAAATACAGAATAACAGAAAACAATTCTGGGTTCAGGCTGAATTCAGAATTAGATCTCACCCCACCAACTCTTCCAGAATACACAACTGTAAAACTCACTAATATATATGACACACAGAGTTCATTTACACCTGTAACATATTCTGGGGGTCAGACTAGCACAAGACCAACAAATGAGCTTTTAGATTCGATATACGATATAGCAAAGACAATGTTTAAAACACAGTATGGAACTTCAGATGAAAATGTATACTTCGACCCCAGTTCTGTGAGTGTTAACCAGAATCCAGTCACAGAGTTAATCCTTTTCCATCCTAACATTACAACCACCACAACCTCCAGCACCACCCGTCTGAAATCAAGACGTCGACGGCCAACCAATAAAATTTCCAGACCACCTGGATTCATAACTCAGGTTACTAAACATACTCCATCTGCTGCTGACCACACTACACCTGCAACCTATACTATACAGCAAAGACCTTCAAAAACCCATCCTAGTTTAACTGTACGACGAGGCAACAGACCACAGGCAACGTCCCTGCCAAGTACTGCTGAAAATATCATTATTACAACCACACTGCCTTCTAATGACCTAGACATCAGATACAGTTCTCCGTTGAAATCTCCTTCACCCACAAGCAGCCAAGCACCAGAAATACCACGACGGCTTAGACGACCAACAAAGACCAGAGTCGACGTGACTTCAACTGAAGCATACCCAGACAATGACCAGAGTGAATCATTTGAAAGACCATTACAAGATAGTGTCAACAGACTGAACAAGAAACCACTGGGAAGTATCATGACTACAGCACCACAAAGGTACAGTAGCAAATCACAAATTATGAATCTGTGACAGAGAGCACAAACCCAGGATCATGTGTAAAGGAGTGAGCCCAAGCACAGGTTTATTATACAGGTGCTTCCAGAAACAATTACAAGCCAGAATAACATTTCAGTACTGACTTATATGCAGAATGATTGTGAACTGCAACAATTTCTAAGAACTCAGGAATGTCAGGGGTCAGTACAATCTCTATCGGAGTTCATATGCAACAGAGTGACTTCTCAGTCCCCAAGTGATGGAGGCAGGGTCAGTCTCCATTCTTGCACCGCTAGCCATCTGAAAAGACTACATTGTTTTGTTGAGCTCTTTGGCAAACTGTAAAAACTAAGCAGTTCAGCTGCAACATTTGAATTTATACCAAATTTCATATACCTATACTGATAAGTCCTTAGCCCAACCAGGAAGGAAACAAGCTACTATCCCCGCATTTTATGGAACTTGAAGGTTCATTACCACCTTCACAATAGTTCACTGCCTGTCCCTACCCTAGCCAAATCAACCCATTCCTCTGCACATCACACTTTTGACAGGTGCAGCTTGTTTCCTCCCTGGTCGGGCTGAGGACTCATCAGCACCGCTGTAAAACTCATAAAATTAGATCATATACAGACTACAAAAAATATCTACAACAGAACTTCATCCTGTGTTGTCACATTACTAATAAGAACATTTATACTGTATTTTATGTGCTTTTCTTTCAACCTATGCAATTCAGAAAAATAAGCACCAAGATATTAAATCCATGAAAATTCACAGACAAAATGTAACCACTTCCAATATAGTCTGCATTTCCAAGTAACATCAAGATACCTGTTCTTATGACATATTGATGAGTCTTGGAGCAGAATATGCTCCATCCTTCTCACTTTACAACTTTTAAATTCTGTGGAGAAGGAAGAAAGAGTTTGCAGTTTTACGAAAGAACTGATACACCATATCTACCTGAATATAAGACAACTCTGCATATTCCTTTTATAATAGTAGGGAATATTTTAATTAACAGAGATATTCCATTGAAATTTAAAGGAACAATTAGTTCTAAGTACTTTAATGCTGTACTCTATTTATAACTAAGATTCTTCCAACACTATGTATATTAGTATGTAAGTGACAATGTCTATATCCACAGGATTGTATCCTAATTTGGATTTATAGAACGCAAATAAATTACAATTACAATAAGATTACCTTAGGAAAACAGCTATACCTCAGTTGTTTAACTCTGTTTCTGATTATAAGGTCACAGCCTATGTCCAGATGAGTTACAAACCATTCTTGTCTTATATTCCGGCAGGTACAGTATTTGAGTAGGCAGGCTAAATTTAAATTTATATACACTGAGAATGAAAGCAATTAAAATTAAAACCCTGTCTTTATTAGAAGTCACAATAACAGAGAGGTATTGACCTGCAGGGTGGAACCAAGTGTTACCCCAGCAACATATATCCAGCAGCCAGCAGTACCTGTGAGTCCAAATGTGTATAACAGCTCTCAACGTTACAACCCTACCCAGTATGATCCATATTACAACTTATATGACGCAGATGTGGAGCTATACAGAGATGTTGGTGGTAAGTTATAAAGTGTGATACTGTAAATCATAAGTGTTATAGTATGTGTTATAGTTTGACTATTAACATTTTCCATGTTGGGTTGTTACACATGACTTCCTACATATTGACAAGTCTAATGTTACCGTGTAACTATATAGACTTAATAAATACATAAACAATTTTTTGTAAGTACAATTTCGAGGACACCTAAATTATGTTGTTGAAAAAACACAAACTGTAACTGTTTGTTCACTGTTGAATAATGGTGAGGTATGCTACTTTTACTGACCTCATCAAACTAACTGAGACCAAAAGGAAAGTGATTTTAAGTGAAATACTTAATGCCCATTATGCGAAAGATTAAAGCAAGCTTCTTGTGGCATGGCCGGCACAAACCCTAATCCTAACTGTCACACAGATATTTGTGTGTTTTGTCACAATTGTTAAATATTTTCTAGAAAATGCAGATGCTATCAGAGTGTGTTGTTGCAATAGTGGTCTCAGAGAGGCATTCATAAAATGTGTATATATTTATATTGCAACAGTAAACATTAGTGCAGTACTACATGGTCATGTCACGAGATCAGAATGCAGGATGAAATCACAGTGTGAGGATTGATAATAGTACCTTCGAGAGGGTGGAAGAGTTTAAATATTTGGGAACAACTTTAACAAATCAAAATTCTATTCCAGAAGAAATTAAGAGCAGATTGAGGTCAGGAAATGTTTGCTATTATTCGGTGCAGAATCTTTTGTCTTCTAGGTTGCTATCCAAAACTTTAAAGATTAAGATATATAGAACTATAATTTTGCCTGTTGTTTTGTATGGGTGTGAAACTTGGTCACTGACACTGAGGGAGGAAAGGAAGCTGAGGGTGTTTGAGAATATGGTGTTGAGGAGAATATTTGGACCCAGGAGGGACGAGGTAACGGGGGAATGGAGGAGATTGCATAACGAGGAGCTAAATGATCTGTACTCCTCACCCAATATTGTGCAGGTGATAAAATCGAGAAGAATGAGATGGGCTGGGCATGTG
>Ga0123357_10011501_pt1 | contig 11359 bp, 8 predicted proteins | sample TergutEmb28metaG_FD_89873 | JGI IMG/M metagenome (GOLD analysis project Ga0123357, IMG submission 89873) | Embiratermes neotenicus P4 segment gut microbial communities from Petit-Saut dam, French Guiana - Emb289 P4 | ecosystem: Host-associated > Arthropoda: Insects > Digestive system > Gut ...
CCTCCTGAGTTAAATTTAGTAGTAACCAATTTCATGTTTTGTTTACATGTAAAATAACCACTGCCACCGGGTGACAACCCAATTGCAGTAAATAAATATTATTATTTTTATTATATGTACCACAATTAATGATCATACTCTGTATGGTTTTCCTCTATATATATAGATTTTTGCGACCTGTGGATAGCCCACAGTGGCCGAAACATGTCGTCAGCCTGATAAAACAGATACAAAGAGAGTTGTGTTTTGACGTACCTATCTCCTCCTAATTTCGTGAAAATCGCTGCACGAAGGAACGTAGTTTTCCTACGGACGTAAATGAAATTAAATATTCTTGTTTACCGTAAAAGTGAAAGACATTACAAAACAAATGAAACGTTGGTACAGTCTGCAAAATAGCATTTGCAGTCTTGTTTTGTCACAATTTTCACACAGAGCAGAAAAGAAAACATGTTCTCTCCTACCCTTTCGATATAAGGAATTTATTAATTTGAAAATAAGGTTCGTCATCCACGTTGCGTTTATAATTAAACTATATTGGAGTGAGTATACTTGTCTAACACAACTTGATTATGGTAGAGATATGTATAAAATTTATTACATAAAGAACAACTACATGTTTCGGCCCTTTACATTGGCCATCTTCAGGTTGCGAAATGAAAAAACTTGATGTATTTTAATGGTAAATATAATATGTATTATCATAGCAAATATAATAACTGATTAGATCAATGACACCTCTACTACTATAGGAACTATATTTTGTATAGTCTTAGATCAATGAACCCACTATAACTATAGAAACTATATTTATATAAAAATTGCACACTGTGTATTTATAAGCTAAGTGTACATGTACATATAATCTCTACAAACATAAGATGATACCGTGGATCCAACTATATTAACCCAGAATAGCATATAATAGCAGAACACCCATGTACCCACATCACCCATCCTACATAACACATGCGAGATCTCGTACCCACTTCACCTCTTACCTCCCCGTTGTATACAACTCACATAAGTCAAGTGTAGCTGCTTACTAAGATTTTTCATTTCGCCACCTGAAGATGGCTAATGTAAAGGGCCGAAATATGTAGTTGTTCTTTATGTAATAAATTCTATGCATATCTCTACCATCATATAGTTATGTTAGACAAATACATACACTCCAGTCTAGTTATTAATTTGGACTGCTCAAAGCTAGAGTTTGATTTGTTAAAATGCCTAAATTAGATTAAAGGATTCAGCGTTTAGTTAATATTTAATTATTAATGTTAAGGTTTTTGCCCTAACCTCATTTATTTATTTGTTTACGGTACATATTAAATTTAGCTTTATGACAGCAAATTCAACTTAAATGTAATGAAGAATCAAGTGAAGTTCAACATGTGGAGCATAGCTTTATATGATGCTGAAAATTGGATACTTTGGAAAATAGATTATAAATACCTGGAAACTTTTGAAATGTGACGCTGGAGAAGAATGGAGATTAATTAGAACAATCTTTTTTATATTTATGGTTCCGTGCATTGCTGATCTATATTAATAACTGTCCGAGATGCAACACAAAGCAGTCTACCTATTATTCCTCAAGTTCACTCTACATGTTTCGGGTGTCAACCACACCCATCATCAGGAATAAACAAAATTGTAACTACAGCTTCCGGTACTGGTCATATTTTTTGTGCAGCTACCTCCTTCCAACGTGGCCAAGCTATAGCTTGACCACGTTGGAGGGAGGTAGCTGCACAGTACCGGAGGCTGTAGTTACAGTTTTGTGTACTCCTGATAATGGGTGTGGTTGACACCCGAAACATGTAGAGTGGACTTGCAGAATAATAAATAGACTGCTTTGTGTTGCATCTCGTTGGACAATTATTGATAGAGAATGATCGTGTAACAAATGAAGAAGTATTACATAGGGTCAAGGACGAATGGAACATCCTAGATAAAAAAGGAGGAAGGCTAAGTGGATTGGTCACATCTTGCGTAGGAACTACCTTCTAAAACACATTACTGAAGGAAGGGTATATGGTAGCATATAAGTGATGGAAAGACGAGGAAGAAGACGTAAGCAGCTACTGAATGACCTTAAGGAAAAGAGAGGATACTGGAAATTGAAAGAGGAAATACTAGATCATATCCTGTGGAGAACTGGCTTTGGAAGAGGCTGTGGACTTGTCATAAGACATACGGATGATGATGATGATGATGGTGATGATGATGATGATGATGATGATGATTAGACAATATATTACACATTTTGCGTAATGTATTTTTCAGCAATTACTGCATACTTCAAGCTTGGCATTCACAAATGCCAAATTTCAGGGCACGGAGTGCAAGTTACACACAAGCATGGCAGTAATTGTCGAAACATGTAGCGAAGTCAGGTGCATATTCTAGTTAAAATTTACACAAATAGATTTGTATTAGAACGGAATTAACCCTAACTCTGGTTTATGTAAACACAGCACGAAAAAAAATTAAGCAGTAATTTTTACGCCTCTAGTGATGCTAATGAGGTAACTTCGTCCATGAACACTCTCCTAATAAAGGCATGTCACGATTTGGTTATTCCTTGTCAATTTAAGAAGTACTTTTCCAAAGGACATAAATTAGCACTAGACCAACGAAGAATACAAAATTCACCAAGTCCGCAAGTAGTGAAGTCTAGAAACTGCCTCATACATCCACTATGAGAAACGTTTTCTCGTTTAGACGTGATTTTTAAGTACAATTTGATAACTAATAATATAGAAATAGTCGAATAATAATAGACCAACTTGATGTCACTAGTTAATAAGTTTCATTTCACTTCTTCTATGCTCAACATGTTTCGGACATTAATACATCCATCATCAGGAGCTTGCGACTTTTCTATTGTATCATCACATTGTTCGTGTGTTCTTGTTTCGATGTGTGTTGGAGTTTCGGTGTGGCTGGGTTGGGGTGCTATCCGTGTAGCAGGCTTCAGCCACACCGAAACTCCAACACACATCGAAACAAGAACACACGAACAGTGTGGTGATACAATAGAAAAGTCGCAAGCTCCTGATGATGGATTTATTAATGTCCGAAACATGTTGAGCATAGAAGAAGTGAAATGAAACTTATTAACTAGTGACATCAAGTTGGTCTCTTATTCTTTGACTATCACAATGATGCATGGTCCAATATACATAAGAATATAGAAATAGTTTTGCTATAGCAATAGTTATGATTCATTTGGAAACAAAATCTGCATTATACATCTTTAGAACCTCCTTTTGTACGCCACAAAATTGAATATGTATCAGACTGAATCGTATTTATCAGACTTACGAATATCCAACATATGTTGCCGGTTCATACACTGAGTAGTGACAGATTATCTGTCTTTTGTATTAATCAATCATGATTTGATGTGAGGGTATGAACCGTGTGTGAAGGAAAATGTTTGGTGCGGTGGGCAAATGGCCACTTTTCCCCACATGTCACTAGCCGTAACTTCACAACTCAGCTGCCTAGCCCCCGATGTAAATCTCCAGTGCGTCTATTGAAATGACCGCAGCCTGAAGCAGACCATTGACTTCGAGATTAAGAAAGCGCGGAGTTATACATCCACATCTACAGACGCCTTCGTTACGCGCGTAGGAATACATTTGCCTATCTCTATTATTAATTAATTATGAAAGTGTGGGGGTTTGTTTCAAGCCACTGATGGATACTGACAGTGGTGGACAGAATAGTCGTAAAAATTACGTGCCTGTAAGTTTATATTAGGTAACTGGGCTACATCTGATTTTACAGAACACCGTACTGACAAACACAAAAATTTATTGCAGAAAGTAACGTGCAATTTTAATATATCGACGTTAAATTGGTAGCACATTTGTCGAAATATATTAGCGACTTGTGTGCGCCCATCTATCCTTCGGTGTTTTGTACTTCGATTGCAAATGTTATAAATACAACAGACTGGTTTTTGGGAAACATTTTTGTGATCAAGCGGGATTTTGCAATGGAGGCAACTGTGTTTAATAAATGTCAGTGGAAGTCGGTAGGAAAATATATATATGTATATGCCCACATGATAATGGTTAAATAATTAATGTAAGCAGAGACGCAAAATTTGTGTGGTTGCTGTTATTAACAAAGCTATAAATTTTAAAAGCGTACTTATGTTTTGTTTAATTCCCCTCTAATAACGATGGGTATTTAAAAATGGCGAATATTAATGTTTTATTTAATTTTTCTTTAATAAACAGGATTTTTTTAAATAATTGCAGTTTTTAAATTTAATATGTCTTGGCATAATTTCAAGTTTTTTTTTTCTTTTCGGTTAATCGTAAAAATACAGGGTCATCGAAAAAGATGGACGGGATTTGAAACCGCTATAACTTAAAAAGTACTAAACGGATTTACACGTTTGCATCTTAAAATATTCAGAAAAGTTTAAAGTTTTGGACTTATCTTAGTACATTTCAATATGTGCACCGTTTGTAGCTCTGGAGAAGTACAAACGAAATTCTATCTCCTGCCACGTTTTCTGAATCATGTCTCGTGTTACAGTTTCAATGGCTTCTTGCAGGTGCTGGATATTCCTTATCTTCTCAGCATACACAATATTCTTAATGTACGCCCACAGGAAAAAATCAAGTGGAGAGAGATCTGGGCTTCGAGGTGGCCAGGGTGTTGGTCCACCCCTTCCAATCCAGGCATCAGGGAATCTCTCATTTAAAACGTCAGTCACAAAGCAACGGAAATGGGGAGGAGCTCCGTCTTGCATAAAAATAACCCTACTTACAGTTTCTTGTTCGGAGATTTCAATCTGTGGAAACACGTACTGTTCAAGTATTTCGAGATAGACAAACCCATTCATCTTTTTCGATGACACTGTATTTAGAATAGAAAAAGTTAATTTTTTGAGTAAATTATAGGGGCCCTCTTTCTCTAAACGGTCCTAATAATTTTAGTGGTTCTGAGTCTGACATACATAAAGCCAACAAACAGTAACATCTATTCTTATTACATTTAGTGATATTTTATTTTCTCACAGGGGTCCTGTTGAACATTTGAGTCTCCTGTGTTGTTGACGCTGTGACATTTGTTAATTTGTTCCTCGGATTTGGAACAAAATGGCGGCGCCTTTCAATTCGGCGTCCTGGAGCCCAAGCACAGCTAAACATTAAGTGTTTCAAGTCCCATATTTAGACATGCTGCTGCCAGTTTGTTCTCCGTGAACAGGTTGACTCTTAGTTTATAATGCCTCCCCACGGAAACTCTTATAACAGAATTCTCAACTTTAAGCAGCCTTTACTTAAATCTGGCGCTGCACCATTTCTGTGAAATACACGTCACAGCTATTCACACACACAACACACACAGCTGAACTCGGTTATAACGTCATGAAAGGGACTGAATACTTTGTGTCGTTATAAACGGGTGTAGTCCTACCCGAGGAATATAAAGTTATGTTTAACAGAGGGAAATTACTTATACAGGTATGCGCCGCATAACGACGTTTCGGTCAACGACGGACCGCATATATGACGGTGGTCCCATAAGATTGCAATATTGCAATATAATATTATAATACCATTGTGTTACAATTGCCTACAGTATTCAGTACAGTAGCGTGGTGTACAGGTTTGTAGCCTAGGAGCAATAGGCTATACCTTGGAGCCTAATTGTGTAGTAGGCTAAACTATCTGCACGTAGGTTTAAGTAAGTAAACTTTTGCACAACGACGAAATCGCCTAACGACGCATTTCTCAGAATCTATCCCCGTCGTTATTTGACGCATGTCTGTATTAACAGAATATCTGTCGCTATAGGCGAGGTGTTGCATAAACTTTGGTCGTTATAAGCGGGATCGATTATGAGGGCATACTTGCGCGCTTGTATGTACGTATGTATGTATGTGTGTATGTGTGTGTGTGTGTGTAAACATATATATATATATACACACACACACACACACACTCACACACACCGTTTCCTGTGACAACCACCTAGCCACCCGACCTCAGGAAGTGTATATGATTGTGTGTACGTGTATATATATATATATATATCACACACACAAGCACACACAATCATATACACTTCCTGCGGTCGGGTAGCTAGGTGGTTGCCACATGAAACTTTCCGATGGACGTAAGTTAAATCCAGTACCAAACCAACGCAGCCAAGCTACGTACGTATGAACGTAAGAATCAGGCGCCTCCTTGCAACTTTTCTTGCCGTCGAGAAGCAATTAGTATTACAAGTTCCGAGTGTGTGTGTGTAGCCTTAGGTATCCATCATGCAATGCTAATCGACATCATCTGTGGCCTGCCAGGCTCGACACTATTTTTCCACATTATCTTATAAATGCTATGGTTTTCGGGGGAAAAAATTTATTGAACTTAGAATGCGTTTTTACTTTTTCCTACAATTTTCTTCTGCGTTATATCGCATGTTACGAATAACCAAACGCTATACTATGATAAACGTGCTTAGGTTTACGTGTAAAGTACCTTTCATTGTTGTTAGATTTTAATGAAACTTGAATTTCCTCCGACAGATTCTGGAATAAATAAATAAAAATATAGAATTACGTGCAAATATTTTCAGTGGGAGCCGAGTTTTTCCATGCCGACGGACGGATGGACATGAAGGTAATAGTCTCTTTTGGCTAGATGGGAGGATAATATTAAGATAGATCTTCGGGAAGTGGGAGGGGGTGGAGACTGGATGGAGTTGGCTCAAGATAGGGACAGATGGCGGGCACTTGTGAATACGGTGATGAACTTCCGGGTTCCATAAAGTGCGGGGAATTTCTTGACTAGCTGCAGAACCAGTTAGCTTCTCAAGAAGAACTCTGCTCCATGAAGTAAGTAAGTAAGTCTCTTTTCGCAATTTTCCGACAACGCCTAATGCTGACACTATATTTCGATGTTCCAGATTAACTTTTGTCAACAATGGATCAATGCAATAAATCTACATTAAACAAAACCTGACATCTGATTACTTTTATAATGAACGACGTTTAAAATTAGGCAATAATTTATGCAGGATAGATTATGTATGTCATCAATAGGCCTATATATAATTTTATATGAAACAAATTTTATAATTATTGGATAAAACAAAACGTATTTACACAGCATAGCCTCCCAATGCTGATTAGTTCTGTCAACAACACCCTATAGTGACATGATGGCCGGTGCTCGTGAGAAACGCAAAATGCAACATCAAAAGCGAATTATATGCTTTCTCATAAAACACAAAATTACAAAATGTTTAATCGCTTTCATAAAATTGCGAAAAGCGACTATTATTTTCATCGTGTCTGTCTGTCCGTACTTCAGCATGGAACAATTTGGCTATTAATGGATGGAATTTCATACGTTTTATTTCGGAGCATTTTTTCCCCCAAAAATCTGTACAGAAAATTCAAGTTTCATTAAGATCATACGGGAATAAAGGGTACTTTACATGAGTACTTAAGCACCTTTATAACAATATGTCGCTCAATTCTTCTTAGAATGAGAAATATTTCGAGCAAAAATTGTAGAGGAAATCAAAATACAAATTTCAGGTTCAACAAAATTTGTACGAAAATCTTGCCACTTTCGAGATAATGTGGAAAATATGATGCAGCCAGACAGGTCATTACAATACGGCGCACGCTCTTTGCTTGTTGGATAACCAAGAATAAAAACACAGACTCTGAATATGTAACAGTTATTTCTTTTCCATGTCAACAATGGTTTCACGAACGCATCGAGATGTCATTTTACACGTATACTGCCTGTATTTTTAAATACCTGGTGCTGATAAGTCCTTAGCCCGACCAGGAACGAAACAAGCTCGGAAGCATGTAAGGGACGCGCGCGATTTCAACAACATCGAGACGTGAGCTGTCATCAATTTTTTGCCCCCTGCAAGGCAACGCGCCGAAGGAAATTCACGTAATTCTGACAGAAACATAGCTTGTTTCCTTCCTGGTTGAGCTAAGGACCTATCAGCACCCCTGTATTAAGTCCGCTACAGGACAAGATACTTAAGTCTCCTCTCTTCACAATCCGTCACTCGTCTGTCTTACCCTTCACACTTCACCTCATCAGTATTCCAAGTTGAAGTTTTCTATGCCTTTGGCTTGCCAGAGTGCTGTATTTATTTTCCATGTCTCCGCTTCCCCCTCCTTTCCTCCCTCCCGCACTATCTAAACATTCACCTTATCAAAATCACCTAGAATTCACTATCCCAGAAATCATCGGTGATAAGTGTAGGTAAAAAATTTTGTAACACACAATATTGTTGATTTAACGTCTTTCGCTCGGGCCTAATATTTTCTACACCTTTCGTTTCCAAACATTTCTATTCTGTCAGCATAATGGACAAAATTCCAACATGTAGAAGACAGGCAAAATTCGTCATTTTATAAAGAGTGGTGCAAAAACCACTTGAATCTCCATGTTTAATATATTGTCTCTAGTGTCGAATGACTTTTGCGCCACTCTGTATATCTTCAGCCTCCTGAAACTTAGAAGGCATAATAACAGTGTTCTAACTAAACAAAAATCATTTATAAAATTAAAGTTTCTCTTTAATAACAAACTACATTTCTTCCTGTTACTACAATTTTAGTTTAGTGTATTTCTAGTCACTCGCAGGTGGTTTATCACGGAACTGACGAAGTTAGGCACAGTGCATATACAGTAGAGTCACGTATCTGGGCTCAGTACGGTTTTCAGTATAGTAGAACAGATAAAGTTACCCTTATGCGAAACGCAAAGTTATGTGGGGAAGTGAAGATAAGGATCCACTAGTTCTGAACTCGGTTTTAATTGGAGAAGAACGATCAGCCTCATCCACGTGCCACTTTAGCCCCGAGGAACAAATCGCTGGTGACCATCAATTTAAGAGGAGCCATACCACCGGTCTGGACGCTTCGAAGAATATACAAACTGTATATAAACACCCGTTAAATCGTGTTTTTATGCTATCGCGAGCCAAGACTTAGCCGCTGTTCTAAAAACATCTAAAAATACTTATGCATATTCCAGTGTCAGCGTGGGCTTTCATGTCCAGGTTCAGGATGGACAAGACCGGAAGGCGTTCCTCATCATCATTCCACATAACGACATTTCGATCAACGACAGACCTCATATACTACGGTGGTCCCATAAGATTATAATATTACAATACAGTCTTATAATATCATTGTGATATAATTGCCTACAGTCATAAGTTTCGTTATCCCTGTTGTGCTTATAATAAACTAGATTGGAGTTTCTATACCTGTCTAACACAACTATATGGTGGTATAGATGTGTATAATTTATTACATAAAGAACAACTACATATTTCGGCCCTTTTCATTGGCCATCTTCAGCTTGATAAATGAGAAACGTTGGTAAGCAGCTACACTCAACTTGTGTGGATTGTATACAGTGGGGAGGTAAGAGGTGAAGTGGGTACGAGATCTCGCATGTGTTGTGTAGGATGGGTGGTGTGGCTACAGGGGTTCTGCTATATTGTATTCTAGGTTAATATATGGTAATTATCTTATGTTAGTAGAGGTTATATGTAAGCAATGTGTACATGTACATATAACCTCTACTAACATAAGATAATTACCATATATTAACCTAGAATACAATATAGCAGAACCCATGTACCCACACCACCCTTCCTACACAACACATGCGAGATCTCGTACCCACCCCACCCCTTACCACCCCACTGTATACAATCCACACAAGTTGAGTGTAGCTGCTTACCAACGTTTCTCATTTATCAACCTGAAGATGGCCAATGAAAAGGGCCGAAACATGTAGTTGTTCTTTATGTAATAAATTATACATATCTACACCACCATACAGTTGTGTTAGACAGGTATACAAACTCCAATCTAATTTCCTACAATATTCAGTACAGTAACATGCTGTACAAGTTTGTAGCCTAGCAGCAATAGGCTATACCGTATAGCCTACGCGTGTGAAGTGGGCTATAATGTACTATCTAGGTTTGTGTAAGTACACGTTCGCAAAATGACGAAATCGCCTAACGACTCATTTCTCAGAACACATCACCGTCGCTAAGCGACGCATATCTGTATTAGCAGCACCAGAACGGATGTGTTGATGATTTTGTTTGCTTGTCATATCCACTTCTCCATAAAAGACATATCAAATTACATCCACAGTACATATGGTGCAATCCATGTCCCTACAGATTTCCGCTCTAACATTCCGTATTTCTCGCCCACCCCGTCTCCCTTATGAATACGTGTATACTGAATGACGCTCAGGAGGTCCCTTATGCCTATGTTGCAGGAAGAAGAACTGCGGTGCTCCGGTGACCCGAAGTTCTCGCATCTAAGTGACGACCTGCACGTAGAGATCACAGCTTTCGCGCCTCCCGCAGAAGCGCACGCCAGGATCGCCTATGCACTAGCAGAAGTGCGAAGGTTCTTAGTTCCGGTGAGTAATCCAGTCTGCAGCTACTGCACTGGTTGCTGCAGTTTATCTTCGACTGCTTTGTATCGTGTTAGATGTGGCTGGCTGATAATCTGCTGCTCAGGCTTGGCATTAACCCCGCAAAGTCGCTGGGGTTTACATCCCAATTACAGCAAAAGACGAAAGCGTTTTAAACCTCAAAGACAAACACAAATCTATGGCGCACTGAGGCCGACAGCATGTGAAGAATTTGAGGTCCGTTCAATGCACCGAGGCCGGCATTGAAATGTTACATTCACAACTTGCGGATCGTATCCGCTTTTGCAGTTTGTACTGACACTGTGGTAGTAATTAACAATGGTTATTGTGAATGTCAACAGGGACACTATACACAAATATATTGCAAAATTTGAACCATATATTTTGTATCTAAATCGTGAATAAATACCAAGAGATCAAAAAATTCCATTATAGTCGTATTTTTAATAATATCACCTTGTAGATTCTGGCAGATACGGACAGCTGGCCGTCACTTGTGAATGCGGTAATGAACCTTCGGGTACCATAAAGAGCGGGGAATTTCTTGACTAGCTTAAAACCGGTTACCTTCTCAAGAAGGATTCTGCTCCGTGGTGTAAGTAAGTATGCAGATTCTGATATCTGAAGGCAAGCAAGCGCCATAAATATTCTTTAGCAGAGGTTGTTACTTTCTGCTTCTACCTCCGCTTTGGTCCAACATGTAGCTATTTTTCAGCCATCCTTCAGTCTATATTCTTATTAATTACACGCACATTTATTGTCCCCCCCCCCCCCCCCCCCCCCCCCCCTATCCACAAAAACACCTCCCCTCATTTTGGCATTTTTTTAATCATAAACACCAAAAAACAAAACCCACCCCCACAATTTCCCACCTACCCCCC
>Ga0123357_10011502_pt1 | contig 11359 bp, 4 predicted proteins | sample TergutEmb28metaG_FD_89873 | JGI IMG/M metagenome (GOLD analysis project Ga0123357, IMG submission 89873) | Embiratermes neotenicus P4 segment gut microbial communities from Petit-Saut dam, French Guiana - Emb289 P4 | ecosystem: Host-associated > Arthropoda: Insects > Digestive system > Gut ...
GATAAATATTACAGATTATGAAGTTTCCGGTATAACATGAACAATGAAAGCTAACAACAAACTACAAACTGAAACTGATGGGAGACGTTAGTAATAATTCAACGGCCATAGTAAATACTATTTACAGCAGAGAAACAAAATTAAAAAAAAAAAAAACTTCCAGTCGTATAATTACACAGTGTGACAATAATCAGATAAATGTTGCGATATAGAAGCGGATGCATGGACAGAATGTCATGAACGTCTCGTTTTTAATTAAGTAGTAAAACCACACGGCACATAAAATCTTGCCTAACGCAGCTTCACATACATAGGCGTTCCTGATACACTTGTAGGTAGCAATAATAATGAGGTAAAAGTACTGGCCGTCCCGTTATACGCCAAGCAGATACAGGGGGGAAGGTAGAAATAAAGCTCTACCTACACTCCACGCCGACGATACATTGTAATCGCCATCTCACGGCCATTTTACCCCCGGTAAAGAAACCGGCACCCATTGTGTAGGAAACTAGATGTTCCTCGGGGAATATGTGCATGGGTGCGCAAAATCTCGCCCCCACCGGGGGTCGAAGCATGGGACTAACCACCACGTAGCAAACTGCTATACCGACTGAGCTATCCCAGCCGCCAGTAACAACAATGATAATAATAAATTCCAGATTCACTAAACATTATACTTTATTTACAAATGTCTCCGTACTGCTTGTACTTTCCTTAAGAATCTCCACAGCCTATGTGCGTAATGTGGATTAATGCGGTAGCACAGTTTTATTTATTTCGCCTGCTTCCTCCGTAATGCACAGAAACAAAGTAGAATGCACCATAACTTACTTCACAGAGTCAACTGCTCGCCCATCTGTCGCAGCTTTACTTCTTAGCAACATTAAAATGAAATCATAACATACATAAACAACTGCACCATGTGGGCACAAAAAACATTAAAAATTTCCAGTTCTAAGCCCATTGTCGTAAATCCTGTTAGCATTCATATGTACAGCTGGTTAAGATATCCCTGTGCATGCCAAGGAGCAATATGGACGAATGTACATGCAGCTCCAATGGTTATTAACATCCGCTTTATAAACAGGTGATCTGTCAGCTTAGCGCTGCGACAACATGAACTGTATTCATTCAGGGGGACTGCGTAATGCTTCAGAGCCGGTTTGGACACTTTGCAGGAGATCAAAAGTCTCTTGTCCCTGCCAGGAACTGAACCACGACTAGTTAGTAGTCCATTCCGGTGCCTAAACACTATACTGACTATAAGTAAGTACAATGTAATGAATACTTGAAATAATAAAATTAATTCACCGTAAAATACACAAATTTTATTATGCGGATTTTGCTACATGTTTCGACCCAACAGGTTCATCATCAGGCCTCCATCATGAACCATTTCATTAAAAAGCTGCGTACATTCTTGGGATCCCAATGAAGACACGAACCTATTTCGTACTTGTAAACAATGGTTGGGATCCCAAGAATTTACGCAGCTTTTTAATGAAATGGTTCATAATGGAGGCCTGATGATGATCCTGTAGGTCGAAACATGTAGCAAAATCCTCATAATAAAATTGGTGTGTTTGACGGTGAATTTATTGTATTATTTTAAGTATTACTATTAAACACATCGGGATGATTTCTATCAACAATGTCATGAGATTAGATAAAATGAGTGGTCAACATGACAATCGACAGCTTTGTCAGCTCTTGATTGCAGAGCCCCCTTTCTTCGCTCCTGCTTTAACTAAGAAGTAATATAAAGCCCTTTCGTCTCAACAGAAAGTGTGATGATTCCAAACTCTGATATGATTCCACAGATAATCTTCCCACGTATTCGCTTTTGCAGTTTTATCACTTAAAGAAAGAGTAGTTTCCTGCAGTACTTGAGTGGTTTGTTTTTGTGCCGTAAATGTATTACTGTAATGATCAGCAGCGATTTAATCCAGAACAACACGACATTCAAACTCCGTACGTTCGTTTATTTACTTTCCAACAACAATGTTTCTGTCGTTCTATTCGACCATCATTAAGTAGAACACAACTACATAAATAGAAAAGAATGACCTGGAAGATATTATTATTATTATTATATTTATGTACTTGTGGTTTTCTACCTGATGATGGTCGAGTGGAACGACCGAAACAGGTAGTAGGAAAAATAAATAAATAAACTGAAGAAGTTCGAGTGTTGTGTTTGTCTGGATCAAGCCGTGCTGTTGATTAAACAGCACGACAGGATGACGTTGCCTAACACTGTAATAATAACATGCACAACCCTTCTGCCTTCATTGTCCTTCGAAGTTGTACCTTTATCTGTTCTTCCTTAATAATATCGACCTCTCTCAAGTTGGTGATGGGGGATACACATTACAACAGTTTACACTGGTATGGGATATGTTGATATATTACAGTGTGTTAATAACCGCATTACATTTCAGCAGCAATACAAATGCGCTGTTAAATTGTGTTCTGTTTATTTCATTAATATTATTGTGCTTAACGTCACTTCATCTGTCATTTATGCAGCATTATATGATCACGTCAGTTACAAGAGTCAGAGAGGTTCACATCAAGAGCAAAAAGAGCCTACAAAGAAATCCGTTTATGGCTACTGAGTAAGTAAGACAAAAGTGTTCATAGTTTTGCTGTAGTGATATCACATTAATATTCAGACATGGCAAAAATTGCGAGTGATATGTGCATTGAATAAGGCTCCAAAGGCTCAGTGCAGAAGTACCGTCATCTTCTCCTTCAGATTTACCTATACTTCCAAAATTACTTATCCAATGTTTAGATCTCCGTAACTTCTCTGTTTTTTACATTAAACATGCGTAGCGTGTGCCTCTGCTGATGTCAGTGCAGCCTCTCCACATATTGGCATACTGGTTAAAGCAGCGCCAACCTTCGCCTTTTGCCTAGCATTCCTTTATGGTATCTTGCTTGTAGAAAGAAGGCACTGGCTGAAACAAGACAACTGCTTTCTGGGGGTAAGGGTCCTGCTTTTGAGTCATTCTTGATGCATGACTAATAATGTTAAAATTTTAGTTTAAGTGTGACACAAAGTTAAAGCTACTTATGTTTCCAGTATTAAACTTGAAATGGACAATCTGTCACATTAGCTGGGAAGAAATCTCTCATCAGTACATATGTCTCCTTTATACAGCTATATTCCTGTCGCCGAAAATCAGACAGTAATCTTTGGTGCAAGATCACGTGGCAGTGACTGACGAGATATTGCAGACTATCATGGTTGTTCCACAGGAGCATCTCGCTCATGAATTAGACGCGTTATCCAGAGACATTATAAAAGGTCCGTAAAATGACCTGCCTGAAGACTGCATTATATTACAGCTATGACGTCTAAAAGACAATAACAACGCTCCATCCCCCAAGGCAAGAAGAACTTTAGAGCAAGATGTGAGTGACAATTTTTCAGTACAATTAACGCAAGTCTCTCTTTAATAAATCCGGCATGCTTTATAAACTTTCCGTGAATAAAACCCCCATCGTTTACCTATGTCCTGGCGTATGTGCAGCACTAGTACTGAATTCCGGTCCATTTGCAATGAAGTAATGCACAGGAATGATATTCCACTAACACTGACACTCACAGCAATGGAGACGAAAAAACGTACCTTTCCCGAAGTCACTGTTTCGACCTGATTGACAACTTACAAATATCTTTGTTATAATTTTGGACTTGATATGGCGACACCCGCAGTATTCTTCACTGTATAGTAAACACTATTATCATAAACTTTATTCCAGTTAGCGAAAATCTTGCAGTGTTGCAGTTACTTGATCTAGTTTCGTCTATCAGCCAAGAAAATGCCAGTGTAAGAAGAGAAAGTTATTTCACCGTAATTACCAAGCTTCTGTTTCACTTTTTGCACAAATAACCATAAAAAAACAAAATACAGAGTCAAGAGATATCTAAATGTCATCTCTATATTGTTACGTGTGACACACAGTAGTGACCTTCAAATGACATGGGACAAATTAGGGTAGTCATTCAAAACTACATTTGTGCAGTGTCTTCTTTCATATTGTGCGACATTTTTCTGCTTCAAGTAAAAGTCATAATTAAGGAAAACAGTACACAAATACAGGAATCTTTTTTTTTAAATATATATTTTTCATTTCTCGGAAGCCTATATAATACAGAAGACTATTCCTTTCAATCGACTGAAGTACTGTGAGACGTTTTCCCACATCTTAACATGCATTACTCGTTTCCATCACTCCATTTTCATCTTCACAACGCACGACATATTGTAAGGTCGAGATCTCAGTCACTTGAAATTTTGTTGTGTTGTACGCAAGTGCTATTTATACCGCACAAGTACTTTCATAGTGCCTGATGATGGCCTTCAGCTAAAGCCGGAACACGTCGCACAATAAACAATACGACATTGGAAAAGGGTGTATGTGATTAACCTTTAAAGTCTACTGGTTACGTGATGCACCAACAATTGTACGCTCTGCACACACCGTATTTATGTGTTTTGTATTTATCTCAGAACAAACAGCGACTTGTGCCACTTACAGCATAAACTGTTTGGTTTTTATAACCGAGATAAAAAGTGTTTACGGCGCGGTACGGACTGGGTCTTTAAATAAAGCCGTCTGCCTTTCATCTCTAAATGGTTAAGTTTCAACATTCTTCTATTTTAAATTCCACCTCGATTTCTGTTACTGAGATGCCACAACATCCTTTCGCAAAACTTAAAAAAACAACTTTTGTTACAAAACGAATGTATGAAGCATAAAAAACTGCTCGGAGAAAAGCACATACTTTTTCTCCCATTCACACCTCACGGGAAACTGCCGAGCGAACAGAGAGGGAGATCCAATAAACTCTCCCCATGGCAGATGGTGAGGGCGAAACAAGTGGCGGTTATTTTACAAGTAAAATGTGAATACAAAACTTCCCCCTGTAAGAACTAACCCCGTTCCCTCCATGAAATCAAAATGTCAATAAATATTCATGTCATTAAATAGTAAAGTTGTTAAATATGCTGCTCCATAGAATAAGCGGTGAAAATATGAAGAGATCACTTATTGCTGGCAATGTTCGGTCCGACATTATCAACCGCAACATAGGTGTGTCTCGACTGCTTCACAGCGAAAGCTTGCTTTGGGTAACAAGTGGCACCTGTCGTAGGCATCCTTAACTTTAGGAATAAATTACTCCTCTTGGGTGGAAAAAATATGTGAATTTTAGTCTCCTGTCGTGTCGTAATTTGCGAACTACTCAAACAGCTGTCATAGTTACTCTTCAAAATCAACTTTTCCTTTGGACTTTGTCCAACGTCTAAAATTAAATTAAAAAAAAAAAGACATTTCGGAGGCCGGCTCTGTTTCCGACTTCACGTACAGAAGCACATAACCTGAAGGACGCCGTAGACACTGCTATTCTCTGTCACCTGGCACTATAGTAACTCTCAACTACGGTGCTACCCAGTGGCTGGGAACAGCGATGTCTAAGAAGTCTACAAAGTTATGTGCTTCTTTACCTGAAGATGGAAACACAGCCGGCTTCCGAAACGTTCGGTTTTTAACAATTTTTACACGAAGGACAAAGTAAAAAAAGGAGATTTTATGTCATACACTATCTTCAGAGCCCGTCAGTGTTGAATTTCCCTACGGTTCCTAACAAAGTATGTCCGTCTGATTCCGTGAATATCTTAAATACATATAGAGATATAGAAAGGCATATCAGATTTCTTCTCTGAAGAAACTTATCTGTCGTAGGGAGAGGAGTGACAATTTCAGTACTTGTATCTCCTTCAACCATCGAACATGATGGTGGCGATGAAGATGATGACGATGGATGGAGTCCTGAAACCGGCAATGGCCACTTATCTCAAGCATTTCTCCAGAAATCCAAATGCCAGGCCAATATGACAACATTCAATCATTCATTCATTCACCCATGCATCCATTCATCCATTCTTTCTTTCCTTCTTCCATCCATTACTTATTTCTCTATTTTAGGCCTATCCTTTATTTCATATTTACCTACTTGTTAAGAATTCTTCAAGTGTTGTCCACATATTTTTAAAAATCGGAATTCATTCCTTCAGGAATGTTTCTTTTCGAGATGACATTAATCACATTCTGGAAAAAAAAACTTTATGAAAATAGAAATACTCGGAGACCATTTTTCTCTAAATTATTAATGCCGAAATTCCGTCTTAGAGTCAAGAAATATTCATTTGTTAAAGGCCACTTTACCTTGTCTTTCAGTGTGTATTTGCCTGCAGGGAAGAAATTCCCGATACGGGCAGTTGTTGTAAGGAACTGGCACCGTTTATGTGTCTGTCGTAGTAAACATAGGCCTACATAAGAATATACGGAGTCAGGTAATCCGAATCCAATCTGAACACGCTACCCTATTACACTGACAAACAAATTCTGTAGTCAAGAATTATTAAAGAATACAGTGATGTAGTGAAATTATTCCTAACACACGGTTCAGAACACACTGCATTCCTATCACCACAGAACGTAAGTATTAAAAGTGAAAAACTACATCCTGCCTGAAAGTTTGTGTGCATGTGAAACTCGTCCTCCCAGAGTAAAGGCAAGGGACAGACCAATTGTGCTCAGAGAACACGGTGCTGACAAGGAGATTGGGCACACTGAAAGAGAAAGTAACACAAGGCTGGAGAAAACTGAATAAGCAAGGACCTCATTATTACGCTACTCACCAAATATTATTACTGTGATCAAAAGAAGAATGAGGTGGGGTCGAGGCATACATCATACTCGGGAGTGAAGAGAAAAGTGTGCAGGGATTTCATTGGCAAGTTTAAGGAAAACACAGCACAGAGGACCTAAACGAGTATATGAAGGAAACATTCAAATCATCTTTAAAGGAATGTGATGGGGGTGTGTGGACTCGATCTGTTTGACTCAGCATAGGGACCAGTGCGGAGCTCTTGTAGACATGTCAACGAAGCTGTGGTTTGCACAAAATAGAAGGGTTTTTGGCCCGCTGAGTAGCAATTAGCTTCTGTGAAAGGATCTTGCTCCATGGACTTATTTAGTTATAACTCTTCGCATTTATTTTCAAACTACTCTTTCTCGTTTTTCTCTTTTCGCGCATTCATGCCACGCCGCGCCGCCAAACTATAAGAAAATTTCAGCTACAAGTTGAAATATACGAGCAGCAGATCACTTCTAAAAATTCATTGTTTTCTAACACTCAAACCCACCTTTAGGCAGAGCATGACAACATTTCTTTATGAGCATCGGACCAGCATTTATAGTATCTAAGACAATCTGCGATAACAGAAGTGTGTCCGAGTGACTGCGGAGGAACCAAGGGGAACACCGTGCTGGGTAGGGGTTGGAGTGGGGGTGGGGACGGAGGAAAGGCGGAGCAGTGCGGAGGGCCGCGAGCGGCGACACAGTCGCTCGTACCCAGCGTCGTGATTCGGACATCCTATACACTCTACCTCGGCCGGTGAAGTGTCGATTGCTGCATTACCGACATCACAATAACAGTAGTAGCAAGAATAAATATAACATTTCAACGTGACGTATAGAGGGCCTGTTTCAACGTATAGAACGATTTTTAAACTGATTTTCAGAAGTTCATTCTTTCCTACGTGTTATCTCTTCCATTTTTTATTTCATGACGTAAGAAAATTTTATTGGTAACGAAGTGTGTTCAGTGAATTTAGTTTTATATACTGTGTATGTGATTCAAATTTCAAATAACCACGATAATATAGGTACAAACCCGCCATTTTCCGGCCTACATGTAGAGAAGTTTTCGTTAAGTTATTAAATGATACTTTTGTGTAACACAAATTAACCCAAAAAATTAGACCACTTTTAGCCTTGAAAGGAGTTATAATTCGAAAGAAACGTAAATAAAATTTAATTACTTAATAATAATTTACTGGCAAGAAATAAACTTGAAAGGCACTAAAATTTAATATGGAAGTTTTAAATCCTACCTCTATAAGAGCTAATTTAAATTTACTGTTTATAATAATATATTTGTTTAAATAAAAACAATTAACTTCAAAACCCTTGTAATATGTATTTTAATACACTAGAGATAAGAATACGTAAGTTTTAATAAGGACATTACAATTTCAATTCTTATAGTAAACGTGACCGGAAGCCATTACGTAACTGAAGCAAACAATCAACAGCACAACAAATAATGGAGGCCATAATCACTTCCAAGAGAGCTTCTTCTAACTTGAAGACTATTGTGGCGTTACTTATAACAATCTTCGTTCTTGGATCCGGTAAGTAGCAAGTTCTATGTACATACAATTGCACGCATAACACACTAATACAGAACTAACTACATTGTGGGTGATAGGAAGGTGATCTGAATGCCGCGTGATATAAGTGGCGCGCCATAAATTCCAAAGGCACGAGTAAAATAATTAAAAGTCTCGGCTTCAGCGTGGACTTGTATGAAATCTACGAAATAGTCGTAAGTATATGTTTTATATCTGGCATTAATTAGTGGACCGGGTAGCTCAGTCGGTATAGCGACTGAGCTACGGGCTGGACAGTCCGGGATTGCATACCGGTGGGGACGAGCTTTACCGCCCATCCAGACCGGCTCTGGGGCCCACCAAGCCTCCTGTAAAGTGGGTACCGGCTGTTTCGCGGGGGTAAAGTGCGGCCGGGGAGTTCTGCTGACCACTCATCCCTTTCTAGTGCCGCTGTCATGGAAGAGTAGAGCTATACCTCTACCCTCCCTCTCGGCCACACCGGGCCTGTAACGGGATCACTTTACCTTTTATCTGGCATTGGTTGCCATAAAGAACTACACCTATGTAGCACAAGATTACAGTTCCGAGACAGGACGCCATATGTTTCAGTAGATCACGTATCAATGTTGCATATAAACTTGCTGCTTCCACATCCAAAACCTACGTATATGTCTGAGTTTACTCAGTGCTGAAAGACAACTCAATTAAAAAGTTTAATTATTTAAATAAATACAAAATATTTACAGCTTAAATGAACAGCTAAATTAAAGAAAGTATTTGTGTCAGAACGCGACATAAATATCTCAATACACGACCAGCCTCGTGGTCTAGTGGTCGGAGTCTCTGACTACTAATCATGAGGTCCCGGGTTCGATTCCGATTCTACCGTGGGATTTTTCCCTGAAGGGGAGGACTCCCACGGTGACCATGGTCTGGGTAGGTTAGTAGAATTTAGGTTTAAGGGCCCTCCTGACACCACATCCTCCTATATCACCACTCACATCATTGGGACAACGTAACTGCGCCACATGGGCGTCCCAACCTCAGACGTGGGTTAAACTCCTGCCATGTCCAGGAGGGAGGACCACGAAGTCCATAAGGACCTGTGGGGGCAATGCGGGGGGGGGAAATAAATAAATATCTCAGTACACTACGCTATTCACAGGTTTGTGTGTACTTTACATTAATACCGTAGATTTAATACCAAATAATACAGTAGTTTCGTTGCAATGGGGTTGGCTGAAGACATCTGATAAAGAGGAAAAAATAATATGATCAGGCATGTCGCTGGCCTTTTGGAAAATCACGCCGTGTCGACAGGCAAACAATTACCGACGCCATCAGCTGCAATACGCTGCTTTAAAACGTCGGTAAACATTTAACCAGTCGAAAAGACGAAATATCCAAAGAACAATTAATTATTCGTCAGCACCGCCGTGAGAACCACAGTTTTTCTAATGAACGTTTAATTAAAATGATTTTGCTGCAAGTCCTTTCTTCTTATATGCTTAATTAATTTACACTACAGGGGAGAATACATCAGTAAATATTTCCCTTACCTTATAATGGTTACTTCATGTACCACCCGTTTTAAAAGCAAACACTGCAATGTCCGCACGGAACGTATTTAGCGATACGTGTTTCGTAAGGCTCCCACAAGAAACAGCTATTACTACTTTCCGGTACAGCGTTAAGAGATTAAACTATAATTCCAAAGAATTTTTTCTTCGTGAGTGGGGACCTGTATATTTAAATGCAGCCTTGATTAATTTAATGCATCAGTCGGTTAGATATGACCAGGCATTAATCTCTATAAATAATATAGAAGCATAACCAATATAAAATATATTTAATTCATATAATTTATACAGAACTGCGTAGGCTTTACTTGGATTGGTTTTTGCAAAACGATTTACCTAAGTAGGATATATACCTCTTAATCCCATTATTATTTTCTCCAAAATGTGAATGATGTAATATAACGAAAGCTCCAGTAATTATGGAGGATGTCACTCGAACCGACAGTAATTAAATACCATCGCGTTTAACATTCACAAACTCTACATTATTCCCACCGAGTATTTTGGGCCTGTCGGAGAATGTTAAATTCCAAAAGGTTAAATGTATATTTAAACATACACATTAATAATCATTCAGATATTTTATGGAATACACTGTTCCACGGAGACTGAACTGCGTAGTCACGAAGAAACATGCGTAGCAAGTTTGATGTTTGTGTGACCATGCACCTGTGATACAACAGTATAAACAACCAACTACATGCAACAATAGCAATTTATTAGTAAATTGCTGCTCTTGCATGCAGTTGGTTGTTTATACTGTTGTATCAGAGATGCAAGGTCACACAAACATCAAACTTGCTACGCGTGTTTCTTCGTGACTACCCAGTTCAGTGACAAGGTCACAAGCACGCAACTTCTCCAGTGCATTATACCACAAGATGTAAACACAGCCTAGTGCTCCTGAAGATGGGCGAAATTATCGTCCGAAACATGTTGAGCTGATTGAATTTACTAATAAATAGCTATTGTTGCATCAAAGTTTGTTGTTTATACTGTTGTACGCGTAGCAATGTTTAGCCGCAGAAACTGAAGGGGAAAAAAAACTCTTGAGATAGCACGTATAGATGTGGGAATTTATCACATGCGTTGCGGCCGTGTTTTATTTTTTTCAGTACAATGTAGGACGCTGGTTACTCACTTCTTGTCCTTATTCTTGAGACGTCCTGTAAGTACTATAGCAGCTGTTAATTCTGTTCAGTGTTTATTTATGTAGCACCATGTCTAACGTTACGAAAGTGCACTTAACCACACGTAGTATTTAAGTCTTTCGTATGATTCTCACCTGCATTAGGTGGATGATTTTTGAGTGGCAAAAAATCTGTTTGCTTTGAGCCACACAGTGAATTACTAAATACTTCCTTACTCCATGGTGCAGAGTCCTTCTGGAGAAACTAACTGGTTTGCAGCTAGTCAAGAAATTCCCCGCATTTCACGGAACCCGAAGGTTCACTACCGCAATCACAAGCGTCCGCCACCTGTCTCTATCCTGGGCCAGCCCAATCCAGTCCATATACCCACATCCCA
>Ga0123357_10011504_pt1 | contig 11359 bp, 7 predicted proteins | sample TergutEmb28metaG_FD_89873 | JGI IMG/M metagenome (GOLD analysis project Ga0123357, IMG submission 89873) | Embiratermes neotenicus P4 segment gut microbial communities from Petit-Saut dam, French Guiana - Emb289 P4 | ecosystem: Host-associated > Arthropoda: Insects > Digestive system > Gut ...
AATGCCCGCCTGAATATTTACAGGGATTGCAATGACGCCTTCCGGAATCTGCTGCTCGGCAAGTTCGGCAGATTGCCCTTGGGCTTTCCTCCGGACTGGGTATACCGAAGCGCCTTCGGCAGCAAATGGAAACAGGCGCTTGCCGAGCGTACGGACTGTTCCCCCCTGGAAATCCTGAAAGATGTCAACCTGGATGCCGAAGAACAGGCCTTTTGCGAAATAATGAAGCGCAAACCGACGCCTGAAGAATTCGTGATGTATCTCAACCATCCCGGCGATGCGCTTAAGACTATGCGGTTCAGGGCGGAATTCGGCGATCCCAACAATCTGCCGCTGCATATCTGGTTTGAAGGCATGCAGCCCGGAGATGAGTTGAGTTTTTTCGATACCAGGAGAAAACCCCACCATCTCGCCATGTTGAGCATTTCTCGCCCCAACCTTGCGGGTATGAGGGTATGCCGCTATGTTCTTGATTCCGAGATTATGAGTTCCGACATCCAGGTCAGCATGCCCGTGCAAGCTGACAGCAAGGGCACAGAAAAGGCGGATCCCGCCAACCCCTTCCATGTGCCTGCACCCAACAACGGCGATTTGTGGATTATGTATGTGCATCCCGGCGACATCGTAAAAAAGGGTGAAGAACTCTTCAATATTTCCATCATGAAACAGGAAAAAGCCGTGCTTGCCCCGATGGATGGCATGGTGCTGCGCGTATTGAAAACCGCAGACTATAGAGAAACCCGACAGATGATTTCCGTGCGCGAAAATGACTTACTTGTCGAGCTGGGCCCTATACCGCGCGTTTGTTCGAATGAAGCCTGCGCACGGCCCATTGCGCTTGAAGGAACCTCATTTTGTCCGTATTGTGGCGAAGCCTTACATGATTGATTTCGAGTCTGCCAGACAACACCAGGAGGAGGATGCAGATGGCCAAGAGAACGCCCGTTGAAAAACCCAAAGGCAAGGCAAAAGCGGAGTCCCAAACAGGTGAAACGCTCAAAACCGCTGGCCCGGCCGAAGATCTCAACGCCAAGCTCGTGCTTGCCGGCGAGGATATCATTGCCATAGGCGTAGAAGCAGAACTGCTTGTTGGCGGCAAAAACTATAACACCGCTTTGATTAGCCAGATACAAGGCATACAGAGTCCGCAGTTCCGGGCCATTTCTTCCCTGGCTTTCAAACAAGTCCTGGACGAAACAAAGGTTGTTGCTTCGCTGGTGCGGGCTGCGGTTGAAAGAGAGTATGCGCGTATTGACTGGAACGACTCGGAAATAAATAAAGATCCTGAGTTTTTACAAAAATTTGTCCGCCAATTGGGCAGGGATATTCGCGCAGATACGCAAGCGGCCACGAAACAAACTCCCATCCGCTTACGTACCTTCATTAACAACGTCGTTGAAGGTTTTGCCACCTCGCCGGAGGGTATCGACCAGTTGCGCAAACGTTCCGTACTGGTGCAGGCCGCCATTTTATCCGTGCAACTCCCGCCTGATGCCGATCGCGCTGTGCGTTCCGCCTACGAGCAAATCTGCAAGGAAGCCGGAGACGACATGACGCCTGTTGCCGTGCGATCCTCAGCGGCGGGTGAAGATTCCCGGAAAAAAGCCTTTGCCGGGCTTCAGGACACCTATCTGAATGTTGTCGGTCCGGACAGGGTCGTCATGGCCTACCATTGGGATTGTGCTTCAGCGTATAATCTGCGCTCCATGACCTATCGGCGCGAAGCCATCCTGGATGCTCTGGCCCACGCCGAAGCCACGGGCGACGAGAATATCGCCATCCAGGCCAAACAGGAATGGGCTATCGAAAACACCTCTCTCTCCGTGTGCATCATGCGCATGATCAACCCCGTCATCTCCGGTACCGCCTTTGCGGCGGATACCGCGACAGGTTGCCGGGGAACGGTGCGGAATGAACTTGTCAGCATCGACGCCAGCTATGGCCTTGGCGAAGCGGTGGTGGGCGGCATGGTGACGCCGGACAAGATGTATGTGTTTCAGAGGGACGATGGAGCTGAGGTCGTCATCCGCCAGATGGGCTGTAAGGATAAAAAAATCGTCTATGATGAAAAAGGCGGCACCAAGCATGTGCATGTGCCTGAACTTGAAGCCTATCGCTGGTCGCTCTCTCTGGGGCAGGCTGAACGGGTAGCCAAGGGCGTGCGCTCCGTAAGCAGGGCGTACGGCGGCTGTATTATGGACACGGAGTTCTGCATTGATGAGAAGGATGAACTCTGGTTTGTCCAGGCACGGCCGGAAACCCGCTGGAATGAAGAATTCGAGAAGCACCCCGATGTTATTTTCATGCGCCGCAAGGAAGTGGATGAGAAAGCCGCCGCTGTTGCGGAAACGCTTCTGGAAGGCAACGCCGCATCCCGTGGAGCGGGACAGGGCATGGTAAAATTTCTGCGCTCCGCGCTTGAACTCAATAAAATCAATAAAGGGGATATCCTGGCTGCGGAACGCACCGACCCGGACATGGTGCCGGGCATGCGCCTGGCCTCGGCCATCCTTGCGGATGTGGGCGGCGATACGAGCCATGCCGCTATTACCTCGCGTGAACTTGGCATAGCGGCGGTTATAGGCATCCAAAATTTGCACAAGCTACGCGCTCTGGACGGTCAGGAAGTGACGGTGGACGGCACCAGCGGCCGCGTATACCGGGGACTTCTGCCGCTCCACGATGTGGGTGGCGAGATGGATATCTCCAAACTTCCGACGACAAAGACCAAGGTCGGACTTGTGCTGGCCGATGTCGGGCAGGCGCTCTTTTTGTCCCGTCTGCGCAATGTCCCGGATTTCGAAGTAGGCCTGTTGCGCGCGGAATTCATGCTCGGCAATATCAGCGTCCATCCGCGGGCGCTTGAATCCTTCGACAACGGCACGCTTGAACAGCTTGTACAGGTAAAACTACGGGAATTAAACCAGCAACTCTCCAAAATCATGCGGGAACAGATGGCCGCAGGGCTCATCGTGTTTGACATCCGCTTACGGGAATACGTAGGCAAAGTGACCGGCCTGCAGGATGAAATTGAAGCCCTGACAAACACCGAAGCTGTGAATTCCGCGGAAGACATGCTTTTCCTGCACCGCAAAACCCGCGAGTTGGATCACAAGCTGGACGCTTTTGTGGAACTGGCCTCCCGACGTATTGAAATTCTGAAGACATCCATAAACTTGGATAGCCATGTGCGCGTCATTATGGGCTATGATGATCAACTGGCCCTGCTGCCGCCGGCAGATCCGGAATCCCCTAAGCGCAAGGCGGAAATTGAGGCTACCATTGAAGCCCATGTGGCCCGCATCCAGGGCCTCCCCCTTGTTCAGGAACTGCTGGTCAGCATAGGCCGCCTGCGTGATGAAGCGGGATTGCGCACCGGCATGAAGAAAGAAATGGACGAGTTGCGCGCGTTGCCCGACAAAATCCGCCAAATCATCAAGTCGCGCGGATTCCGCACCGGCAAAGAACATTATGTACAAACCCTGGCCCAGAACCTGGCGCTTTTTGCCATGGCATTTTACGGCAAGCCCATCATCTATCGCACGACAGACTTTAAAACCAACGAATACCGGAACTTGCTGGGGGGCATACTTTTTGAACACTTTGAGGATAACCCCATGCTCGGGTACCGGGGCGTTTCGCGCAACATCCACGACTGGGAAATCGAAGCCTTCAAACTGGCGCGCGGCGTCTACGGCGGCTCCAACCTGCAGATCATGCTGCCCTTTGTGCGTACGCTGGAAGAAGCCCGCTCCATGCGCCGCTATCTTGAACAGGTACATCGTCTCAAAAGCGGGCAGGATAGTCTGAAGATCATCCAGATGGCGGAAATTCCTTCCAATGCCGTTCTGGCAAAAGAGTTCATCCAGGAATTCGATGGATTTTCCATCGGCTCCAATGACATGACCCAGATGGTGCTCGGCACGGATCGCGACAACGCCAGCCTTGGGCGTCTCTATGATGAAGAAGACCCGGCGGTGGTGTGGGCCATCCTCGCCACCATTTTCAGCGGGCAGAAATACGGCAAAAAGGTCGGTTTCTGTGGACAGGGCGTTTCGAACAGTCTCATCTTACGCGGCCTGGTCGCCATTGCGGGCATTGCGTCCGCCTCTGTGGTGCCTGATACGTATTATCAGACCAAATTCGACATCGCTGCGGTGGAAGCGGAAAAAATTCCTACCAGCGGACTGGGGGACTGGCTTATTGAACAACATCACGAACGATTGGAAAAACTCCTTGAAACCAAAGGCTATGGCCATATCCTCAAAAAATACATCAAACCCGGTGACCTGAGTGAATGGTATGAAGGCGAGTTGCAACGCTTCCAGGAGCAGTTGCGCGAACATCTGGACACGCCGAAAGAAAATTTTTACCGTTCCGAGTTGCAGGCGTTCAGGCATACCTTCCATAAATCCGTATTGTACGCTAATTGGGATTGGACGCAGACTGTCTATGACGCGTTGCGCCAAGCAGGTTTCGCTTCCTTTGATGAGCAGAAAAAGGCATTGGAGGAACAACGGAAGAAACAGTGGTAAACTTTGCGGGAGCAAAAAGGGTAAACTTTTTGCTCCCCGTCCTGTTCGGGTTTATTCTTCGGGCTTCAAAATCCTGTTCAACAGGGCAAGGGTGTCGTCTTGCAGCTTTTTCAGATGCTCCTGCCCGCTGAACCCTTCTGTGTAAACTTTGCAGATATTTTCCGTACCTGAAGGCCGCATGGCCACCCATCCCTGCTCAGTTACCAGCTTGATGCCGCCGATGGATTCATTATTGGCGGTGTTCAGCATCCGGGTGATAGGCAAGCCGCCAAGGCTTCGAATATCTATCTGGTCCGGGCTGAGATTCAGCAGAATCTGACGGGTACGGTCATCCGCTGCCGCGTCCAGACGCTCGTAGATCGGGGCGCCGAAGTTTTGCGTCAGTTCCTGGTAGAGCAGGGCGGGGTTCTTGCCGCATTTGGCGGTAATTTCCGCAGCAAGCAGACACAGGATGAGCCCGTCCTTGTCCGTTGACCAAGGCAGACCATCAAAACGCAAAAAAGACGCACCGGCGCTTTCCTCGCAGCCTATGCCGCATGTTCCGTTCAACAGCCCGTCCACAAACCATTTGAAACCCACCGGCACTTCCAGCACTTCGCGACCCAGCGCTTTGGCAACGAGGTCAAGCATAGAGCTTGTGACCACGGTTTTCCCGACCTGCGCCCCTGCAGGCCACCGGGTACGGCTGCGAAAAAGATAGTCGGCGGCGACAGCAAGATAGTGGTTGGGGTTCATAAGCCCTTGGGGCGTAACGATGCCATGTCGGTCGGCATCTGGATCACAGCCGAAGGCCAGGTCAAAGTCATCTTTGAGATCCAGCAGACGCGACATGGCGAAGGGAGAGGAACAATCCATACGGATTTTGCCGTCCCTGTCCAGAGGGATGAAACGAAAACTCGGATCCGCCTCCGTATTGACGATGGTCAGATGCAGCCCGTAGCGATCGGCAATGGGTTCCCAATACGGCAGACTTGCCCCGCCGAGCGGGTCTACGCCCAAGCGCAGACCGGATTCCGCAATGGCCCGCATGTCGACGACTTTTTCCAGATCAGCCACATAGTGTTCAACATAGTCGTGCGCAACAAGATGCGTTGATTCCAGAGCGTCGGCCAAGGCAAGCAAGCGTACATCCTTATTCTCCTGGGCCAGCAGTTCATTGGCGCGTTGTTCGATACGCTTCGTGATCGTGCTTTCCGCCGGGCCGCCATGCGGGGGATTATATTTGAACCCGCCGTCCGTCGGGGGATTATGGGATGGCGTGATTACAATGCCATCCGCAAGATTGTCGGGACGTTCACGGTTCCAGCAGAGTATGGCATGGGAGACGGCAGGCGTGGGCGTATAGCCGCCGCCTTGCTGTACACGTACGGTTACGCCGTTGGCGGTCAGCACTTCGAGCGCGGAACGGAACGCCGGCTCAGACAAGGCGTGCGTGTCCCGGCCCAAAAAAAGCGGACCGGCGATGCCGCGTTCCCGTCGCAAATCACAGACAGCCTGCGTAACGGCATAGATATGCTCCTCGTTAAAACTGCGAGAGAGCGAGCTGCCTCTATGCCCGGACGTGCCGAAGGCTACGCGCTGTGCCGGGGTGTCAGGATTGGGAAATTCGGTGTAATACGCGGCAATAAGCGCTGGGATATCCGGCAGGAGCGAATGGTGGGGAAGTTTGCCTGCGCTGGGATGTACGGACATGAAAAACCTCCTGTAATGGGGTTGCTATATATTTCTGGAGTTGTTCCCGTTTTGCTGAAAGCGCCTGCTATTTGCCACGCATTTTCTCCGCAAATACGCCGATGTGCGCCCAAGGAGGCGTGAAATGATGTACACGTACCGCAGCGCGCATGCCGGATCTGAGTTGAGCGGAACTTTCGGCATCGTTGACGGAAAAACGGAGGCGGACAGGAATCTGCCGCGCCTGTACCGACGCTGCCGGAGGGAACTTCGGCGCCAAGCTTCCTGCGGGCAGGATCTGTTCCACTATGCCGGTAAAACTTTTTCCCGGCAATTCCAGCACAAATACGCGGCACATTTCTCCTGGCCGTATGGTTGCGCCTTCAAGTTCGGGAAACCAGGCGGTCGCCTCCAGCGAACCGGCATCAGGCATCAGAGCGATGAGTGCTTGCTGAGGCTGCGCCCATATGCCCGGCTGCACAAAGACGTCCGTGACGACCGCATCCATCGGCGCGACAATATCCGGGGCATCCGGTGCGGAAGGCATTTGCGGCAAAACCGGGGCGGCTCTCTGTACACCACCGATATTGCCGGCTTGCCTGTTCGCGTTTTGCAGCTCCGTGAGTTCCTCTCTAATCCGGTGAATCTCTCCGTCCACTGCGGCACGCATACGGCTGTATTCTTCGCGTGTTGCACGCGCTTTGTCCAGCGCCTGGCGGGTTCTGGATTCATCATTGCGGGCTTGATCATGCAGTGCGCTCGGCACGGAATATTGCACGCCAAGTGAATCCAGACGGCGCAATTCCAACTGGGCCTTGGCATGTTCTTCGGCCTTGCGTTGCACCTCGCGCACCGCTTCGTCTTCCAATGCACGGGCCTGTATGATGCGGTTCACCAAATCCTGCTCAGCGCTCTGGGCAGCGGCAACACGCCGCGCCACATCCTCCATGCCGGCAGGCGGGGGAAGCATCTGGCGCACAGATGCGACTTGCGCTTTGGCTTCAGCGGCGTTTGACGTGTCCATGCGCGCACTAAACCGGATAAGTGTTTGCCCCGCCTGTACGCGTTCGCTCTTTTTCGCCAACACTTCCGCTACCTGAGCTGGAACCTGCGTCCCCAGCGTAAGCGGGTTGTTTTCAATCACCGCGCTCGGCGTCTGTACGGAATCATACATCCACGCGCCATACGCGCCGGCGCATCCGAGGAGTCCCAAGCCGAACAGCACTCCCAACATTTTGGATTTGCTGCGTCTTTTCCGTTTTTCCGGTTCGGGAAGCGCCAATTTTGCCTTATTTTCTGCCATGATACACCCTGTTAAGAAGTATGCTTTGAGATGCTATCGGTATCCTGTCTTTACTTTGCTGTAAAGGATCAGTAAAAGCCATCTTGGGCTTCGTTATGATCAGCCATTCCATCCTTTGTCGCTCTGCCATACAGACCGTTATACCGGTTTGTATCCTGCTTGCTGTATCCGCATGCAGCCTGCATCCGGTACGCGTGGTGCAGGAACGCGAGTTTAGCAAGATGTGCGCGCTATTGCGACCGGAAATGCAACGCCGCTCCTTGCTTGACGAACAGGGGGCCTATCTTTCCAGCCCACTGCTCGCGTTCAGTTTGAAAAAGACGTATGGAGAGACGCTATTCCAGCATCTGTCCCCCTCGTTCCGCTACAGTGCCGATAATCCCATGACAGCGCCCAACACGTTTGCGGAAAGCACGGATGCCAAACGTGACGTACAAATACGCGATTACGGCTTTACTCTCAAGCAGGGGCTTGATACCGTCAATATAGACCTGATCGCCCAAAGTGATTGGGAAGGGGCAGGGCGGAAGGAATGGTTGCTCTCCTGTAAAGTGACCTTCGGCAGTACTCCTGTGAGCCGCACTTACTATCTGGCGCTGCCTGATTTGGAAGCGGAAGATGTGCTTCACGCGCGCGTCCTGGCCGTTTTCGAATGTGTGGCCTATGACTGCGAACTGTATTTGCCGGGAATGGGCACATCAGCGTATGCCCCGGAGTCGCCGGTTATTGAATCCATGCCCGGACAGCGCGCAGTAACAAGCCCCTCCGCAAAATCCCCCGTATCGTCCGCTGCAGGATCCGGCAAACCCAGTGTTCCGAAAAAACGCAGGCACTGATGTCTATGCGGCTTGTCACACTCATGCTTTGCATATCCTTGTGCCTCATCGCTTGTAGTTCCGGCAGGCAACAAGCACAAGTCCTTGCCCAAACAGCACATTTTCAATTCATGCGTTTTGAAACGCCTGACTATGTTTTGTACGGCTGGCTGAGGGAAGGAAATGGCCCTGTGTTGCACGTCTATCTGGAAGGCGACGGCATGGCTTTCATCACACATACCCGGCCTTCGTCCGATCCCACTCCGCGTAACCCTGTGGCTTTTCGTCTGGCCATTCGACATCCGGGATCAGGCCCGGTGCTTTATCTTGGGCGTCCCTGCCAGTATGTGAAAGATGCCGATGCAAAGGGCTGCACGGAGGCTGTTTGGACTTCAGCCCGCATGAGCGAACGTGCGGTTCGCAGCACTGCTGCCGCCATTGAACAAGCCAAGCTGACTACCGGGACGACACAACTTGCCCTGTACGGTTTTTCCGGAGGAGGCGGCATAGCCGCGCTTCTGGCCCAACGGAGACAGGACGCCATCTTCCTTGGCACCATCGCCGGCAATTTGGATCACCGTTTCTGGACGATGAGTCTGAATCTTACGCCCTTATATGCTTCCTTAAATCCCATGGATGAGAGCAGATCGACAGCGCACATTCCCCAGTTGCACCTTTCGGGCGGTAAGGATACTATTATCCCTTCGGCTATAACGGAACGCTGGTGTGCCGCGCTTCCTCCTGAAAGCCTTTGCCGGCGCCGTCAAATTCCCGATATGACGCATGAAGGGGCATGGGAGCGCGTCTGGCCGGAGCTTCTGCGGTATTACTTCCCAGACTTTCAATAATATAAGAATTCGCCATGTTCAGAAAATTTGCTGTTCAAGATCTTCACCCAGGCATGTATGTTATTGATGCTTCCGGCTCAATTCTGGACAGCCCGCGTCTGTATTTGCTGGAAGGTCTCCTGAAAAACACCGATGAAATAAAAAGCATTGTTGAACAGGGTTTTACGGAGGCAGTGGTCGATCTTGCGCGTAGTTACAAGGAATGGGCCGTCCTGTATGGGGATTCCAACGAGCAGGTCCTTGTGGCCATGCTTGAGAAAAAACCGCCCCCTTCTCGGCCGTCATTGCCGGAAATCTCTCCCCTCGAACCGCAGGTTGCAATGAAGGAAGAACTGCCCAAGGCAGCAGCACTCTACACAGAGGCATTGATAACGACCCAGCGGATCATGCAGGATTTCAAAAACAACGGCGAACTTGATGTCAGAGCGGGCAGCGTTGTTGTGGAAGATATTATGGACAGCATCCTGAGAAATATGAACGCGTTGCAAGCCGTAAGCAAACTGCGTGCGCAGGATGATTACACGTATTCACATTGTGTGAATGTATCCATGCTGACCGCCATGTTCGTCCGCCATCTTGGATACAACAACGATGCGGTATTTGAAGCCGGCATGGGAGGCTTCTTCCACGACCTCGGCAAAGCCCGGATGCCGGCAAAGATACTGACCGCTATAAGACGTCTGACGCCTGAAGAATTTGCCACTATGCGCCACCATGCACAGCTCGGATACGACTATCTGTCAGGCGTTGCTGAAATCGCTGAAAATGTTCGCCTTGCTGCGCTTGAACACCATGAACGCATTGACGGTACGGGCTATCCGGATGCAAAGCGCGGCGAACAAATCAGCATATTGGGAAAAATTGTGAGCATTGTCGATGTCTATGATGCGCTCTCCAGCCGCCGCTCGTACAAGGAAGCCATGTTGCCGCACCGGGTTCTTGGCCTGCTTTACGGTATGCGCGCGAGCGATCTGGATGAGGAACTGACGGAACAATTCATCCACTGCATGGGCATTTATCCTGCGGGAAGCATCGTCAAGCTCAGTACCGGGGAAATCGCCATCGTAAGCCAGATAAACCACAGCGCTCCCCTGTATCCCCAAGTGCTCGTCGTGCGGGATGCCTCCGCCGCCCCTATGCAACCGCATGAACTTGATCTGTCCGTTGCCGGGGACATCTCCATTGCTGCCTGTCTGGAGCACGGCGCTTTCGGCATTTACCCGGAACGCGTATTCAGAATCACAGCAACGCCCTGAAAGGCATGTCCGAGCGCTACCACATTCCTGATCTTACGCAGGGTCAGACGCACAGCGCGCAGCTTTTGGCGCGTCGCAGCCGTTTTCTTGCTACAGTCGCCCACTGTGCGAACATTGAGGACGCCCGAACTTTTATCCAGACCCAACGACAAAAGTATGTCGATGCCACACACAACTGCTGGGCCTTTTGCGCCGGTCCGCCAGGCGATACGGCCAGAATCGCGTACAATGACGGCGGTGAGCCGCACGGCACAGCCGGTCGTCCCATGCTGACGGTTCTGTTGCACAGCGGGATAGGCGAGCTTGCTTGCTTAGTAAGCCGTTATTTTGGCGGCGTCAAACTCGGCACGGCAGGCTTGGCGCGCGCTTACCAGGATTCCGTGCGGGCAGCTCTCGCAGATCTGCCGCTTCGGCTGCGCGTGGAAAGCGTCACCATCCGCGTCACGGTACATTATAAATTCATTGATGAGCTACGGCGTATCCTGCCCGCCTATGAAGCGCAGATACACGGGGAAACATTCGCGGAAACCGCCTGTTTCCAGATCGGCATCCCGAAAGAACACCTTGAGGTCTTCCGGCTGGCCCTCAATGAACAGAGCGCCGGTTCAGCCCGTGTAGAATATACGGATTCCCCGTAGCGGCCTTGCCGCCCTGTTTGATGGGATGGCCCCGCCCGCACAAAGCGGGTATGCAAAGGGTACCAATAAACCTTAATGCAGGAGGCCATCCCATGAAGACGATTACCACCATAGGCATTGACTTGGCAAAGAACAGTTTCTCCGTTTACGGCGTGAACGCCCAAGGTAAACCAGTGTTGCAGCGCACGCTGAGCCGAGCCGGAGTTGTGCGCTTTTTCGCGCATCTACCCTCGTGTCTTGTCGGTATGGAAGCATGTGCCTCCTCGGAGTATTGGGCGCGGGTCATAGAAAGC